>Ga0183100_1001065_pt1 | contig 15244 bp, 12 predicted proteins | sample Biomet2_FD_127789 | JGI IMG/M metagenome (GOLD analysis project Ga0183100, IMG submission 127789) | Microbial communities from bioreactor (seeded with anoxic lake sediment) at LBNL, California, USA - Biofuel metagenome 2 | ecosystem: Engineered > Bioreactor > Anaerobic > Unclassified ...
CTTGTGCTTTCCAACACGGATAAGGTAACAGTTATGGTTCGGCTGTTCCAGTTCCGCACGAATAACACAAACGATGTGGATGTGCTGCGTGCAATCGTCTTCTCCATTATTCCTCCAATCGTACTATTTACAATCTTTCAAAAACAAATTACGCAGAGTGTGGTCTCCGCGGGAATTAAGGGGTAACAATGGGAAAAGTAGCGGATAAATACTATTGCGTTGACCCGTGGAAAATCATTGAAAACGGATTTTCGCCGGAACACGCGATGGTGTCTGAATCAATATTTTCACTTGGAAATGAATATACCGGCGTTCGCGGATATTTTGATGAAGGATATTCCGGAAGCCGCCTGACAGGCAGTTATATCAATGGCGTTTTTGAGGAGAAATCCCTTGAAACAAGCGGATACAAAGGAATCGTGAATACCATGACCTATATGGTAAACACGGTGGATTGGCTCTATACTCGCCTGCAAATTGACGGCGAGGTACTGGACTTAAACGCTGCGGAGTTTAGGGATTTTGTCCGTGTATTGAATTTAAAAACAGGAATTTTAACCCGCTCCTTTGTTTGGCGCACCAAAACCGGCAAAGAGGTGGAATTGACCTTTGAACGCTTTTTATCCATGCAGGAGCCGCATTTCGGCGGTCAAAAAATACGGGCGCGGGCGCTGAATTTTAACGGCAGCCTGAAAGTACAGGCAGGGCTGGATTTTTCACAGCCCCATGTAAATACGGGTGAAAATCGGTGGAACTGTATTTCAAGCAGGGCCGAAGAAAATTGCTGTGAAATGGTGGCGCAAACCAAACAGAGCAGGCATAAGGTTTTCTGTCAATGCCGCTTTTCGGGCGATATGGAGCAGATGACTTCAGTACAGACGAAGGAAAAAATGAGCATACTGTCCTTTACACTGCCCTTAAAACAGGACGGGGAGGCGCAGTTCTCACGTGTTGTACAAATTCTTTCCTGCACGGAACAAACAACCGCACCGGAAGAATTTGAGCGTGTTTGCACAGCAAAAGCTGGTGCTCTTTCAGCGACGAACTATGATACGCTGAAAGCAGGCAGCTGCGAATGGTGGGAACAGACGTGGCAGCGTTCAGATATTAAAATTAATGGCGATTCGGTAAATCAGCAGGGAATCCGGTATTGCATTTTTCAGATGCACCAGACCTATCACGGAACGGATGCAAAGTCGGTTATCGGAGCAAAAGGGCTGACGGGCGAAGTGTATAACGGCAACACCTTTTGGGATACGGAAACCTATTGCCTGCCGTTTTATCTTTTCAATAACCCACAGGCCGCGAAAAAGCTCCTGATGTTTCGGTATAATTCGCTTTCCCAAGCACAGGAGCGTGCAAAAGCATTGGACTGTGAGGGCGCCTTTTACCCGATTGCCACGATAGACGGGCGGGAATGCTGCAACTTATGGCAGCACGCCAGCTTACAGCTGCAAGCCTCAACCGGAGTAGCCTATGGCATTCGGCATTATGTGAATGTGACCGAGGATGAAGATTTTCTTTATGAGTACGGTGTGGAAATGCTTGTGGAAATCTGCCGTATGCTCGCAACCAGAGGCGACTGGAGTCAGGAAACGGGCAAGTACGGATTTTATGGTGTGATGGGGCCGGATGAATTCCAAATGATGGTCAATCACAACTGCTACACCAATTTCATGGCAAAGAAGACCTTTGAATATACGTTACAGGCAATTCATCAAATGCGGGGAAATCCGGATTTTCAAAGCCGGTTCAATGTGCTTTCCATCAGCGCTCAGGAATGTTCCAACTGGGCGGATATGGCGGAGAATATGGAGATTCCCTACGACAAACGAACCGGAATCTTTGAGCAGAACGAAGGCTTCTTTACCCTCCCGCATATCGATGTGGACAAAATTCCGGTTACAGATTTTCCGCTTTACAGCCATTGGAGCTACGACCATATTTATCGCAATGACATGATTAAACAGCCGGACGTACTCATGATGATGTTCCTGTACAATGCATCTTTTACGCAGGAGCAGAAATTAAAGAACTACGCTTATTATGAACCGCGATGTATTCATGAGAGCTCGCTTTCCCCCTCGGTGCATTCCATTTTGGCTTCCGAACTGAAAAAACATCAGGAGGCGTATCGCTTTTTCGGATTTGCTACGCGTTTGGATTTGGATAATTACAACCGCAATACCAGTGAGGGATTGCACACGACTTCCATCGCGGCGGCGTGGATGAACATTATCTACGGATTTGGCGGCATGCGCTCCGACGGGGATCTCCTGTGTTTTCACCCTACCATTCCCAAACAGTGGAAAAGTTACTCCTTTCAGATTATGGTACGGGATGACACTCTCTTTGTAAAAGTAGAGCAGGAAACACTGCGGCTTCATATGGAAAACGGTTCGGAGCAACGAATTCGCCTTTATGATAAGGATATCGTAATTGGACAGGCGGAAGTAGCAGTAGAAATACCCGAACAGTGGAGGACTGCGGCAGATGAGTAACTGGATCATTGACAGCAGCGATTTCAGTGCGGAGAAGATTGCTGATCTTGGAAATCAATATTTTATCGGCAACGGTTACCTTGGCGTTCGCGGAACACTCGAGGAGTATGGCAAAGACCAGCTGGCGGCTATTAATTTAGCAGGAATCTACGACCGGCACGGCTCGGAGTGGAGGGAACCACTCAACGCCCCGAACGCACTTTTTACATGGGTTGAAATCGATCATAAAGCTTATCGTCTCCCCGTTTGTGCTCCGCTTGAGCACCGACAGCAGCTCGACTTTGAAAAAGCTCTGCACAGCCGCAAAACCGTATGGAAAACAGAAAGCGGGATGCTTTGCATTACCGCACAGCGGTTTGCGAGCATGACGAACCCGCATTTAATCTGTATGGAATATGTGGTTTCTACAGATTTTTGCACGCACATTACATTGCACACGGGAATTGATTGTGATATTTGGGACATTCACGGCCCGCACTACGAAAAAACGGAAATGAGTGTAAAGGAAGAAGCTCTTACGGTGCTTGCCACAGCAGGGGAAACCAAAGCGCAGGTCGCCGTCAGTGAACTTGTTTTATGCGACTTTCATGGGAATCAAAGCATTGATTGCAGCGATGCCGAAATTCTGCGTGAAATCCAATTTGAGACTGACGGAAAAAGAAGCTATAGGATTTGTAAATTTATTTCGATTTATACCACGCATGACTGCAGTGATCCTCTGCACGATGCGCTTGCCTGTTCCAACGCGGCCGCCAAAGCAGGATATGAGCAGGAAAAAGCGGCGCATATCGGGAAGTGGTCGGCGCTGTGGGACAATACCCGCGTGGAAATTGAGGGCGACGACGCGGCAATGCGGGCGCTGAATTATTCGATTTACCATTTGCACTGTATTGCGCCCCGGCACGCGGAAAGTATGTCTATTCCGGCGCGCGGGCTTTCCGGTCAAACCTACAAGGGCGCGGTGTTTTGGGACACGGAAATGTTTATGCTGCCTTTTTACCTCTACACAGAGCCGAAGGTTGCGCGGACCTTGCTGAAGTACCGAATCGACACCCTGCCCGGTGCGCGTGCCAAAGCAAAGGAATACGGCTATCGGGGTGCGTTTTACGCGTGGGAAAGTCAGGAGGGCGGCTACGACGCCTGTTCCGATTACAATGTAACGGATGTGTTTACCCAACGTCCGATGAAAACCTATTTTCGCGATAAACAGGTGCATATCTCTGCGGACGTTGTCTACGGTATTGTACAATATTTAAAGGTGACCGGAGATACGTCGCTGCTTGATGAAGGTGCAGCCGAGGTCATTCTGGAGTGTGCAAATTTTTACCGCTCCGCGCTTGTGGAACGCGCGGATTCCGGTCAGTTTGAAATTTACGATGTAATCGGGCCGGACGAATACCATGAGCATGTCAACAATAATGTTTACACCAACCGGATGGCAAAATTTGTGTTCCATGAAGCCGCGGGGCTGATTTGTAAATTGCAGCGAGGCTGCTCCCCACTGCGTGCAAAGTTGGAAAAGCAATTAGACTTAAACAGTATGCTTCAAAAATTTGAAGAGTCTGAACACCGGCTTTATGTGCCACAGGCAGACAAAGAAACGGGAATCATCGAACAGTTTGACGGTTATTTTAAATTAGAGAATACTTCTGTTGAAGCAGTGCGCGACCGCCTTTTAGACAGCCGGGAGTATTGGGGCGGAGCCTACGGCGTTGCTTCCCAGACGCAGGTGATTAAGCAGGCGGATATTGTCACCATGCTGAATCTCTTTTCTAAAGAGTACGACAGCAAGACTTTAAAAAGCAACTGGGATTATTACGAACCGCGCACAGAGCACGGCTCATCTTTAAGCGCCTGTATGTATGCGATGTCGGCGTGTCGATTTGGCGAACCCGACCTTGCGTATCCATTTTTTATGCAAAGTGCAACAGCGGATTTAAATGGAGGGGGAAAACAGTGGGCTGGGCTGGTGTATATCGGCGGAACCCATCCGGCTGCCTGCGGAGGTGCTTGGCTGACGGCAATACAGGGCTTTGCCGGCGTTTCTGCCGAAAATGGGGTGATAAAAATACATCCGCAACTGCCTTCAAAATGGAAACATATGCAATTTAATATCTATTTTCAAGACTGCATTTATTCTATTGAGATAACGGGTCAAGACTATAAAATAAGCAAGAAAAACAAAAAATGAGACGGGATTTCCCGTCTCGAATTATATCCTCTTAACACTTTTTCTCTCAATAAGATGCACCGGTAAGATCTTCTGATTTTCCTCAACCGGATTATTTTTCAGCCTGTTCATCATAAATTCAACAGCCGCCTTGCCCTTTTCGGCGGCATCCTGATGAATGGTCGTAAGCGTCGGCGATATCAATTGGCAAAGAGTAACATCATCAAAACCGACAACGGAGATATCATTTGGAACATCAAGCCCGCTTTCGTGAAGGCCGGCGATAATACCGGCAGCAAGAATATCCGCGGTGGCAAATATGGCGGTAATCTCCTTGTGCGCAGCAATCTGCCTGCTCAGCCGCATATCACTTTGTACATCAAATTCCCCTTGAAAAAGGAATCTGTCCTGAAACGGAATATGAAATTCCTCAAGCGCCTGCCGGTAGCCGCGCAAACGTTCCTCAACAACGCCGTGATTCCGGATTTGCGGGGAGGCGAAAGCAATATTTCGGTGTCCGTTCTCAATCAAATGTTTCGTTGCCAAATAGCCGCCCTTAAAGTCCTCCAGGCCGACGTTCTGCATATTGGGGTGGTTAATATAGCTGTCAATCAGGACAACTGGAACATCAACAGTTGACAGCGTATCGAAAAATTCATCTTCAAATAAACCGGTAAAAAACATGCCGTCAATATTCCAGTTACGCAGAAAACTCAAAAGATCCGTGCTGTCTTCCACCGTGCGCAGCATCAGGTAATAGCCGTTTTCCCGCAGCGTTTCTTCAACAGCACCGATAAAAGCGGAGTGAAACGGGTCAGAGATGAACCCGCCGGATGCTTTTGGCACAAGGTGATTAATAATACCGATTACTTTGGAGGAATTATTCACAAGCGAGCGGGCGGACATATTGGGCACATAACCGCTGCGCTTAATGATTTCATTGATCTGCTCAATTGTTTGTGCGGATACGCGGGAGGTTTTCCCGTGGATAACATTTGAAACAGTGGTATAGCTGACGCCCGCTTCTCTCGCAATATCTTTAATTGTCGTCATAAAATCTACCTTTTTTTATAAAGTTGAACGTTTAATTATATCTTATATCGTATCATATTTTGTATAAATGTGCAATCGCTGATTTAAAGCATGATTGCTTTCAACGCACAGCCATTCAACAGTTAAAAAATCAATATTAAATAATCAACACATCAAGAAACCGGAGGTAAATTCAATGATAAAAGGGGTCATATTTGATCTTGACGGGGTGCTTGTAGCCACCGATAAATTACATTATTTGGCATGGAAACAACTTGCGCAGGAGCTGGGAATTGCAAATTTTACAGAACAGGACAACGTAAGGCAAAGAGGGGTGAGCCGGATGGCCTCCCTGCAAGTCGTATTAGAAAAATCGAATCAGCAATACACCGAGCAGGAAAAAACCGGTTTTGCTGAAAAAAAGAATGAATACTATATCGAATCGCTGACACACTTGACAAAGCAAGCAATTCTGCCGAACGCGGCCGAAACAGTCACCCAACTTCGTGAAAAAAAAATTCGGATCGCGGTGGGTTCGGTAAGCAAAAACGCCCCGATCATCTTACAGCGTACAGGGCTTTTTCCACTGATTGACGAGGTCAGCTGCGGGCTGAATATTACCCGTTCCAAGCCCGACCCGCAGGTCTTTCTTATGGCTGCCGAAAAGCTCGCGCTAAAGCCGGCGGAATGCCTTGTCGTGGAGGATTCCGACGCCGGAATTCAGGCTGCGAAAGCGGCTGGCATGAAGTCCCTTGCCCTCGGGCCCGAAAAAGAAAATCCTTTAGCGGATTATCATGCGGCATCTCTTGCCGATCCCAGTATTAAGTGGGATATGATAATTGATTTATGATATTTGAGCTTTAGCCTGTCTGATTACTATAAATTCAAAAAGATAAGGCACAGTCCAACTACATCAAAAATGCAATGCAGCCTCCTCACTTCTTCCTTTATAGCAGTGAGGAGGATTTTTTTATTGGTTTCGTTATTTCTTCTGTGTTATTGTCGTGTTGTCAATGGCAGGCGAATTTGCTGTTATTTGGAAGTTTTATCAGGGTTTGCTGCAGCGCTGAGCAATATTAACATAATTTTGGAAAACATCTAAAAAATATTGACATTTGTTAAAGAGGCGAGTATTATAAAAATAAAGCAAACGTTTGCACAACTAATATAAAATAATTATAAAAAAACTTTACTATGTCAAACTAAAATATATAAATAACTTAGAAATATGCTGTTTATATTACCATATTATAAAATATATAAAGATAACGTTTGCACAAAGGCGGTAAATAAAATGTCAGTTACCATTAAAGATGTTGCCAAAGAGGCCGGTGTATCTCCTTCTACCGTGTCACGGGTTATAAACAAAAAGGGGATGATTTCCGAAGAGACACGTGATAATATTCTGCGCATCATGAAAGAGATGAACTATTTTCCGAACAGTACTGCAAGAAGCTTTGTAAACGGCAGTACAGAAGCAATTGCCCTGATTGTAGATGTGGTGGATGTTCGAGCATATTCAAACAATTTTTTCAACAATAGTGTTTTCGGGATAGAAACGGTGGCGCATACAAGCGGCTACAACCTTATTATCACAAATGGCCGGGTTAATACGGATAATATCAGTTCAGCAGAAAAGCTGGTGTTTGGGAAAAAGGTAGATGGCATTATCCTGCCGGCTTCTATGGTGAAACGAAGCTTTATTGACAAACTCAAAGAAATCAAGTTTCCCTATGTGATTTTGGGCGAACCCGCTCAGCAGCTATCAGACAGCAGTTGGGTCGATATTAACAATATTCAAGGCGGAGAAAGCGCTGCCGAACATTTGCTGAGCAAAGGCTATGAAAAAATTGCATTTTTGTCAAGCGGAGAAAATGATGTTTTCAACAAAAATCGTATTACCGGGTATTGCCGCGGACTTGCCAATCGTGGAGTTCCTGTAAATCAAGATTATATTCGTCATTGCATTCCCAATGCCGATCATGGAATGAAGGCTATGGAGGAGCTTTTTCAGCAACAAAATAAGCCCAACGCGGTGATTTGCAGTGATTATAATCTGGCATCCGGTGCTTTGCGCGCGGCAAAAAAGAGTGGTTTTTGTGTGCCACGGGATTTTGGAGTTGTGAGCTTTGATAATTCTCCTGTTGCAGAGCTTTCGGAACCGCCGTTTACTACGGTGGATATTGATACCTTCGATTTGGGAGAGCAGGCGGCTAAAATTCTTATTCAGTCGATCCAGGACAAAGAAATGCCGTGCAGGCAAATCTTGATTTCGACAAAAATCATCGCAAGAGAATCCACGGAAAAAATCGGAGAAGGCTTCCGTGTTACTCAGAATGGAAATTAATCATAAAGGAAGGTGCGCAATGAATATTGCCGCAATTGACCATCAGGCCACAAAAGAATACGTGTATCCAAAGATGAAACACAAACTTGTATTTAAACTAAAAACGGCGCAAAAAGATTGGCAAGACTGCTTCTTGATTTGTTGGAACCGCTATGACAAGGAAAAAACGTTGCGACGTGTAAAAATGAACTGCTGCTATCGGGATCAATATCATGACTATTTCTACATTGAGGTTGATTTCAATCAGGTTGCTTGTTACATAAAATATTATTTTGAGCTGATTCCACTCCAGGGGGAAACCGTTTGGTACGGTTTCTACGGCGCGAGTGCACAGGAAGAAACAACAGAACACTTTGAGTTTCTTTACGCAAATGAGAACGACGGATATATCGCACCGGAGTGGGCCGACAGCCAGATATATTATCAAATTTTTCCGGAAAGATATAAGAATGGAGACAGCCCTTGCTACCGTTCGGATTTGGAACCGTGGGGTTCACCTCCTACCCGTGATAACTATATGGGCGGCAACATCAAAGGAATCGCCGAAAAACTGGATTATATAAAGGATTTGGGAATCACATGTATATATTTAAATCCGATTTTCAAGGGAACGTCCAATCACAAATATGACACAGAAGATTACTTTAAGGTTGACCCCGACTTCGGTACCAAAAAAGACCTTGCTCAATTGGTCAGGCAGTGCCATAGGAATGGGATAAAAGTAATTCTTGATGGCGTTTTCAATCATTGCGGCTTTTATTTTTCTCAATTTCAAGATGTATTTAAAAACGGAAAAAATTCCAAATATAAGGATTGGTTTTTCATTGATGGCTTTCCGGTTCAAACCGAGCCGCCAAATTATGAATGTGTGGGATTCTTCAAGTGGATGCCGAAGCTGAATCTGGCAAATCCTGAAACAAGGAATTACTTTCTTACGGTCGGAAAATATTGGATTGAGGAAGTACATATAGACGGATGGAGACTGGATGTTTCGGATGAAGTTGAAGGCGCTTTTTGGGAATGCTTCCGCAACAAAATAAAAGAAAAATATCCAGATACGATTTTAATCGGCGAAACTTGGGGTGACGCCAGTAAATTGGTACAGGGGAACCGGTTAGACTCTGCGATGAACTACCTGTTTAAAGATGCTGTAACCAATTGGATTGCAAAAGAACGAATTGACACGGAAACCTTTGACTGGCGCATCAATTTTATGCTTTCCAGATACAGTGCCCCTACGATACGAATCATGTACAACTTGCTTGACAGCCATGATACAAGCAGATTCCTGTTTGACTGTAAAGGCAACATTGAAAAGCTTAAACTGGCAGTAGCATTTATGATGACCTTTCCGGGTTGCCCTGCTATCTATTACGGCGATGAAATCGGAATGAGCGGAGATAACGATCCGGAGTGCCGCGGGGCAATGGAATGGGACATAGAAAAACAAAATCTTCCACTCAAGAATTGGTACAAAAGGTTCATTCGTATCCGAAAGTCATCCCCCATTTTTTCAAAGGGAAGTTTTGCCACCAACTTTTGTGATAACAAATTAGGAGTTTATGGTTATATTCGAAGTTATGAAAGCCAAAACGCCTACATTGTGTTAAATCGTTCTTCAGACATTCAAAAAGTTAGCGTTCCGGTATGGGAGGAAAACACAAGATTTATGGAGGTGATTACAGAAGAAATGGTATGCTCTGAAGAAAAAGCAAACCCGGCTATTTGTTACAATGGTGACATTATGGAAAGCAAAGGTGTTATTTTAGCGTCGCTGCCTGCGTACTCTGTAAAAATTTTTATTAACAAAGAAAGTGGTGAATGTAATGACAAATAAAAAAGCAAAAAAAATTCTGGCGCTCGGACTCACAGCAGTAATGATTTTGACAGCCCTTACCGCGTGTGGATCAAAGACACCAGAAAATAGTTCAGCTCCGAAAACCGAGTCAACTGCTTCCAAAGAAGGAACCACACCAAAAGAAACTGTAACATTAAACTTTTGGCATCATTACAGTGCTCAATCCCCGGAGAATGAAACCCTCACTAAAGTGCTTATTCCGAAGTTTGAAGAAGAAAATCCAGGCTACAAAGTGAACGCTGTTTCATACGAATGGGCAGATTTGCACCAAAAGATTTTGGTAAACGCCAACGCAGGTACACTTCCTGATGTTGCAAGAGCAGACATTGCCTGGGTGCCGGAATTTCAAAAAATGAATATTTTGGTCCCACTCGACAAAGAGATGAGTGATTTTGACAAAGTGTCAAAAAATCTATTGGAAAGCGCTATGAGTACAGCAAAAGTAAAGGGAAATTACTATGCGCTTGCGCTGAACACGAACACAAAAATTTTATTTTACAATAAAGACGCCTTGGCTTCGGCTGGTTTATCCACTCCAAAAACAATGGATGAACTAATTGCCGCCGCAAAGAAACTGTCGGGTAAAAACAAAGCGGGGCAACAGGTATGGGGACTCACGGAACCCGCCCTTGCCGGTTGGAACATCTTACCCTACATTTGGAGCAATGGCGGTGAAATCACAGACGAAAATTATACCAAAGCCAGCGGCTACATAAACAGTGAAAAGAGCATTGCAGCAATGCAAATGCTGGCGGACTTGTACAAGAATAAACAATTGAACGGGTTCAACAGCGGAGATATTCCTATGACGGACGGTTTTGGCACGGGAAGGTATATGATGCTGCTGGAAGGCCCGTGGAAGACCACTGAAATGAAAGGCGCATATCCGAACTTTGCTTATAAAACCGCCGATGTACCTGCGGGTCAGGGTGGATCTCACTCAGTATTGGGCGGTGAAGACATTGCCATGTTCAAAACTGCAAATAAAGAAGGCGCATGGAAATTCATGCAATTTATGACCAGTGACTATGCTCAAATTGAAATGGCAAAATGCGGACTGATTCCCGCAAGCAAAACTGCTCTTGAGGATTCCACCGTTAAAAGTGCAGATTTTGCACCATTCCTGGAAGCAATCAAAACTGCGAAAGCAAGACCGCCGGTGGCTTCTTGGCCGGAAATTGACAATGAACTTACAACCGCGGCAACCAGCATTATTGTACAAAGCAAGGATGCCAAAACGGTACTGGATCAACTGGCTCCAAAAATCGACGCCCTTCTTGCAAAAGGATAATAATATTATAGATTAGTATAACTGAATAAAGGGTGACAGTCAATAATTGGTTGACAAGAATACATGGGAAAACGAAGATTCTTGTGTGGCTAATCAGATAAGACATTGGTATTAAAGGTTTAAATAAAGATGCCCTTTCGTGTGAAAGGGCATCAGGAGGTATGGCTAAGCGATGGAAACAAAATCCTTAAAGAACAGGATCCAAATTTTCTTACTTCTTCTGCCCGGAATGATTGTATTTGCCATGTTTACCATCTATCCAATCGTAAAGCTGTTTTTAATGAGCTTTTTTAAATGGGATTTTAGTTCTATGGCGGAGCAAACTTTTATTGGACTGGACAATTACAAAGAAGTCCTGTTCGACGAAACTTTTCATACCGCTTTCACAAATACAATTTTGTATACGATTATAACAGTCCCTGCGCAAATGGCCTTAGGCCTTTTGGCTGCCGTGCTGATTCATAATATTCCGAAATTTAAAGTGTCTTTCCGGGTGTTGTACTACTTGCCGGTAATCACTTCATGGGTGATTGTGTCGCTGGTGTTCAAGTATATTTTCAACACCGAAGGAATGCTGAATTACGTTCTGACAAATGTCATGCACTTTACTTCAACAAATATTGCTTGGCTGGACACCCGCTGGGGCGGGATGGCGGTCACAGAAATGCTCGGCACTTGGAAGGGCGTGGGGTGGAATATGGTTGTGTTTTTGGCCGCGCTGCAAAGTGTTCCACAGGAGCTTTACGAAGTTGCAGACTTGGACGGCTGCGGCAGAATCCAAAAATTTCTTTACGTTACGATTCCTTCTATTAAAAGCACAGTGCTTTTCGCACTGATTATGCTTACCATTGGTGGGTTTAATGTCTTCACATCCGTAAAAATGATAACAGAGGGAAAACCCATGCACCAAACGGAAACAGTTCTTACTTGGATGTACTACAAGGCTTTCACATCGGGAAAATTCGGGTATGCGGCGGCGCTGTCGTTTATTGTGGCGCTTACCTTGGCGTTCCTTGCAATTTTGCAGTTTAAGGCTATGAAAAACAAAGATGAAACAATGTGAGGTGAGGAAAATTGGCTGTTAAAAACTCTCGGACTTCAAAAATTGTAATGTATATGCTGCTGGTAATCGGTGGGTGTGTGTCGGTTTTCCCTATGCTCTACATGATCAGCACATCGTTAAAGCCAAACGGGGCTTTATATGAATATCCGCCGCATTTTTTCCCAAACGCAAATAATATTACTGTTGAGAATTATGTCTACATCTTTAAACAAGAAAAATTTTATGTTAATTTTTTGAATAGTCTGGCGGTATCTCTGTTAACGGTTGCTATTGCAGCGTTAATATCCGCTGCTTTGGCGTTTTGTATTGCACGGTTCAAATTTCCGGGACGAACGTTTTTATTTGGGTTGGTAATAGGTACTATGATTATTCCGGGTACAACGCTTATTATCACGCAGTATGAACTGGCCACATACTTAAAACTGATTAACAAGCTGCTTGGATTGGTTCCTTTTTATGTCGCCTGGGTCATTCCCTTCTCTACCTTTATGATAAAAGGATTTATCGAAAATATCCCAAAGGACTTTGACGAGGCCATATATATTGATGGCGGCAGTGTATTGACTGTCTTTTTTAAAATAGCAATTCCTCTGGCAAGCCCAGCGATTGCTTCTGTCAGCATTTTTAATTTTCTTACCGCTTGGGAAGAGTACCCGTGGGCTCTAACTGTAATTAACGATAATATGAAACGAACGTTACCAATTGCAATCGCCGGATTTTTTGGCCAGCACCAGTTTACACAATGGGGATATGTGTTTGCCATGTCTGTAGCAAGTTTAATTCCCGTGTTGATTTTGTTTATTTGCTTTCAAAAATATTTTGTAACAGGATTGACAACAGGAGGAGTAAAAGGTTAGCCAATTTGAAAAAATCAAAAATATAATTGCTGTGAAAACGTTCTGTTAGCATATGCTTAACAATTAGGAATCGTTTTACTATCCGTCACATGTTTTGTGGCGGATTTTTTATTGTGATTTTCTCGTTTATGTTCAGCATCTATTTGCAAAGACAAACTAAACTATTTTGGAATATAGCAAAGCAGCGCAGGGTTCCCTGCGCTGCTTAAAAAACAACTGGCTATTATTTGACTGCTACCAATTCGATATAACCCCTCGTACCGACTGGTTCAAGCTGTATACGTGGGTTTTCTTTGTCCCAAGTGTAGCTGACCACAGCCGGATCATATTTTTTGATTGCCGCCCAAACCTGCTCGATTGCCTCGCAATAGTCCTCTTCGGCAAATGGTTCGCCTTGGAACATCAAATATTTGCAGGCGGGCAGGTCAATCACATCAAACCCATCCGGAACGACATCCGCATAATTCGTTGCGACTTCTACGCCCTGCACATATTCCGAAGTGCCCGGTTTGATGTAGCTTTTGGGGAGCCAAAGTGAAACAGGCTCTCCGCTGATAGACTTCATACTCAGCAGCAGACCCCACACGTCACAGCCGACCTCCTCGCAGTAGGCGAAATAGTCGGCAGCTTTGACCCCTCTTTTGATAACCACCTTGCGCGCCGGTTTCTCGATGACCTGAACAAATACACTCTTCACTGTTTCCATCTGTTTCTCCTTTCTCGTGGCTCTGTACTTTACTCCATAAGGTGTGAAAAGATAAAGAGGAATGGGTGCAGCGGCGTATTCGCGTGGATTACAGCCAAACTCACGAAAAAAGGCACGCTGATATCCGTCCACGCTCCCAAAGCCAAGCTCCAATGCAACGTCAAGGATTTTGCAGGCTTCATCACGCAGCTTCAGTGCCGACTTGGACAGCCGAAACCGCCTGATATAATCCGCAGGCGTCATATTCGTCCACTGGGTAAACAGCCGGTAAGAATACCACGGTGAAAACAAGGATACCGCCGACAAATCTGCAAGGGTAATGTTTTCGCACAAATGCTTCGCAATATAGTCCTGCATCCGCTGTACCGCTTCTCTGTGTTCCTCCATTTTTTTCACCCCCTCATGCGTCTTATCATAGCATTCATAGAAAGGGAAACTCTCGACCTTTTTTGCTGATCGCATTTTGTGCTTTCAGTTTACCATAGAGATAAAAATGGAACAATCTTCTTTTATAATTTCAGTATAACAGACTATTTTGTCCCAGACTCGACCCATTTACCGTATTTCAAAACCAGTCGATTTGGTAGTTGAAACAACTGGATCGCCAAAATAAAGATTAAAATTGAAATAAATAGCGTGCTGCCAAAAAGCTCAATATGAACAGAGGCTGAAATAAAATAAGCAACAATAAAACCTAAGATCTCAACTAATCCATAGACAAGGCGCCAAGGCCAGCTTAACCGTATGCGGCAGCCGCAATTGTCACACGGCAGGTTCCTAAAAAATGGTTGTGGCATTCTAAATGAGTAGCCTACAATGTATTTGTGGCTGCATGGCGTATCCCTATTGTTTTCCATATAGTACTCCTTTATTTTCTTATGTTGCAAATATATCATATATAAAATGGAACTGTCAGGTATACGAACTCGTGATGATAAAGAATTAGAAGTCACAAATCTAACAAAAAAGCGGGTGTGTATTCATAAGAAAGCATGTACGATCATTTTTAATAAGGTTTTCTGTACTCTTATTTTTCTTACATATAAAACACCTAACTTTGTGTCATTTGTTCAATTTAGATGCAAGGTACGACTGTGTAAACTGCTCATAGCTTCATGTTCTTTTGAAGATTATTTTTGCGTAGTGGCAATTTTAATCAATAGTCCCAATACCTGACCGGTCGCTATCACTGCCGCAACGAATGCAATTGGCATACTATCCAGTATAAAATACAAAGCCAATAATAGAAAAACAATGCTTATTGTCATCCCATAAATCCAATTCTTATTACTCTTTTTTATAATTAGAGAAAGAATAAATGTGATTATTGCCACGATACACCACGCGACTCCAACTGCCATCTCTATTCCACTGCTTGTAAACATTTCTTTCCTCCACTTAAAAGCTCTGTTATTTCAA
>Ga0183100_1001066_pt1 | contig 15242 bp, 14 predicted proteins | sample Biomet2_FD_127789 | JGI IMG/M metagenome (GOLD analysis project Ga0183100, IMG submission 127789) | Microbial communities from bioreactor (seeded with anoxic lake sediment) at LBNL, California, USA - Biofuel metagenome 2 | ecosystem: Engineered > Bioreactor > Anaerobic > Unclassified ...
CCCCCATGCACAAAAAAGAAGTGAAAGCGAGTTTGTGCTTGACCGGCGCGGTCGTCATCGGTTCCTTGATTCCGCTTTACCGTACTCACTTTACATCATTCTGGGGACCGGCCTGCGGAATTGTTTTGGCTTTGCTGCTCGGTGTTTTGTTTTATTTTATACAGCCGAACGATATTAAAAAGTGGGCAGCTGAAGTGTATGATTCCAACGCGCTTTTGGCGCTTCCGGAAAAAGTAAGCATTTACCGTGACAGCGTGATTATTGAAAATGCCCATGAGCAGCTGATGGAGTACTGGACGGACTTTGGCAGGTGCATTGAAAGCAAGTCCGCCTTTATCGTCCTCGGCGGCCGGGAGCGAAACCTGCTGATTATTAAAAAGCAGGGGCTGACAGAGCAGCAAAACAGTAAAATTTCCGCGCACTTTGCCGATGCGTTTGCTTCACGCTATCAAAAAAGCGGGCGTTAAGGGGGAGTCTTTTTGAATCCGATTACCGTAAATCATCTTACCACAAAATTTGATTACGCCGATTTTAAAGTTGCGGCAGCAAAAGCCGCCATTAAAAAAAGTGAAAGAATTACGCTCAGAGTCACAGGAACATTACTGATATTGGCCGCTTTGATTTTAAGATTCTTTTTCGGCGGAACGTTTTCTCAGAATGTAATTTATATTGTGATGGGCGTTTTGGGTGTGGTTGTTGGTTGTTTTTATGAAATTATCGCGCATTATGCCGCGCGGCAGCGTGCATTCATTAATTTCGAGGCCAACAAAGAAAAATTTATTGCACAGGTTACGGTGTTTCACGAGAAACAAGTTACCTTTAAAACCGACAGGTATACAGCTGCAATCCCCTATGAACTTTTGTATAAAGTCTATGAGGACGGCAGAGTGTTTATCATATACACTGGAATTGACGAAATGAGATTTATTCCAAAAAGAGCAATCAGCGAGAGCGAATGTACTCAAATTAGAAATATGATTCAACCTAAGCTTCAAGAAAAATATCAGCAAGAAGGTGTTCGCTAATGGACGATTTACAGGATAACCAAAAGATTATAACCGTAGACCTTGAAAAGGAAATGAAAAAATCATTTCTTGATTACTCCATGTCAGTCATTGTTTCGCGTGCTCTGCCCGATGTACGCGACGGCTTAAAGCCGGTTCACAGAAGAATACTGTACACCATGTTTGAAAATAATCTGTCGCCGGACAAAGCGTACCGTAAGTGCGCCGATACCGTCGGCTCTGTGCTGGGACGTTACCATCCGCACGGCGATGCTTCGGTTTACGACGCATTGGTGCGTTTGGCTCAAGATTTTTCCATGCGCTATATGCTGGTTGACGGTCACGGAAACTTCGGTTCCGTCGATGGAGATCCCCCGGCTGCCTATCGTTATACAGAATCCCGCATGAGCAAGCTTTCCATGGAAATGCTGGAGGATATTGAAAAAGATACCGTCGATTTTACACCGAACTACGACGACCGCTTAAAAGAACCAACGGTTTTACCCAGCCATTTTCCAAACCTTTTGGTCAACGGCTCAACGGGAATCGCCGTTGGCATGGCCACCAATATTCCGCCGCACAACCTTGGAGAAGTGATTGACGGTATGTGTACCCTGATTGATAATCCGGATGCGACACTGGACGATTTGATGCAGAGCATCAAAGGGCCGGACTTCCCCACCGCCGGTATTATTATGGGCCGTGCCGGTATCCGCGCCGCCTACGCAACGGGCCGCGGCCGCGTGATTGTGCGCGCAAGAGCGGAAATCGAAGAAGAAAAGAACGGCCGCTTTAATATTATCGTGACCGAATTGCCGTATCAGGTAAATAAGGCGAGATTGGTTGAGAATATTGCCGAGCTGGTTAAGGACAAGCGCATCGAGGGTATTTCCAACGTGGAGGATCATTCCGACCGCGAAGGAATGCACATGATGATTAACGTCAAACGTGACGCTCCCCCCCAAATCTAGTTAAACAGATTGAACTCCAATACCCAAATGCAAACAACCTTTGGCGTCATTATGATCGCCATCGTCAACGGCGAACCAAAAACCCTTACACTGAAAGAGATGCTCGAGGAGTATATCAAATTTCAGGAGAGTGTTGTCCGCCGCCGCACCCTGTTTGAGCTGAAAAAGGCTGAGGAACGTGCGCATCTGTTAGAGGGCTTGAAAATAGCCGTCGACCATATTGATGAAATTATTTCCATCATCCGCAGTTCCAAGGACAGAATCACTGCAAGAACGCGCATGACCGAGCGTTTTGGGCTGGACGATTTGCAAACACAGGCCATCGTGCAAATGCCGCTCGGCGCACTAACCGGTTTGGAGCGCCAGAAGTTAGAGGATGAAATTGCCGCAATTGAATTGAGAATTGCGGATTACAAGGATATTTTAAGCAATGAAACACGCCTGCTCGGCATCGTCAAGGACGAGGCAATCGCGGTGAAAAATAAATTCAACGACGAGCGCCGTACCGAAATCGCAACTGTGAGCGGCGAAGTCGATATCGAAGACCTGATTCCGAGGGAGGAATGCGTGCTGACGCTGACCAACTTCGGTTATGTAAAGCGCCAAAAGACCGATACCTACCGCATTCAGCGCAGGGGCGGCCGCGGCGTAAGCGGAATGACAAGGCGTGAAGAGGATGTAGCGAGCGAAATGTTCGTCATCAACAGCCACGACTATGTGATGTTCTTTACCAATCTTGGCCGCGTTTATCGGCTTAAATGCTATGAAATCCCGGAGGGCTCACGTACAAGTAAGGGCATGAACATTGCAAACCTGCTGCCGATCGCAACGGATGAAAAGGTTACCTCCATGATTCGTGTTCCCGAGTTCGATGACGAAAGCTACCTTTGCATGGTAACACACAATGGTATTATTAAACGCACGAGTCTTTCGGCTTATAATACCGCGCGCAAGGGCGGCGTTATTGCAATCGACCTTGACGAGGGCGATGAGCTTTCATGGGTGCGCCTGACCGACGGCAGCAGCCAGCTGCTGGTTGCGACCCGTCTTGGCATGGCAATCCGCTTCAAAGAAACGGATGTGCGTGCCATGGGCAGAACCGCCCGCGGTGTGAAGGCAATTACGCTTAAAGAGGGCGACTGCGTGGTAGGAATGAGTTCCGTGCGCGAAGACGGCCTTGTTCTGACTGTTTCAGCGACCGGTTACGGAAGACTTTCAAGCGTTGATGACTACCGTATTCAGTCTAGAAGCGGAAAAGGCCTGACGAATTACCATGTTCAAAAATACGGCGAGGTTGCCGCGCTGAAAGTGGTTGACCTCGACGATGATATTATTGTGATCGCTTCCGACGGAATCATTATCCGTATCCCGGCGAATTCCATCCGCGTCTGCGCAAGGCCGTCCAAGGGTGTACGCGTGATGCGTCTGGGCGAGGACAGCAAAGTGGTTACGCTTGCCCGTACCGCCCACGAGGAGGATGCCGTGGAAGACGCTCTTCCAATCGACGAGGGTGACGAGGATACCGACGAAGAGATCGAGACAGAGGACGAGGCAAGTGATACCGCTGAGATCATCGAGGATATCGACGCGGATATTGATACGGAAACAAAGGACGACAGCACGGACGAATAAGAGAGGAAGCTGCACATGAAAAACAGAAAATTGATTTGTATCGTGATGGTATTTGCCATCACCGCGTCCGTGCTTTTCGGATGCAGCGGCAAAAAGGGCGGCGGTGAAAGCTCTGTTCCGGCTTACAGTCAGGCTGTGGAAAGCTCCCAGCCGGTCAGCAGCGAAGTACCGAGTGAAGTGCAAAGCCAATCGCCGTCCTCCGTCAGTAGCGCTGATACTGGAAATCGCCCAAGCGATTCCCAGCCCGGGCAGGTCATTGTAATCGAGACCAACGATAAAGACTTTGACAAGCTGTTTAAGACTAATCCAATTGATAAGGTTTACATTCAGGAATCCAATAAGGCGTTTTCCAATGTCGAAATGATTCAGCTTTCCGACAAGTACGCGGATATCTGGTCAAAAGAGGTTACGCATGCTTATGCCGAACTGACAAAATACATGGAACTGGATTCCAGTAAAAAGCCGGAAACATTACGTGCGGAACAGAAGAAATGGGTTGACGGCAAGACGGAAGCGCTCAAAAAAATCGGCGACGCAGCGCAGGCTGCGGGTGGAACGATGGCGCAGGTTGACGCGGCAAGCGGCGTGATGGATTATTATCGCACCCGCGCAGCGCAGCTTTATAAAGAGCTATACATCTATAACAAAAATTATAGCTATGCGTATAATAAGTAATTAATCAACAAATAGTAATATTTAAATTAAACAATCCGGCTCACTTACCATTGTCGGTGCTCCTTTATAACTGCATGGATATGCAAATTCTGTTATAACTATATAAAATAATACAATTTGTATTATTATTTGGAGAAAAACATGGAATTAATTGAAAAAACGTTAAAAGAAAATCCTATTTTCACAGGCAGAATACTGCGTTTTCATGTAGATGAAGTCGAGCTGACGAATGGCCGCACCTCCACGCGCGAGTGCGTGGATCATCCGGGCGGAGTCAGTGTTGCCGCACTGACGGCCAAGAACGAAATATTGTTTGTTCGCCAGTACCGCTATCCTTACAAAGAGGTTGTTCTTGAAACGCCCGCCGGAAAACTCGAACAGGGTGAAGACCCGTTTGAAGCGATGAAACGCGAGCAAAAAGAAGAAACCGGAACCACCGGTGTTGGCTACCTCGATTTGGGCAAGCTCTATCCCTCCCCTGGCTACTGCAACGAAGTAATCCATCTTTACGCCTGCCGCGTGGCTTCTTTTGGTGAAACGAATTTTGACGAAGACGAGTTTTTAGAGGTGGAGCGTATTCCGATTGAACAAGCCGTACAAATGGTAATGGATAATGAAATTCCCGACGCCAAAACACAGGTATTGGTTTTAAAAACCGCACAGCTTATGAAAGACGGTAAGATTTGAGGGGCGCTTTATAATGAAAAAGTGGAAAGACATTGAACTTGACGAGCAAAAGAAGCATCTTCTAATATACCTCAGCCTTTTGGTAGCCGCCATTTTTATTGCAATTGGCAATCCCGAGGGGATTTGGCTTCCAATCGGTCTGGCGCTCGGCATTGTTGTCGACCAGGTTCTGTTTTTCAAGAAGAAAAAAGAGAACGCAAAGAATGTCGTCAGCGTAGCTCCCACCGAAAAGGAGAACGACTTACCGATCGATAGACTACCATGAAGATTCAATGATGGATTATGTAAAAAAAGAGGCTCGAAGCGGCGTTGTAAACGCTTTTTCGAGCCTTTCTTCTTGACTATTACAGTACTGGTTTTATTATCAGAAAGCTTTTTATTTTGAAATCCCGCCTATTCATCTTCTTTTGGATAAGGTTTTTTCACATTTGTTAAGCCAGCCAGATAATCAATGCTTACATGATAATATTGGGCAAGCATAGTGATAAGGTGCAATGGGATTTCCCTTTCCTCCCGCTCATATTTTGAGTACAAAGATTGGTCGCACATTAAATATTCCGCTATTTGCTTTTGTGTAATGTCGTTATCTTCCCGAACATCGCGAATTTTCAGTGTCATTTTATCACCCTTTCAATTATATAATAGTCCTATTTGTCCTATTGACATTTAGGACTATATGTCCTAAAATATAATTGAGGTGAATAAAATGGATTATGAGAAAATGTATTACAAACTCTTCAATAAAATTACAGATGTTATCAATGAACTGCAAGCCGTACAACAAGAAACGGAAGATATGTTTATTTACCAGGAATCCGAGAAAAAATTGATACAGCTATCAATTAAACATGAATATATTGAAAGATAAAGATTGGTATGAATATTAACTGCATTTTAACGATAAATTCTAACTAAAAGAATAGGCGGTTATGGAAGAATCCATGACCGCCTATAATAGTATTGGGTTACAACTTACGGATTGATTTTGTTCATCGCAAGCCCGGCAACGGGCTGGGGATAAAAGGTTGCCGATTTTTGGGGCATCCGCTCCCCCACCGCTGCAATGTCGTGTATTTCCTTTATCCTCGCAGGATTCAAAAAGAATGCGCATTGATTGGAACCGTCCCGCACAGAGGTAATCGCCCTGTCAAAGCAATCCGTATAGGTTAAATTAATCTGCTGTGCGACATTTTCACTGTTAATTCCAAGCCCGTGTTCCAAAATCAGGCTATGCAAAATTGCTGAGTCCAAATTCTGAAAGGCTTCGCTTTTTTCGGGCATCCGTTTTGCCGCCGCGGAAAAATCCTTCAAAATAAGAAGAGACCAGTTTTCTCCTCCGCAATAGCACGCAAACGCCGTTTTACCTTGGCGGTACAGCGCGTCGAGGTTTATTTCAATTTCATTGATGTTCCCGCGTTCAATCACATCAAAATATTGACCGCAATAAGCCAAAAAAGCATCTTGATCAAAATCTTTCATGCTGTGGACGAGGCGGTATGTGGGCAGCACAGTCAGTCCGCTGCTTTCCATATCGGCAAGCGCCATCAAAACGTAATCGGGCCCTTCGCCCTCCCTGCTGATTTCCTCCTCACGGCACCAGTCGCGCAGCTGAAGCGCTGCTTCGTAGCGGTGATGTCCCTCGGCAATAAAGAGCTTTCGGTCGGCAAAATCTTCACAAAAAGCAGCGATTGCCACGGGGTCGTTCACAATCCAAAGCCGCCGTGTAACGCCTCCTTCGGTAAACTCAAAGCGCGGTTTGAAGCTGGTAAGCATATTGATGCGATTTGCGGTCACGCGTTCCTGATCCTGATACAATGAATAAATCGGACTGAAGTTGCAGAACGTCGCTTTCATCAAATTAAAACGGTCGATTCGATTTTTTGAAAGCGTTTCTTCGCGGGGAAGAATAACCGAATTGTCGTAATTTTCTAATTTTACGCGGCAAAGAATTCCTTTTACCTTCCTTGTCTGTCCCTGCATTAGAAATTCGTCCTCATAAAGAAAAACAGCGGGAGAGGAATCCTGCTTTAAGACGCCCTTTTTTTCCCACTCACGCAGAGTTTCGCCCACTTCCGTATAAGGCTTGTCCGCTAATTCCAAACGAACCGCATTGTGGGGGCTTTTCTCCAAAAGCTCCCGCTGCTGCTCCACATGAATACTGCTGTAAGGCGGGCAGATCAGTTCCGTGAGCGGGCCTGCTCCCGAGGCAAAGCGCAGCGCGCGGAAAGGCTTGATTTCAGCCATTGTCAACACTCCAAATTTATATTTTCTAATATTCTTATTTTAATCGTTGCGCCCTTATTCGTCAAGAAAAGAATATATACTGCGTCTTCACCTGATCATCACATAAAATTCAACAAATCGCCTGTATTAGTTAAAAGATTGTTTACATTTCCCGAGTTGTAAATTGCTAAAATAGAATAGCATGATTCACAGGTTTTATTGTTTATTGCCGCGTTCCCGCCCCTTAGTATTTCCCAGCGGGGAGTTTTCCGCGAGGGGTTTCAAAATATAAGATTGCGGAACATATTGAAAAGAAATTAACAACAGGAGGGACTTTGCATGATTGAGGTCAAAAACCTCTCGAAGCGCTACGGACAAAACGTCGCTTTGAACAACATCAGTTTTTCGGTTGAAAAGGGTACTGTCGTCGGATTTTTAGGCCCAAACGGCGCCGGAAAATCAACCACGATGAACATTATTACCGGCTATCTGTCGGCAAGCTCAGGCGTCGTAACCGTTGGGGGCTACAATACCCTTGATAATCCCAACGAGGTCAAAAAGTTAATCGGCTATATGCCGGAAATGCCGCCGCTCTACCCAGATATGACAGTGAAGGAATATCTGAATTTTATGTACGACCTGAAAAAGGTTACACTGCCGCGGGAAAAACACATCAAAGAAATCTGCTCTCTTGTTAAAATTAACGAGGTTTACGGGCGGTTAATCGCAAACCTCAGTAAGGGCTATAAACAGCGCGTCGGTATTGCACAGGCGCTGTTGGGCAACCCCCCTGTTTTAATTTTGGATGAGCCGACGGTCGGACTTGACCCGAAGCAGATTATTGAAATCCGTAATATGATTAAGAATCTGGGCAAAAATCATACCATTATTTTAAGTTCTCATATTCTTCCGGAAATTCAGGCGGTCTGTGAACGAATCATCGTCGTCAACAAGGGCAGCCTTGTCGGTGACGGAACGCCGGACAGCCTATCCCGCAGCCTGAGCACCGACCACAAGCTGATTGCCCGTCTGGAAGGCTCTGAAAACACGGTGCTCAACGGACTGAAGGCAATGAAATTTGTTGTTTCCGCACAAAGCTTCGGCGAAAAAGAGCCGGGCGTTTTCGAGTACGAGATTGAGGCTCACGAGGGGCACGATTTGCGCCGCAGCCTATTTCAACTTGCAGCAAAGCAAAACTGGCCGATTCTGTCGTTGTCCAACTCCGACCTGTCGTTGGAGGACGTATTCCTGCGCCTGACCAGTTCCGCTTATCTCAAAGATAACACGTTGATTGAAAATGCAAAGAAAGGAGCGGAAGAACAATGAGAGCAATTACAAGAAAAGAACTGAAGTCATATTTTTCTTCCCCCATCGGCTATGTGTGTGTCAGCGTGCTTTTGGCACTGTACGGATATTACTTTTATCAGGTGCTGATGCTGCGTTCCTCCTCCTATATTGCAAGCGTTTACAGTACGATGTTCATCTGGACCATGATGATTATCCCGATTATCACTATGAGGTGCTTCAGTGAAGAAATGCGTAATAAAACCGACCAGGCTCTGTTGACCGCTCCGGTCGGCGTAACTTCCATTGTGGCAGGCAAGGTTTTGGCAGCGTTTCTCGTATTCGCCATTGCAATGGTTGGCAGCCTGATCCCCGTTGTAATTATCGGGTTCTTCTCCTCGCCGAGCTGGGCGCTGGTTTTCGGAAACTTTTTCGGTTCTCTGCTTTACGGCGCAGCCATGATCGCTGTAGGCGTGTTTATTTCGTCCCTGACCCAAAGTCAGATTGTCGCGGCAATCGGTACCTTTGGCATCTCGATTATTCTTCTTGTAATTGACCAGCTGACCAGCGTTATCAGCAACACGGCTGTGACAAAGCTGATTGGGTGGATTTCGTTTAATACACGCTACCAGCCGTTTACAAAAGGTATTTTTGACGTTTCGAGTATTGTGTTCTTTTTGAGTGTGATTGCGGTTTTTATTTTCCTGACCGCCCGCAAGCTCGAAAGCAGAAGATGGAGCTGAGGAGGGAATGAAAATGAATAACGATAAGAATAACGAGATAAATAAGGTAAATCCGGACGCGGTGGAGGAAAACACAGAAGAAAAACAATCCGCACAAGCCGAGTCGGAAACAGTGAGCACTTCCGACTCAGCGCCGGAAACAGCCAATGCAGCCAAACCTGCCGAAGAGGCAGCGCCCGAAGAAACCGACAAAAAAACAAAAGATAAAGGCGAAAAGAAGCATTGGGTCAAAGAATACACAAGCAGCGCAAAATTCAGGCATGGCGGGATTTCCACCGCTTTTACCGCGGGCTTTATTATCGTGGTTATTTTAATCAATGTAATTGTCGGCGTTTTGGGCGAAAAGTACCCGTCAATGAATATGGATTTGACAAAGGGAAATACCAACAGCCTTTCCCAGCAGTCCCTTGACGTTGTTGCAAAAGTAAAGGTGCCTACTAACATTTATATTCTGGCTACGGAAGCACAGACAAAGGGTGACCAGCTTCTTACGGAATATGGAATCAAATACAGTCAGGTCGGCGCACTCGCCGCAAAAATGGCGGAAAAAAACTCCAACATCAAGGTAAGTTACATTGACCTCGATAAAGACCCGACCTTTGCGAATACCTATAAAGCCGATAAAATCGTGGCGGGCGACGTCATCATTAAAACGGATAAACGTTACCGCGTACTCGCATACACCGATTTGTTCGATGTTCAGTACAGCCAGGACGGTTCAAGCTCCAACACCTATTCTATGGTGGACAGCGCGCTTGCCTCCGGACTGAACTCTGCCATTGCGGACACGGTCTCCATTGCTGCGTTCGACACTGGACACAGCGAGCAGATGGATTCTACAACGTATAAAAAACTGTTGGGCAACAATTCCTTTGATACGAAGGATGTCAATTTGCTGACGGAAGAAATTCCTGATAAAACGCAGTTGCTTGTCCTTGGCTGCCCGACCAGCGATTACACAGAAGCCGAAATTAAAAAACTGGATGCTTTTCTGAGCAATACAGCCCTTGCGGGTGACCGTTCGCTGATGATTACGTTCAACCCGAATCAGGCTGAAATGCCAAACCTTTCCACCTTCTTAAAAGAATGGGGCATCGAAGTGCCGCAGGCTGTTGTTGTGGAAAGTGACAAGACAAAATATTACAATGACAATGCAAGCTATATTCTTTCCAACGTACAGACTACTCTGAGTCTTACCGGAAAGTCGACCGACTACGGATACTTTACAACGCCGCAGTCAAACCCGATCAATTTGCTGTTTGAAACAAAGGGAACCAAAACAACTTATTCCCTTGCAAAAACAAACGACACAAGCTATCTTGTCGATGCAAACACCAAGCAGGATGAAACCCCGAAAAAGGCGGCTCAAAACACCGCAGTGCTTTCACAGGATACCGTGAAATCCGGTGCCAAGGAATACAAAGCAAATGTGATTGCATTGGGCAGTACGCTGATGTTTAATTCCGAGATTTTATCCGCAAATACCTTTGGAAACTCGAAGTATATGGTTGACCTTTCAAAATACGCAACCGGTACGACCAGCGAAGCAGCAGCAATTACAACCACCCAGGTACAGACTAACGTGGCCGATATTACATTGAGCACCCAAATGAGCACTCTGCTCGGCTTGGGCGTGTTTACAATTTTAATTCCATTGCTAATTGCAATTGCTGGCATTTGGGTGTACCAAAAGAGGAGGCACTTGTAAGATGAAGACCAGCACAAGAAATCTAATCGTCGTGGCTGGCTGCATCGTGGTTCTCGGCGGCGTGGCCGCAGCGCTGCTGCTGACGGGAAATAAGGAGGCGGACACCGCCTCTTCCGCGGTGTCAACGGGAACAATTGACCTTGTTTCCAAGACGAGCGAAGACATTGTTTCCATGGCGGTCACCAATCAAAAGGGCAGCTATACCCTGCTGCCGGAAAAGACAGCCGTTTCCTCCGCCGCCGCATCCAGCACGGCATCCGCCACGGCGAGCGCGATTACCTATGGGATAAAAGGACTCAGTGGCGTGCCCATTAATACCGAGGCGACCAGCCAGGTCGTACAAAACGGATTCAGCCTTAGTGCCACGAAAAATTTAGGCGCAGTTGATGATTTGAATGAATATGGACTGAAGACGCCGCAGGCAACGGTAGAAGTTACCTTTAAAGACGGCAGCACCTATAATTATAAAATAGGAAATGCCTCCGCGACGGACAGCACCGCTTACTACATGAGCGGTGAAAACTCCAATAACGTATATATTGTCAGTATTGACAGCGGTATTTTAGAGAGTGAAAATTACTTTATAAACAAGACGATTCTCTCTATTACCAATGCAAGCGGCACAAATGACTTTACCGCGATTAAGTTGAGCGGAACGAATTTTTCAAGCCCGATTACCATTAAAAAGCTTGGAACGGTAAATCAGATCACTTCGCCGGTCAACGCACAGGCGGATTCCACAACAATCAGCACCGTCGAAACCGCGCTCGCGTCCTTAACGGCAGACTCCGTTGAAGCAGTTAACCCAAATGCAGCTGCACTCAAGAGCTATGGTCTTGACAAACCCGCAGCTGTTGCCGAGTTCACGGTGAACAAGGGCAGTTACAAGCTGCTGATTGGCGCCCAAAAGGACAGCAGTTACTATGCGATGCTTGACAAGGTCAATGTTGTGTACCTTATCAAAGCGGACAGTGTCAGCGCGTGGGTGGCAACAAATGCTTTTACCCTTCGGGATAAGAGCCTCTTAATGCCGGACATTACCACAGTGAAGTCATTGGCGGTTACCGTTGGCAGCACCGGAAACACACTGAACATTGCAAGAACCAAGGACGAAGCAAAGTCCACGCAGGATAAACCGGTGTATTCCTACAAGGTGACCGGTAACGGCGGTACAGCCATTGACTTCAGCACCAACTACACCGCGTTCTATAAAGATATTATCTCGGTGCAGCTGCTGGAAGCGGCGGATAAAAAACCTGCAGGGAACCCCGATTTGAATGTTGAGTTTCAATATTTTGATAAGAACGATAAGGACACCGTCGCATTCTACAAAAGCGGGGACCGCCGCTATATTGCGGTAGTAAACGGTTCGGTTTACGGAACCGTTACTTCCGCCGATGCGGAAAAGATGATCAGTGATCTAAAGCTGCTTGAAGATGGAAAAACAGTTTCGTAAAAAAGAATGGCTGTTTTAAAATGAATTGATTTCAAAACAGCGAAAAAAATTGAATCAAGCAAATGGAAGGGTATGAATCCTGTATTGAACAGGGCTCATGCCCTTTCATTTTTCTGCATATCGCTCAAAACCCGTCTCATGCAAAATCCAATGCGCTTCGCGCTATAAAAACGTGATTTCATGTTTTTAATGGATTTTAGTATGAATGTAGTTAAATGATGATTACGTTTACATTGAGATGCGAAGCAATCAAAAACTCAAATACTCAGTATATTCCAAAGCGAAATTCCCAATGTTAAAATAAGATGAGAATCTCGTTAAATTATATATATAATGAAATGCAATTGACAAAATAATGTAAAAGTTGTATAATATTCTTATGAAAATGAAACCGGTTTCAGAGAAGTAAGACTGGAATCATAATTTTGTAGGAGGTTTATGAAAATGGTGAAAAAAACAAAGTTCAGGGCCGGGGTATCAATGCTGTTGGCAGTCATGCTAATTACTTCAATGGTGGTTTGGAGCGCCCCGTTAAGCGCTTCCGCGGCCACGACCACAAAGGTGATTCAGATTTTGGGCACATCCGATCTGCACGGCAGATTTGATGCTTACAGTTACGCCAGCAACACCCCAAACACAGCGGGCGGCTTGACGCAACTTTCTCAAAAGGTAAAGGAACTCAGAGCGGAAAATCCCAACACCTTGTTAGTGGACAATGGCGATACCATTCAGGACAACATGGCAAATATTTTTTTGAATGATTCGATTCATCCAATGTTTGTGGCCATGAATGCAATGAAATATGATACATGGACACTTGGCAATCATGAATTTAACTACGGCACGGATACAATTGAAAGAATTGTAAAGGAACCGACTGCGGATGTTTTGTGCGGAAATGTCTATAAGAAAGACGGCTCACGTTTAGGAAAAGCCTACTCCATTAAAACAGTAGACGGCGTGCGCGTTGCTATTATTGGTATGACAAATCCGAACATTATGACATGGGATGGTACCAAGTTAACGGGCTACAAAGTAACCGACCCGATTACCGAAACCAAAGCTGCAATCAGTGAAATTAAAGCAAACAAAGCAGCGGATGTTTATATTGCGGTTGTACATATGGGAGTCAACACAGAATTACTCGCAGATGACAGCGCGACTGCTTTGGCAAAGGCCTGCCCTGACCTGTCTGCGATTGTCTGCGGACACGCTCACGATACCATTAATGGAGACAAAGTTGGCAATACAGTGATCACAGAACCCGGTAAATTCGGTGAAAACCTTTCTCAGATTCTGTTGACTGTTCAGCCGAAAAGCGATGGCGGATACGAGGTCGCAACTGCAACTTCCAAAACAATCAGCATGAAAAATGCACCCGTAGACACCGAACTCGACGCCACTCTAAAACCGTTCCATGACCGCGCAGTTGCAAACGGAAACAAAATAATCGGTACCCTGACCGGCGGCGATTTGGTTCCGGCGGCGGATATTAAAGGAATTAATCAGGCGCAGGTACAAGACACTGCGCTGATGCATTTGATTTTAGACACGATGAACTATTATACCAAGCAATATGTGCCAAAGGGAGCAAGGTCTGTCGCTGCTTCAGCCCTGCTTGATTCAGCTTCAAACATAAAAAAGGGTCAAATCAAAAACTGCGATATGGTAAATATCTATAAATATGACAACGCGATTTATACCATGAAAATCACAGGAAAACAATTAAAGAAATACATGGAATGGTCCGCATCGTATTTTAATCAATACAAGAGCGGCGACCTGACGGTATCCTTTAATCCTACAATGGCAACCTATTTGTACGATACTTTTTCCGGTATAAATTATGAAATTAACATTGCTAAGCCGGTTGGAAGCAGAATCGAAAATTTGAAGTATCCTGATGGCAAGGCACTAAAAGATTCTGATACCATTTATTTAACCACTACCGATTACAGATCCACTTCAAAACTTCTTAACGACCTTTTCAAGGGAGAAAAAGTTGATATCGTTCATAAAACATCCGGTGACCCGGTCAGTGCTGTTCGTGACTTGATTGCAACATACATTCAAAATGTCAAGGGCGGTACCATCAATAACAGTTTCACACCAAACTGGAAGCTAACCGGAACCCAAATTAATGCAGATCAAAAAACATTGGTCGCAAAGCTTGTAGCAAACGGAACTCTTACCATTCCAATGAGTTCGAACGGTAAGAATACCAATGCAAAGAGCCTCACTGTCAGCGATATTACTCCCTATCTGTCCCAGCTTGTTGTTACAAAGGCCGGTTCCGCTCAGGCGACCCAGCCCGGCACTGTGCACAGCCCCGCAACAGGTTCGCAAAATACGGCTGTTCCCATCGGGGTTCTCATGATTTCCGCACTTGGCGTCTTAATGGCAGTTAGAAAAAAGCAAACAAAATAAAGGGCTCCCCCCCTTTTTTTGAGCGCAATTTTTTAATAAAGTAAAAAGAGAGCATATCGGTGTACCTTATACAAGGTAATTCCGAATATGCTCTCTTTTTTGATTCAGTTCAGTTTTTTCGCAAGGGTTTCGGGGTTGGACGCGTAAATCAGCGCGTTTTCTTTGGTGATTTTTCCTTCTGAATACAACCGGTAAATATCGGCGTCCATGGCGATCATGCCTTGGTTTGAGCCGGAATAAATAGCGTTGTCTATCTGATGTACCTTTGATTCACGGATCATATTGCGGATGGCTGCATTGACCAGCATGATTTCAAACACCGGGAGAAGCGTTCCGTCTTTCGCGGGGATAAGCTGCTGAGAAACGACCGCCTGCAGCACCATGGAAAGCTGAACCCTGATTTGCTGCTGCTGGTTCGGCGGGAACACGGCA
>Ga0183100_1001067_pt1 | contig 15232 bp, 14 predicted proteins | sample Biomet2_FD_127789 | JGI IMG/M metagenome (GOLD analysis project Ga0183100, IMG submission 127789) | Microbial communities from bioreactor (seeded with anoxic lake sediment) at LBNL, California, USA - Biofuel metagenome 2 | ecosystem: Engineered > Bioreactor > Anaerobic > Unclassified ...
TGAGTTGACCTTGCGGTCAACTCCACCGCTGCCGCTCACTGCCGGACTCGTCCGGCAATTGAGCTGTTTAGTGAGCGACAGCCCATGCCTCCGGCGGTGCGGGGGGCGCGGCCCCCCCCCCCCCCCTCTCTCTCCCCCTCTTTATTCTCCTCCTACGCTCCCTCTTTCGCGTGCAGCGCGCTGGCGTCGGCCAGCAGGGCGTTTATGCGGGCGACCATCTGGTGCGGATCGGCCAGATAGCCGTCGAGGAGCAGGGCGGAGTCGTAGAGCTGTTCCACGGACCGGGCGATAAACGTATCGGCGGCGTCGCGGCGATAGATGGCGAGCAGATTACGGATCAGCGGGTGATCGCGGTTGAGCTCCAGGGCTTTTTTGGGAATTGAGGTGTCCTTGGTGACCAGACGCATGATTTTCTGCATGCTGCTGGTCATGTGCTCATCCGGCGAGACGAGGCATGACGGGCTTTGGGTCAACCGGGTGGACAGACGCACCTCGGTGATGCGGTCGCCAAGGATCTCTTTGATATTTTTCAGGAAATCGTCCATCGACGCCGCTTCGTCCGTTGAGAGCTCCGGCGCGTCCGGTTTGGGCGTGCTGCCCTCGAAGGGTTCTATCTCGGCCGCTTCGACGTGTTCGGCCGATTTGAGCGGCAATTCTTTATACGTGCGGATCGAGTCCATGATGAACTCATCCACGGGCTCGTAGAGATAGAGCACTTCGAGGCCCTTGGCCCGGAAGATTTCCAGATGCGGATTCAGGTCCAGGGCGGCGCGGGACGGCCCGGACAGGAAGTAGATGGATTTCTGACCGTCGCGGGCGCGGGTGACGTAGTCGGAGAGGGCGGTGAAGTGGGCGTCCGCGGCGATGGCCGAGGAGTCGAAGCGCACGAGGTCGGCGAAGGCTTCGCGGTTGGCGTAATCGCTGTAGCCGAGCTTGAAGGCCTGGCCGTGCTGTTTGAAGAATTCGCCGTATTTTTCGGGATCTTCCTTGGCCAGACTTTTCAGTTTGTCGAGCACCTGTTTGACCAGGATGGACTGGATCTTGCGCAGCACCACGTTTTCCTGGAGCGTTTCGCGCGAGATATTCAGCGGCAGATCCTCGGTATCGACGACGCCGCGGACGAAGCCCAGGTATTCCGGAATGAGCTCCTTGACTTCTTTGGCGATCAGCACCCGGCGGACATACATGTCGAGGCCGTTGTACTGGGCGTCGCGGAAGGCCATCGGCCCGGCTCCATGCTTGGGAATAAACAGCAGGGCGGTAAACTGCACCGGGGCATCGACACTGACGTGGATGGTGGCCAGCGGTTCTTCGTTGTCGTACGTCAGGAATTGATAGAATTCCTTGTACTGTTCCGGGGTGACGGAGAACTTGGATTCGCGCCACAGGGCGGGAATGGTGTTGGTCTTTTCGCCGTCAACCAGGATGGGGAAAGAGATGAAGTTGGAGTGGGTGCGCAAAACGGCCTTGATGCGGTCGGGCGTGGCGTATTCCTTGGCCTCGTCCTTCAGCTCGATTTCGATGGTGGTGCCACGGGGCACGTCGCCCTCGACCGCTTCGATCGTGAAGTTGCCCGCACCGTCGGAAATCCAACGGGCGGCCGGCGCATCGGTCTTGAAGGAGCGCGAGGTGACGCTCACTTTGTCGCCCACCATGAAGACCGAATAAAAGCCCACGCCAAATCGGCCGATGAGGTTTGAGGCGGCGTCCTTGCTTTCCTGGCTCTCGGCGACCGACCGCATGAAGGCCTCGGTGCCGGATTTGGCGATGGTGCCGAGGTTGTCCACCAGCTCTTCGCGGGTCATGCCACACCCGGTATCGGCGATGGTCAGGTGTTTGCCGTCCTTATCCGAGGTAATGCGGATTTCCAGCGGCTCGTCGGGATTGGCGACGGCTGTCCCCCGGCTGGTTTCAAAGCGCATCTTGTCCAGGGCGTCGGAGGCGTTGGAGACCAGTTCCCGGAGGAAAATCTCGTGGTTGGTATAAATCGAATGGGTGATGATATCCAAAAGTTTGCGGATTTCAGCGCGAAATTCATGGGTTTCGCCATTGGGGGCGGCAGTCATGGGTTTCTCCTTTCTCAAACGGTTCGCTTGCTGGCCGTCTGGCCGAAAAAAGAGGCCTTCCCGCCGGAGCGGGCCGGGCCTTTACGGGGGGCAGTCCCCTGGCTTGGCATAAAAGGAGAAATAAGATGCCCGCCGTCGCTGTCAAGCGGGCGGGGCGGGAACATTGCTGGAAGAAGCGCCTTTCCCATTGACAGGGGCGAGGGCTTGTTTATTTTCGACTATGAAAAGCAACCTAGCCAGGAGGAGCATCCATGGTCATCGATTTGAGCCCGTTTTACGGTGCGACGACGCCCATTGACCGGCTTTTCGAGTCGCTTTGGCCTTCTATGGCCATAAGCCAGCGCAGTGTTGCCTATCCTCCCATCAATATTGGGGAGGATGACGAGAACCTTTACGTGCGCTGCGAGATCCCGGGGATGGATATTGCGGATCTCGATTTGACGCTGACCGATTCCAGTCTGGTCATCAAGGGCGAGCGCAAACCTGTTCAGGGCAAATACTACCGTCAGGAGCGGCCGACCGGCGTTTTTCAACGCATCATCAATATCCAGGCCGCCATCGACCGGGACGCGGTCGGCGCGACCATGCGGGACGGTTTGCTCGAGGTGGTGCTGCCCAAGTCCGACGAGAGCAAACCCAAGAAGATCAGTATTGAAGCCGTGTAAGCGAGTTCCCCACCTTGCGCCAAGGAGGACGGTCATGACGGAAAACGAACTGAAGACCGAAGAGCGTCGACTGCCGCGCGTCAAGCCGGCCACGGATATCATCGAGAAAGAAGACGGTTTTTATATTTTCGTCGATATGCCGGGCGTATCCAAGGAAAGCCTGATCATCGACCTCAACGAGGACGAGCTCAAGGTTTCGGGCAAGGCGGAGTATTCCTTGCCGGAGGGGCAAAAGCTCGGCCATGTGGAGTTCGGCGGCGGCGAGTACTTCCGGAGTTTCACGGTGTCCCATATCGTGGACAAGGACCGCATTAAAGCCACACTCAAGGATGGCGTTCTGGAACTGCACCTGCCCCGGTTGGAGAAGGTGCAGCCTCGTAAAATTGAAATCCAGGCCGGATAACGATTGATTGGCCGGGGCCGGGATGGCGTTTATCGCATCCCGGCCTTTTTTTATGCTGTTCATGGCAAAGCTGAAAGCCGTATCATTATATAGAATAGACGGATTTATCGTGTGTCTGTTTTGTTTCAAAAATGTAATTTTGTAAAAGCATTGTTGTTATGGACGCGACGGAATGTATTGGAAGGGTTCCCACGGTTCTTATCTGCTTTTTAAATTGACAATGCCTCAAAATATCATGATGGTTGCGCGTTTTTAAAGCCCAGGATCATGATTTTAAGGAGACGGTATGGAAGACTACCTCAAAAGCGCGCTGGAAATTGTCAAAGCCCAGGCCTCGGTGCGCAATATGACCGATGAAGAGATTTCGTCCATGGTCCGACGTCTGGCCGCCGGCATCCGTGACATCAGCGTCGGGATGGCTGGCGCCGAGGACGAACCGGCCGTGACCATGGATTCCAAAAAAGCGGTCAAGGAAAAGTCGATCACTTGCATGGAATGTGGCAAGTCGTTTAAGGTTATCACGAAAAAGCATCTCGCTTCCCATGGTTTGACGCCCGAAGAGTACAAGGCCAAACATGGCTATAAGAAGTCCATGCCTTTGGTTTGTAAATCATTACAGCGTGATAGACGGAAAAAGATGAAGGATATGCGTTTGTGGGAGAAGAAGGGAAAAGGGGTGGCCTAAGGCGGGGGATTTCGCTATACGGGGAACCGAATTCGGGACTCGGCCGCGCCTTTTTTCCCATGGGGCCGCATATCTCCTGGGACGCCGTCGCGGCAATCATACGATAAGGAGATCGCACGCACATGGCTAAGACAGACATCATTGCCAAAATTCAGGCCAATGCCGGCATCGCCACCAAAGCCGAAGCTGGGAAGGTTCTTGACGCCGTGTTGGGAGCTATCCAGGATTCTTTGGCTTCGGGAGACGCTTTGACCCTGACGGGTTTTGGCACCTTCAAGGTGTCCGAGCGGGCTGCCCGCACCGGCCGCGATCCCCGCACCGGCAAGGCTATCGACATCCCTGCGTCCAAGGCTGTCCGGTTCACGCCGGGCAAGACCCTCAAGGATGCCGTAAAGTAAGTTTTTGTCGCCCGTCGACACTAAAAAAAAGGCCGCTTTTGCGGCCTTTTTTTTAGTGTTGGAAGAGGACTGCCTTTAGCCGGCAATCCGCCCCAACAGTTCAAAGCCGGTTTCCGGATCCTTGGCCCGGCCCAGATCCGTGCCGGTGATTTCGATCACCACCACTTCAAAGATTTTCCAGACGTCGAGTCCCGGCCGCACGCAGCCGGTCCGGGCCGTTTCATTGCGGCCGAGCGTGGCATGCATATGCAGACGCGGCGTGCCATCGGCGGCAGGAAAGAGCGTGCCCACGGCGGCGGCTTCATGGACGGCGGCGATGGCCGTCTGCATGGGATCGGGCGGCAGGGCCTCCCCGTCTTTGGGACCAACCACCAGATGGCCGTTTTGCAGGCCGCCCAGGGCTGCCACCAGGGCCGAGGCGACGCCTCTGGTTTTGGCAAAGTCCTCAATGGCGTCCGGAATACGGTCGCCATCGCCCAGGCGCAGCACGAACACGCGCCCAACCCGGCCTTCGGATACAATCATGGCAGTCTCGCTTGGTTTGCACGCACCGAACGGCCGGAGTCGCTGTGCAAAAGTCTCCGGGCCTTTCGGGGCGCGGCGTTTGACAGGCAGGAACCGGTGACGGGGTCTCCCGAAAAAAACAGGGGAATCGGCGGCATCCCTCCGATTCCCCTGTACCAGTCAGGACGAGGTCTTTTAGCCGAGCTTGGCGACCACGGCCTTGCCGATGGTCCGGCCCATCTCCACACAGGCAGCCAACTGCTCATGGGTGGGTACGTAGAGCGTGCGGACCGGTTCGACGGGCATGTCCATGCCCATGTCGGTCAGCCAGCCGGCGATATCCTTGGCGGCTTCGCCGCTCCAACCGTAGGAGCCGAAAGCGCCGCCGATTTTTCCCTTGGGTTTGAGGCCCTTCATGTAGGTGAGCAGATCGGCCACCTTGGGCAACATCCCGTTATTGTGGGTGGGCGAACCCACGAATACGGCCGCCGCGTCCCAGACTTCCTCCATCACGTCGGAGTGGTCGAACACGTGCAGGTTCATGAGTTTGACCGAAATGCCCTGCTCCATCAGGCCGCTGGCAATGGCATGCGCCATGTTTTCGGTCGAGTGCCACATGGTGTCGAACACCAACACCGCTTTTTTCTTTTGCTTTTGGGAGGCCAGCTCCTTGTAGCGCTCAATGACCCAGGCCACATCCTCGGGTGTGCGGAACATGAGCCCGTGATCGGGCGCAATGTAGCGGACGTCGAGCCCCATGGATTCGATGGTGGCAATGGTCTTTTGGGCGATGGGGCTAAACGGCAGGACGATGTTGGCGAAGTAGCGGTCGAGTTGCTTGCGCAGCAGACCCCGGTCGACTTCATCGGCGAAACGTTCGCTGGTCGCCCAGTTCTGGCCGAAGGCGTCCGAGGAGATGAGCAGCCCTTCTTCGGGGACGAAGGTGGCCATGTTGTCCGGCCAGTGCAGCATCCGGGTTTCCAGAAACTGCAAGGTCCGCTTGCCAAGGGAAATGGATGAACCGGTCTTGACCACTTCGATGGGCCAGCCGGTGCAATCGAAATGCGCGTGCAGGGCCCGCTCGCCCATAGGCGAGGTCAGGATCTTTTCCGGTTTGGTCCGGGCGACCAGATCGGGCAATTCCCCGGAGTGGTCCATCTCCACGTGGTTGACGATGAGATAATCGACCTGTTCGGGTTTGACGACATGGGCCAGCCGGCACAGCATCTCGTCGCCATGGGTGGCTTTGACCGAGTCAAACAGAGCGATTTTTTCATCCTTGATCAAAAAGGCATTGTAGGTTGTCCCGGTCGGGGCCGTCATGTAACCATGGAAGTTGCGACACTCCCAATCCACAGCGCCGACCCAGTAGACATCCTTGCATATTTCCACGGGCTTCATGGGAATTCCTCAAAAAAGCCGCGCAGGGCGCGGCCGGTACGACAATCAAGTTAGGCTTTATTGAATTCGCTCTTGGGGGCGCCGCATACAGGGCAGACCCACTCCTCGGGGATATCTTCGAACTTGGTGCCCGGGGCCACGCCGTTGTCAGGATCGCCGGCGGCGGGATCGTACACGTAGCCACAAATGCTGCATTCGTATTTGTCCATGATGCTCTCCTTTTGGGTTGACCGGCTCGGCAAATCCTTATTTGCCCTCAGCGCCGGGCCCCCTGGGGCGGCCCTTGCCTGAGCGGCAACAAGGGTGTTTCCGCCGGCGCGATGGGCCCCGGCCAGGGGCTGACGCCACAAAATCGCGTCACCGGAAGCGGCCTTGCCGACGGGTGCGTGACTGAAATCTATCGGTCACGCTTGCCGGAGTCTATCCTTTAGTTTGCATCAGATTGTCAAGGCCGCATTCCCGGCCGGTCCCGTTTCGTCTTCCCGGAACTGCTCCACCAGGTCCGTCAGTTGGCGGGCCATGGAACGCACCTCGCCAATACGGGCGTTGGCGTCGGCGATCCGATTGGCAATATCTTTGGACAGTTCATTTATATGCCCGACGCTTCCGGCGACTTCCTCGCTGGTCGCGGATTGCTGTTCCGAGGCTGTGGCAATATTACGCACCATATCGGCAATGCGGGCGGATTGTGTGACAATGCGGTCAAGCGCCTGGCCCGACTGCTGGGCCATGTCGGCGGTGCGCTCCACCTTTTTTTGGGCGTCGCCCATGCCGGTGACCGCCTGCCGGGTGCTGTCTTGAATTTCGGTAATGGCGGCAGCTACTTCGGCAGTGGCGGTCATGGTCTTTTCGGCGAGCTTGCGGACTTCGTCGGCCACGACGGCAAAGCCGCGGCCGGCTTCGCCGGCCCGGGCGGCCTCAATGGCGGCGTTTAAGGCGAGGAGATTGGTTTGGTCGGCAATATCGCCGATGACGGAGAGCACCTGCCCGATGTTGACGGCCCGGGTCTCAAGCTGGCCCAGCGACGTGGCCAGATCCGCGGTTTTTTGGGAAACCTGCCGGGTCTCCTCCACCGTGCGGGCGACTTCCTTGCCCCCCTCGGCCGCAGCCTGGCTGGCCAGATCCGAGGCTTCGGCCGTGGCGCCGGCATTTTGAGCCACTTCAAGGACGGTGGCGTTCATCTGCTCCATGGCCGTGGCCACACGGGCGGTTTCCCCGGCCGTGTTGGTCATGCCCCCCGTCAGTTCCTCCATCCGGGTGGTCAGCTCGTCGGCGGCATCGGAGAGATCTTTGGCCACGGCGGTGACTTCCTCGGCCACGGCCAGCAGCTTGGCCCGTTCGGCCTTGATGTGGTCCTTGTCTTCCTCTTCCCGGGTCAGATCGATCAGGACGCCGATGACGCCGACCACCGTTCCCGAGGCGTTTCGCAGAGGCGATATCTCGTAGTGCAGGGGAAAATCCTGGCCATCGGCCCGGGCAAACCGGGTGAAGCCGCTTAACGTCTGCCCGGAGCCGAGTACGGCGGCGCATCCCGATCGTCCATCCTCCCGCATGAAGCTGGCCACGACCGGCTGGCCCAGCAAGGCGGCTTCGGGCTTGCCGAGAATCTTTTGCAGGGGCGTATTGGCGAATTCAAACCGGCGTTCGCGGTCCGCGACGAAGATGGGGATAATGACGCCGTTTAAAATGCCCCGGTTGTATTCCAGTTGGTCTTTGATGGTCCGGACCATGGTCGAGAGGTTGTTGCCGAGGGCAGCGATTTCGTCGCGTCCGGGCACATGGAAGGACAACTCAAGGGAGCCTTTGCTGATGGCGTCCGAGAGTTCGGCCAGTTTTTGCACCCGGCCGACAACGGAACGCTTCATAAAAAGGAGCAACACGGCTAACAGCGCGAGCAGGCCGCCAAGCGACAAGCCGGCGCTTTTGAGCTGATCCGAGGCCAGCCGGGAGAGTTCGGGCGTAATGTCCTGGGCGACGATCATGGCCCCGAGAATGGGTTTGGAGGCCCCGTGGCAGTGGTGACAACTCGGTTCGTTGGCTACGGAATTAACGGCCACAAAGGCTTTGTTTTTGCCCCAGGGGCGGATGTCGCCGCCGTGAAAGTCGCCGGAGAGTGCCTGTTGCAGGGCGCCATGGATCGTCGGATCCGGCGCGATCCGGGCAAAATCCTGGCGCAGGACGCCCGTATCGGTTGAGTAGGTCACATTGCCTTTGAAATCGGTCAAGTAGACCTGGATATCTTTGTAGGCCGTGGCCATGTTGGCGAATTGGGCTGCGGTTTCGGCATTTTTCCCCAGGCGCATGGGCTCTTCGATGCCCATCCGCAACATGTCGCTGACGCGCCGGGCGGTCCGATCGATTTGTTCCACCGCGCCCTGGCGCTGCCAGTGGGAATTGGCCCAAAACAGTCCGGCAAAAGCGGCGACGGTCAATCCGGAAACGAGCAGCAGTACCTTGAGCCCAAGGGATCGTGAGACAATATCCATATTGGCCTCCTAGTGGGCTCCGGCAAACAGCATGGGCTTGAAATTAAACGTCTGGACCCGTTCGGCGTTGTGGCAACGCTCGCATTCGGTCATGACCGGCTTGGCTTTGATACGGGTCGGATCGCCTCCCGAATCCACGTGGGCGGAACCGGGGCCATGGCAGACCTCGCAGCCGGCATTGGCCAGATTCGGGGTCTTTTCGAAATCGACGAAGCCGCCGGGTTGGCCGTATCCGGTCGTGTGGCAGGCGAAACAGCCACGCAGCTCTTCCGGGGTCAGCTTGGGGGCCATGGTTTTAATGGCCTGGGCAGAGTGGGCTTTTTTGGAATTTTTCGAATAGGAATCGTACTCTTTGGGATGACACCCCTGGCAGACGGCAGAACCGACGAAGGCTGCTGATTGATCTGCCCTGGCGTCTTTGGTGACGTTTTGCTGGGCCGAAGCCCTCCCTCCCGACCAAAGACAACACATCCCGATGAGCCATGCCAAAACACAAGCATGCCAACGAATCATGGGCAGCACTCCTCTGCAATATGGCGAATTCGTTTCGAAATAGCATTCCCCTACGAGGCAGGCAATATGGGATTGCTCCTTGCGTAAAAGGATCACGCAAGGCGACAGCCCTGGTTCGTTCCAGGGGGCGAGGCGGCTGGCCGGTCTTTGCTGATGGGGAAAAAAATGCGTGAGCGCGGGGAAGGGATGTCGTCGCTGCCAAGAGCGTCCGGACTTTCGTCGCGGGGGCCTGGGGGAAAGTGTTTCCCCCAGCGGGGAGCGGGGCAGCGCCCCGCCTTTTCTTCTACTGTTTCAGTCCGAAAGGGGACCGCGCCCCTTTCGGACTGTTCGTTCTTCTTCTGGTAGCTCTTTCTCCCTCACTCTTACCAATTGAGGGTGGCCTTGAAGGCCTGGGCCAATCCTTCGGCCGGTTCTTCGCACAACAGCGTGGCGCTGCGGCGCAACACCAGATCCGGCCCGGCCGTGACGACGCCGAGTCGCCCGACCGGCTGACCGGCAAACAGCGCCTCAAAGGCGGCCTGCTGGTCGGGAGCGACCGTCACCACCAGACGGCTTTGGGATTCGCTGTAGAGCAGCTCCAACTCCGTCAATCCGGCGGCGCCGGGCGCGCAATCGAGGTCAAGGGCAGCCCCGAGACGGCCGCCAATGGCCATCTCGGCCAAGGTCACGGCCAGACCGCCATCGGAGCAGTCGTGGCAGGCAGTGATAAGCCCCTGGCGGATGGCGGTGTGGAGCGTCAGATAGCGGCGACGGGCCGAGACGGCCTCCACCTGGGGCACGTCCGGTGAGGAAAAGCCCAGTTCGCCGGCCAGTTCCGACGCGCCCAGTTCGGCGGCGGTGGCTCCGAGCACGTAGACCAGTTCGCCGGCTTTTTTAAAGTCCGACGTTACGACACGGTCCACATCGGGCACAAATCCCATGACCGAGAAAAGCACGGTCGGCGGAATGGAGATTTTGACCCCGCCGCCGGTGTAATCGTTTTTCATGGAATCCTTGCCGGAGATGCAAGGCGTCATAAAGGCCCGGCAGAAGTGGGCCAGGGCCTTGTTGGCCCGCACGAGCTGGGCCAGCTTGTAACGGCCGTCCGGGGTCTTTTCCGATTCCACCGGATCGCACCAGCAGAAGTTGTCGACGCCGGCCAACCGGTCGGGGTCCGCACCGACGGCCACGGCACCGCGCACGGCTTCGTCAATGGCGGCGGCCATCATCCAGTAGGTGTCGATATCGGAGTAGCGCGGGCAGATGCCATGGGACAGGGCCACGCCCTCGGGGCGGGACAAATCGGGGCGCAGAACGCCGGCATCGGAGGGGCCGTCGCGGCGCACGCCGCACAGCGGTTTGACGGCGGAGCCGCCTTTGACCTCGTGGTCGTACTGCCGGACCACGTATTCCTTGCTACAAATATTCAGGCGCGACAACATGCGGCGCAGGAGCGCCCCATGGCCATCCGCCGGCATGACCGGTTCGGTGCGGGCGATGACCGGACGTTCCCAGGCGGCCTGCAACTGCATGCGCGGCGTGCCGTCGTGGAGAAAGTCCATGTCGATGTAGGCGACCGTGCGCTTGCCGTAATAGACGCGCAGATAGCCGGAGTTGGTGTAGTTGCCAAGCTCGGTCGCTTCGACGCCCATCTCTTTGGCCAGCTTCATAAATTCCACGAAGTGGCTTTGCGGCACGGCCAGGGTCATGCGTTCCTGGGCCTCGGAGGTGAGGATTTCCCAGGGAACCAAGCCGTCGTATTTAAGTGGCACCCGGTCGAGATAGAGTTCGCAACCGCCGCTGTCCTGGGCCATTTCCCCGACGGAGCTGGAAAGTCCGCCCGCGCCGTTGTCGGTGATGGCGTTATAGAGTCCCAGGTCCCTCGCGCGCATGAGGAAGTCGTACATGCGTCGCTGGGTGATGGGATCGCCGATCTGGACGGCGGTAGCCGGCGAACCTTCGTGCAACTCTTCGGAAGAGAAGGTTGCGCCGTGGATGCCGTCCTTGCCGACCCGGCCGCCGACCATGATGATGTAATCGCCGGGGAGGGCTTTTTTGACGTGGCTCGGCCGGCCGGCGATGGTGATCGGCAGGGTGCCGATCGTACCGCAAAAGACGAGCGGTTTGCCGAGATAACGCTCATCGAACACGATGGAGCCGTTGACTGTCGGCACGCCCGACTTATTGCCGCCGTGTTCCACGCCCTCGCGCACGCCTTCGAGCACCCGGCGGGGATGGAGCAGACGGGGCGGCAGTTCGCCCTTGTGGAAGGGCGAGGCAAAACAGAACACGTCGGTGTTGCACAGCAGGTTGGCCCCAAGGCCGGTGCCCATGGGATCGCGGTTGACGCCGACAATGCCGGTGAGCGCTCCGCCGTACGGGTCGAGCGCCGAGGGGCTGTTGTGCGTTTCCACCTTGATGCACAGGTGCAGGGCTTCGGTGAAGCGCACCACGCCGGCGTTATCGGAAAAGACCGACAGGCAGAAGTCGCGCTCCCCGAGAGTGCGGCGGATATCCGTCGTAGCTCCCTGGATAAACGTCTTATACAGGCTGGAAATGACTTCCGTCTCGCCTGTTTCCGCATCGCTGTAGGTGATCTCGGCAGTGAAAATCTTGTGTTTGCAGTGCTCGGACCACGTCTGGGCCAGACACTCCAGCTCCACGTCGGTGGGGTTGTGGATGAGCCCCCAGACCGACCGGCGCATCTTGAAGCCGGGGCGGCCGAAATAGACGCGGATGGCCCACCATTCCTCAAGGCTGAGGGCCAGGGTCCGTTCGCGGCTGAGGGTCAGCATCTGCTCCTCGGTCATGTTGAACAGATCCGGCGTTTCGACCTTGGAACTGGCCTGTCCGGTGACCTTGGCGGCCCGGGCCGGGAACCCCGGCGCGGCCTTCCACTCGTCGCGGGACTTGACGTCATGGCGCTGGAGCAGATCGTTGCCGAGCAGATCCACGGCCACGCGGCCGGCGGCGGCCCGATCCGGCAGACCGGCGATATGATATTGGACGGCGGTATAGACAGCCAGGGTCTGGCGGCGCGCCTCGGGCAGATCGAGCCCCAGGGCGATGGCTTCCTTGGCCGTGCGGGCCTCGTTGTCGGTGACGCCGGGGCGGAAGCTGACCTCAATGACCCAGTCCGTGGTCTCGGGGGCGGGGGACAAGGGGGCGAGCGAGGCGGTCTGGACCACGGTGTCGTGCAGGACGCCTGCGTCGATGACCGCTTGGGCTTCGGCTTCGGTTAAGCCGTCGATGGTGAAGATCTTGACGATGTGGACGGCAGTGACGGGCAGATTGAGTTCGTTTTCGATCTTGCCGGCCACACGCTGGCCGACAACGTCCCGAACGCTTGGGCGAAGGCCCACGGCGACGCGACTGAGCATGGCGTTCCTTCCGTTTTGAGGTCAGATGTGCGCCGGCATGCCGCCGGCGGGGCTTGGCCTATTTGTCCCGGCCGAGCATGGGCGCCAGCACCTGACTGATCAGGTCGGCTTCCGACGAGGGCGGGAAGGAGGCCAGGGCCGCCTGGGCTTTTCCCAGGTATGTGGCGGCCATTTCACGGGTTTTTTCGGCATATCCGCCGGCAACGATGTTCCCGCGTAAATATTCGATGTCTTCCTCGGAAAGTTGATCCTGACGAAAATCCTCGGCCAGCCGGCGACGGGCCTCAAAGGGCTGGTCGGCCAGATAGAGAATCAGCGGCAGGGTGACCTTGCCTTCCTTGAGGTCGCCGCCGGTGGGTTTCCCCGAGACGGTGGAAGGCGAGGTGTAATCCAGGGCGTCATCCACCAATTGGAAGGCGATCCCGCAGTTGGTGCCGAGATCCTTGGCCGCCTGACTGAGCCGGGCGTCGGCCCCGGCCAGGACTGCGCCGCAGTGGCACGAAGCCTGGATCAGGTAGGCGGTTTTGCCGGTGATGATGGAAAGATAGGTTTCCAGCGGCAAATCGGTGTCGCGCAGGTGGGCGATTTCCAGGATTTCTCCTGTGGCCGTCTGCAACAGGGATTCGGACAAAATCCGGGTGAGTTCCGGGTTGTCGTATTCGGCCACGAGGCGGTTGGCCAGAGCGAGCAAGACGTCGCCGGCCAGGATGGTATGGGTCGTGCCGAAGCGCATGTGGGCCGACTCGCGTCCCCGCCGCATGGGCGCGCCGTCCACGATGTCGTCGTGGAGCAGCGTGGCCGAATGCAGAAATTCCAGGGAGCAGGCCAGGGGATAGATATCATCCCGCTCATAGCCAAAAGCCCTGGCCACGAGGATGGTCAGCAGCGGACGCAGGCGTTTGCCTCCGGCCAACAGGACATGGCGCACAACCGGCTGGACCAAAGGGTTGAGGGAGGCGGCGGCCTCCTCCAGATACCGGTTAACGGCCGGGACTTCCCGAGATAAAATGTCCGCGATATCGCTCATCCACTCGCGTTTAACAGCATTGGTCCTGGGCTGGCAAGGGGGAAGCCGCCGGGAAATGGCGGCCCGCCGCCAAATCTGCCAGGGCGGCCAGGGCCCGTTGCCCCGTTTGGCCCATGGTGAGGCTCAACTCCCCGACGTAGGCGGCAATATGGGCCGAGATGACATTTTCGTTTTTTTCCCGGGCCAGCCGCAGGGCCAGCGGGGCCACCAGGGCCGGTTCGGCCCGCGCGACGCGCAGGCTTTGGCGTAACAGTTCGCCCAAGGCCTGCAACCGGGCGGGACCAAGTGTTTTTTTGGCGACGATCACCCCAAGCGGCACCGGGGTGTCCGGCATGCGTCCCTGCCACCAGCGGCCAAGATCGAGCACCAGACGCAGGCCGTGGTCGGCGGCGGCCAGGGCGGTTTCGTGGATCAAAAGGCCCGCATCGGCCTGGCCGTTTTGCACCGCCGTGACAATGGCGTCGTAGCGCACCGGGAGAAACGGCGCGTCCGGCGGCGGCAGGGTCGGATCATCGGCGGCCAGGGCGGCGCGCAGGAGCGTGGCTGCCGTGGTGCGCAGTCCCGGAACGGCCACGCTGGCCGGTCGGCCGGAAAATCCCTGCCGCACCACCAGTTTGGGACCGGCCCCAAAGCCGAAGGCCGCGCCCGAGGGCAGCACGGTATAGGTTTCGGCCAGCGGAGCGGCCATGGCCGCCGAAATCTTGACCACATCATACGTTGCGGCCAGGGCGGCCTCGTTTAACGTCTCGACGTCTTCAAAGGCAAAGGCGGCGCGGGCGTCCGGCAGACCGACCCGGCCGAGAATCCAGGCCCCGAAAATAATTACATCGTTGGGGCAGGGGGAAATGGCGACGGAAACAACATCCATGACGGACCTCATCGGGACAGCAGGCCGGCGACGACGCGGGCAAGCGCGGCGAAAGCGCCCGGCAAATCCCAGTCGGTTGGCGGGCGCGAGCCCACCCGGTTGGACACGGCCCGAAGCTCCAGGAAGGGCAGACCGCAGGCCGCAGCGGCCAGGGCCACGGCAAAGCCTTCCATGGATTCGGCCACGGCTTCGTATTTTTGGGCCAGGGCAGCGGCCCGGTCCGGGGCGGCGGAGACGCCGGCCACGGTGATGCATGTGCCCCGGACGGCTTCCTGCGGCAGCGACAGGTCAAGGGTTGCAGCGGCGGCTTCGGGCGCAAGCGGCAGGCGATCGAATACGGGCCGGCCGTCAAGCGTGAGTTGGGGGAAGGCCAGCCCCCTGGCGTCGGTTTTCTGCGCGCCCCGTAGGCCGTATTCCGGAAATGTTTCGGTCGTGGCCAGGACCAGCCCGCCAAGGGGCGCGGTCGTCAGATCGAAGCTGCCGGCAATGCCGCAGTTGACCACGCCGCCAATCGTTTTGGCGCCGAGGAGCCGGCCCAGGCTCAAGGCGGCGGCCACGGGGCCGACGCCCGTGACCGCAACCAGAAGATCCCGGCCGGCGTGTCGCCAGGGCGCGGCTTCGCCGGGCTGTGGCGCGGTCGGCGCGCCAAGCGGTCCCAGGGCGACTTGGCATTCCTTGGCCGTGGCAAAGGTGAAAAGGATGGGAGCGTCAGGGGAGAGCAGACGGGGAACTGTTTCTGATCCGATCAGGGCGCTGCCCTGGACCCGCCGGGGGGGATAATCCCCCCCGGTCCCCCGCGACGGGCCCACGTGAGACGCGCCGCTCGGGTCCATCACGTCATCTCCTCTTGCGCGTTC
>Ga0183100_1001068_pt1 | contig 15215 bp, 15 predicted proteins | sample Biomet2_FD_127789 | JGI IMG/M metagenome (GOLD analysis project Ga0183100, IMG submission 127789) | Microbial communities from bioreactor (seeded with anoxic lake sediment) at LBNL, California, USA - Biofuel metagenome 2 | ecosystem: Engineered > Bioreactor > Anaerobic > Unclassified ...
GACATCAGCGGGCTCGATCCCCGGCTGAAAAAAACAAATCTTATCATTGCCTCTGATGTAAAAAATCCGCTTTGCGGCCCCCATGGTGCCTCGCTCGTTTACGGCCCGCAAAAAGGCGCCACACCCGCCAGCGCACATTTACTGGATCTGGCCTTAGCGCATTACGCCCGGCAAGCCCAGACTATTTTAGGAATCGATATAAGCACGCAGGAAGGTGCCGGAGCTGCCGGCGGCCTCGGCGCTGGTTTGATGCTGTTTTTGGGGGCCAGATTTAGGTCCGGTATTGATCTCGTGCTCGACACACTGCATTTTGATGAGCAACTGCTAAATACCACCCTGGTCTTTACTGGCGAGGGCTGTACCGATGAACAGACCTTACAGGGGAAGGTTCCAGCTGGCATCGCCGCCCGTGCCAGCCGGCAGAATATCCCCGTAATCTGTATTTCCGGCTCGCTGGGGAAAATGCATCAAAAAATATTTGCGGCAGGAATCGCTGGTGCTGCGAGTATCGTCTCTCGTCCCATGACCCTAAGTCAATGTATGCAGGATGCCTATACGCTGCTTACAGATGAAACTGAGCGCGTTTGCCGGCTACTGCAGGTTGGAATTTCCCTGTCTAAATAAAAAGCAGCGTACATCATCTCATATTTGATGATGTACGCTGCTTTTATTTTAGAGGGATATGCGCAAAAATTCTTCAACCTGATCACGTACTCCCGGGATACCGGTCGGCCCATTATGGCGGTGAATCAGCTTCCCCTGACTCACAACGGCCTGATAAATCGTCTCTTCCATACTGCCGGGAACAAGATCTTCCCAGTCTTCTTCACGATAGGCTTTCTGCACGAGCGCATTATTCGGACGTCCGGAAGCCTCTAACTCGCCCAAAAATTGAATCTGTCGTTTATCCGGGCGGATATAGTAATGCTGCAAAAAATATGTTTCCGGATAACTGTAGGTATCCTTATTAAGCGGCTGCAGCTTTATCCAGACATCAATCAGTTTTTCCTTGACACTGTAGGGACGCCGTATCCACTGTACGGTCTGCATATCCATATAATACTGGTATTCATCATCGGCTGCTATGCTTAAAAAGCGATCTGGTTTAGCTGGAGCCTCTGCCTTGACCTCCGCTGCCGGACTGGTAGCGGCCGGCAACGAAGCCCCCGGCGTACTGTCGGCGGCAAAGCAAGTTGCACCCAGACTTAAGCAGCAAACAGCAAGCCATATACATCGTTTGATCATATTGTCACCTGCTCCCTTTTCCTCTAAAAATCATTTTTTCTGCTTGGGAATAACCATTTTTATCGTAATACTGTCCTCGGATTGTTCCTGCTGTACTTTTACCTTAAAGCCTGATTTCTTCATCTGACTGGCCATCTGATCAATGGTATTGATAAAAATCCTGATATCCCGGACAAGACCGATAACCTTCTTTTTTTTCTTTCCTTTGGCTGCTTCATCCAGCATTTTCTGTATCAGAACTTCTGTCTCTCGCACATTGAGCGATTTGTCGGCCATAATCTGCAGTGCCTGCAGCTGCAAGTCCTCGCTTGGCAGTCGCAGTAAGGCACGGGCATGACGCTCTGTTATCTTGTCAGCAAAAATCCGCTGGCGTACAGTTTCACTCAATTTGAGCAAACGCAGCTTGTTGGCGATCGTCGACTGGCTCTTGCTCATCCGCCCGGCCAGTTCTTCCTGTGTAAAGCCAAAGTTTTCCAATAATTGGGCAAACCCCGCCGCTTCTTCCATAAAATGGAGATCTTCCCGCTGCAAGTTCTCAATCATTGCGATTTCAGCGGTCTCTTTATCCGTCAACATTTTTATGACGACCGGAACTTCCTTTAATCCGGCCAGTTTTGATGCCCGCAGCCGCCGTTCACCCGCAACGAGTTCAAACCCAGTTTCAAGCTGCCGCACGACCAGTGGCTGAATTATACCAAATTCACCAATGGAAGCTGCCAAATCCGCCAAAGCTGCTTCATTGAATTTTTTGCGTGGCTGAAATGGATTGGGTACAATCTCATCAATTGGCAGCAGCCGTACATCCTTCTCCGGCATTGCTGGCGTTTCCGCAGCTTTATCTGCTTGTGCCTCCACAGCTGCTTCTGTCTGCTGTTTTTTATCAGCCGGGCTCATGGCTGCATCCGGACCTAAGCCAAATAATCTGGCTAAACCTTTCATTTATACACCGCCCTTAATCAACATCGGAAAAATTCCCAATTCTCATTTATTCGTTTTCTCTTGATAAAAATCCTTTATCTTGTAAAATCACAGCGGATTTTTCTCGGGGGTTCCGGCCTTACGCGGATAAGTCCCCGGCGTTTTTTTTATTTTTTTTATATATATAACAGCCCGTGCATCCTCTATGCCGGGCAATTTAACCGGAACAATTTCTTCTATCCGTCCGCCAAGAATATTTACGGCTTTTTCAGCCTCCATTACTTCCGCCTGATACTGCATTCCCTTAAGTGCAACGAAATAACCACCAACACTTACAAAGGGCAAACAGTATTCACACAGCACCGGCAGACGGGCCACTGCCCGCGATACAGCAATGTCAAACTTTTCCCGATACAATTTTTGCCGGGCTGCTTCTTCCGCCCGGGCATGAATGACTGTCGTCTGGGTCAGCTGCAGCTGATCGACAACACACTGCAAAAATTTAACACGTTTATTCAAGGAATCCAGTAAGGTCAGCTGCAGCTGCGGCTGAAAAATCTTAAGCGGCAATCCCGGAAATCCGGCTCCCGTCCCGACGTCAATCACCGTTGCTCCCGGAGAAAATATTTCCGGCTTAAAGCAGCTGATCGAATCGATCATATGCTTTACTGCAACTGGCTGCGGCTCGGTAATAGCTGTCAAATTTATCCTGCTATTCCATTCCACCAGCAATTGATAGTACGTATCATATGCTTTCAGCTGCTGCTCGCTGATATCTATCCCGTATTCTTCGGCAGCCGTTTTCAATATATCTTTAAAAATCATAGTTTCACCTCGCGGCGGCGCTGCTCCAGATAAACAAGCAGTATAGAAATATCAGCCGGAGACACCCCGGAAATACGGCCCGCCTGCCCCACCGAAAGCGGGCGGATAGCGGCCAGTTTTTCTCTGGCTTCATCGCGCAGACTTGGAACCTGCTGGTAATCAATGTCCTCGGGCAGTATTTTTTCTTCCAATTTTTCCATCCGCTCTACCTGTTCCAGCTGTTTTTGAATATAACCCTCATAGACGACACCAATTTCTACCTGTTCCTGGACCTCAGCCGCCAGCTCAGGTAAATCAAAGATCTGCTTAAGCATGCCGTAATCGATCTCCGTCCGTTTTAAAAGATCATAAAGTGAAGTGCTCGTTCGGATCGGCGTTGAACCAATCGATACGAGTTTTTCCTGGATTTCCTTATTGGGATTAACCTTATATGCTTTGAGCTGTGACATTGCCGCATCGATGCTTTGCTTCTTGGTCTGGTAGCGCTGATAACGATCGGGCTTAACCAGCCCGATCCGCCAGCCTTTTTCCGTCAGGCGCAAATCCGCATTGTCCTGGCGCAAAAGCAGTCTGTATTCTGCCCGCGAAGTCATAATCCTATATGGTTCCTGTGTTCCTTTGGTGACTAGATCATCGATTAAAACTCCGATATACGCCTCTGACCGCCGGAGAATCAATGCATCTTCGCCTTTTAACTTGAGGGCAGCATTGATTCCGGCAATGAGGCCCTGCGCGGCAGCTTCCTCATAACCGGAAGTTCCATTGGCCTGCCCGGCAGAAAAGAAACCGCTTAACGCTTTGAATTCCAGCGTTGGCTTGAGCTGTAGCGGATCAATACAGTCGTATTCAATGGCGTACCCTGGCCGCATGATTTTTACATTCTCTAATCCCGGAATCGTCCGCAAAAATTCCATCTGCACATCCATCGGCATACTTGTCGACATCCCCTGTACATACATCTCTTCGGTGTGAAGACCTTCCGGTTCAATAAAGAGCTGGTGCTTTTCCTTATCCGGGAAACGCAATACTTTAGTTTCTATCGATGGGCAATACCGCGGGCCGATACCTTCAATCATTCCATTGGCCATCGGCGCCCGATGCATATTATCGCGCAAAATCTGATGCGTTGTTTCATTGGTATACGTAAGCCAGCAGGGAACCTGTTCCCGCGTCTTTACATCACTCATAAAGGAAAAATTATGCACGTGTGCATCTCCCGGCTGTATTGCCATCTTAGAAAAATCAAGTGAGCGACGGTCTACTCTGGCCGGTGTTCCCGTCTTGAAACGCATCAGGCGGATTCCTGCGGCCTGCAAGGATTCAGACAGTTTATCCGCTGAGCGATCGCCAATCGGACCACTGCTGTAGGTTTTTTCTCCGATAATGACCTTGCCACGCAAATAAGTCCCGGAGGCTAGAATGGCACAACGGCATTCATATACTTCTCCGGTTTCGATTACTACGCCGCAAATTTCATCCTTTTCAATGAGCAGGCTTTCGACAAGCAGCTGCTTGATATCAAGGTTTTCCTGCCGTTCACAGGTTTCCTTCATCGTATACTGATAGAGCTTTTTGTCCGCCTGTGCTCTGAGTGCATGCACAGCCGGCCCCTTGCCTGTATTGAGCAGCCGATACTGGATACAGGTCTTGTCCGCATTGATGCCCATTTCACCGCCAAGAGCATCCAACTCGCGGACCAGGTGTCCCTTCGCCGGACCACCAACGGATGGATTACAAGGCATCTGCGCTATATTATCAAGATTCAGGGTTGTCAGCAAGGTCCGGCAGCCCATGCGCGAGGCTGCCAGGGCTGCCTCCACACCGGCATGACCGGCACCAATTACAATTACATCATAATTTCCCGCAACAAACAAAACATATCACTCCTATTTACCAATACAGAACTGGCTGAATATCTGGTCAATTATATCTTCTCCTACCGTATCGCCGGTAATTTCACCAAGTTTTTCCCAAGCACTGCGCAAATCAATTACAATAAAATCAGCAGAGAGTGTATTCTCTATTGTCTTGGCGGCAGCCGCTAGATGAAGCTCCGTTTGCCTCAGAATTTCAACTTGACGCACACTGTTGACAAAGCAGCCCTCCGGCTGAATCCCATTGTCATAAACGATAGCCTGAATTGCTTCTGTCAGGGCATCGAGGCCCTTTTCAGCAAAGGCAGATATTTCAATAACTCGATGCTGCCCCGCCAGGGATTTCATCCGCGCCAGCTCAAACTTGCCCGCCAGATCCGTTTTGTTGAGCAAAATCAAGGCCTGTTTATCCTTGATCAGCTGCAAAATCTCTTCATCCTCCACCGATATTTCCCGGGAAAAGTCAAACATGGCCAAGACCAAAGAAGCACGATTTACATAGTCCCTCGCCTTATCGACCCCGATTTTTTCCACCAGATCTTCCGTCTTTCTGATGCCGGCCGTATCGATAATTTTCAGCGGAATGCCGCCAATATCGACATATTCCTCAATCGAATCCCGCGTAGTTCCAGGAATATCGGTAACAATTGCCCGATTTTCCTGCAGCAGGGCATTGAGCAGGCTTGATTTGCCGACATTTGGCTTGCCGATAATTGCCGTTTCCAACCCTTCACGCAGAATCCGCCCCGTCTTTGCCGTTGCAAGCATCTGCCCCAGGATTGCTCTGATTTCCATAATTTTATTACAGGCTTCATCCGTAGCCAAATCCTCAATATCATCTTCCGGAAAATCAATCGACGCCTCAAGGTGAGCAATCATTTCTAAAATTGAATGGCGCAGGGATTGAATTTTCTCGGAGAATCGGCCCGCTAAATGTCCTTCAGCCAAACGCAGCGAAGCCTCCGTCTTGGACTGGATGATATCCATAACCGCTTGCGCCTGAGAAAGATCCAGGCGCCCATTTAAAAAGGCCCGCTTCGTAAACTCACCCGGTTCTGCCAAACGTGCTCCCTGTTCAAAGGTAAGGGCGAGAATTTCTTTCAGTGGCATTACTCCGCCATGACAGTGAATTTCCACCACATCTTCCCTCGTATACGAATGTGGTCCATACATTGGCAGACAGAGGACTTCATCAATGACAATGTCCGTACCGGGCCTGACAATTACACCATAGGCGGCCTGATGTGACCGCACCTCTCGCAGTGATTTGTATTTTCTTGGCTTAAATATTTTTTCTGCTATCGTTAGCGCCTGATCGCCGCTGATACGGATAATGCCGATTCCGCCCTCACCGATGGCAGTGGCTATAGCACTGATTGTGTCTGCCTGCATACTATCGTCCTCTCTGCCAGCAGCTTTTTTAACAAAGAGCTGCTGAATTTTCCTCTTAATAATAGCAGATATTCTGCTGGAAACCCTAGCGATTTTCTAAAAAAAAATAGGACTATCCCAAATAAAATTTGAGACAGCCCTTTCACAGTTCTCTCTTAATTCACACTCTTATGGTGTTTTAAATCAATAACTACCTTGCGATAAGGTTCTTCCCCATCGCTGTACGTAACAACCCGGCGATTATCCTGCAATGCAGTATGTATCACCTTGCGTTCATGCCGGTTCATCGGCTCAAGAATAATTTTTTCACCCGAATGACGAACCCGGTCTGCCAAACGCAAAGCCAACCGGCGCAAGGTTTCTTCCCGGCGACTGCGATAATTTTCCACATCAATAATAATCCGGACTTTATCTTCTGCCAACCCTTTATTAGCGGCTAAATTGGTCAAATACTGCAAGGCATCCAAGGTTTGCCCATGTTTGCCGATCAATATACCAAGATCACTGCCAATCAGATTGAATACATGACCGTCCTCCTGTTCGGAGTGCTCTACGGTAAGTGTAAGCTTCATCTGCCGGAATATTTCCCGCAGAAAAGCTTCTGCTTTTTCAAGCGGCAGCAAATCTCTTACGGTTACTTTTATCCGAGCTGGCTTGACGCCGATAATTCCCAAAAAACCTTTTGTCGGCTCTTCAAGCACCTCATACGTAATGCGATCTTCTGTTACATCGAGTTCTTCCATAGCTGCAACCAATGCTTCTTCGACTGTTTTACCAGTCTTTTCAACCACCTCAGCCATGATTAGGCAGCCCCCTTTTTTAAATTACTCTCCCCGCGGTACATCCACCACTGCTGGAAAATTTGCGTAATATTACTGATAACCCAGTAGATTACAAGCCCGGCAGGGAAAGTCAAGCTGATCCAGCCAATGAATATCGGCATGAAAATCATCATCATCTTCATCTGCTGGTTCATCTCAGTTGTCGTCTGTTTTTGCTGAATAAACGTCGTCAAGGCCGACAATACCGGCAAAATATAATACGGATCCGGCAAAGAAAGATTCGCCAGCCATAAAAAAGACGGATCCCCAGCATATTTAAAATTCTGCAACGCGTAAAACATGCCCATCAAAATTGGCATCTGCGCGATGAGCGGCAGACAGCCAGCTAAAGGATTTACGCCGGCATCCTTGTAAATCCGGGCCATTTCCTTTTGCAGCATTTCCGGATTTTTTTTATGTTTTTCCTGCAAGCGTTTCATTTCCGGCTGTATATCCTGCATCGCCTTCATGGATTTCACTTGCTTTATCGTCAGCGGATACAAAATCATTTTAATAACAACTGTCATTAAAATAATTGCAATCCCATAACTTTCAAACCCGAGTGTTGAACTCAGCTGAAAGAACAATTCCAAAATCTGCTCCAGCCAGCCAATAAACATATCAAAGATACCCAAAACATCACTTCCTAATATTTATTTCTTTTATTTTACAGGATCATATCCACCCTTATGAAAAGGATGACAGCGAAGAATTCTCTTTACCGCCATCCATCCCCCGCGGACTGCCCCATACTTTTCAATTGCTATTAACGCATATTGTGAACACGTCGGAATATAACGACAAGAAGGCGGCTTCAATGGAGATATAAACATCCGATAAAATTTTATCAGCAATATAAATATCCGCCTCATTCAATCCGCCTCATGTCTTAAAATCCGCGCCTTTCGAGCTAGGCTTCGAAAAGACTTCTCTATTACGCTATATTTTACATCCGTTGCCGCCTTTCGGCCGACAAGCAACAAACAATGTCTAGATTTCAACATATCCTGATTTAAGCGATACGCTTCACGCAACAAACGCTTGACACGGTTGCGCGTCACCGCATTTCCGAGCTTCTTCCCGGCCGCAAAGCCAACCTTTCCGCCTTCCGCCGGCGATGAAAATACATACAGCACCAGATAGCGGTCAGCATAGGAATGTCCATAGCGATAAACCTTCTGAAACTCTTTATTCTTCCGCAGAATCCTCTTCTTCGGCAACTTATACATTTCTAATCCTCATTCCGCTACATGGAAAAAATAGGTCACCGTAGTGACCTAATATTAAGCTGACAGTTTTTTTCTGCCTCTTGCACGTCTTCTTTTCAAAACGAGACGTCCACCTTTAGTCTTCATTCGTTCACGGAAACCATGCGTTCTTTTCTTCCAAAGCGTATTTGGTTGATAAGTTTGTTTCATGTTTGCACACCTCCTTACCGCGATACAACAACATTCTAGGTCAAAATTATCAATTTCAATAATCACAAATTTTAACTATATGAAATTATAGACTACACGGCCGATGGTGTCAAGAAATTTACGGAGATATAATCACAGCACACTGTGGATATTTTTTGTCTTTTTCTGCTTTTTATTCGAATTATTGTTGATAACTTCGGTCTATTTTGGTAATATATCTTTAGCTACTTATCCACATTTACATATAACATGGACGGTTTATACACATAAAATATAAATTATCAACATATTCCATCATTTATACACAAATTTATCCACAGTTGTATAAATTGTTATATATCCAATAAATACAAAGCCTCGAGAAGATTTTAGTTTTTCGATTTTGTATTTTTTTTCGCCTTTTTACCCCTGTTGCCTTTAAAGATATCCACAGGTGTGGATAAAAATGTGGATATCTTTATTCAGATGTTTATAAAATTTGTTTATATCTTACTTTCAGAAAGGATTTTTTCAATGGAACAGACTCAATTACAGGCCACCTGGGAGCAAATCCTCAAAAAATTGGAAGATTCCCTGTCGCAAATCGTTTGCGAAAACTGGCTGCGACCGCTTGTGCCCGTTTCGCTGTCAACCACTACTCTCGAACTCGGCACCCCGACCGATTTTTCAAAAGAATGGATTGAAAAACATTATATTCCTTTCATCATTGATGCCAGTTATGAAGTAACCCAAGCAAAATTGTCTATATCAATTAAAAGCCTGCATATTGAAGAACCAGACAGTGTTCATCCCCTGCCTCAGACGCCAGCTGCATCATACGCGGCCTCGGGTAATGATCCAGTCCAGCCGACACTGATTGATGAGCTGAGCCAGCCACAGCGTCCGACAATACCATCGCCAATCGTCCCCGGCGATTCTTCCTCTCTTAACCCCAAATACGTATTTGAAACATTTGTCACCGGTAATTCGAATCGTTTTGCCCATGCGGCTGCTCTGGCAGTTGCAGAATCGCCGGCGAAAGTTTACAATCCTTTTTTTATGTATGGCGGCGTCGGACTTGGAAAAACACATTTAATGCATGCCATCGGACATAAAATTTTGCAAAATCACCCGGAAATGCGGGTATTGTACATATCAAGTGAAAAATTCACCAACGAACTCATCAACTCCATTCGGGATGGAAAGCCGGAAGCTTTCCGCCAAAAATACCGAAACATTGATGTTTTACTCGTCGATGATATCCAGTTTTTATCGAAAAAAGAGCACACCCAGGAAGAATTTTTCCACACGTTTAATACACTCCATGATGCCAATAAACAGATCATCATCTCAAGTGACCGCCATCCGCGCGAAATTCAAACGCTCGAAGACAGGCTCCGTTCGCGGTTTGAATGGGGATTGATAACGGATATTCAGGCGCCTGATCTTGAAACACGTATTGCGATCCTGCGAAAAAAAGCCTTACTGGAAAATCTTAATGTTCCCAATGATGTCATGGTTTATATAGCCAGTCGTATCGATAATAATATCCGGGAACTCGAAGGCGCACTGACGCGTGTCGTTGCCTTTGCCTCCCTTAACAATCAGGTAATCACCAATGAATTAGCTGCTGCCGCGTTAAAAGACGTATTCCCGACCGGAAAGACCAAACAGATTACCCTTGAACTCATTCAAGAAATCGTATCCTCCTATTTTAAAATCAAAGTAGATGATCTTCTGGTAAAGAAAAGAACCCGGAATTTAGCCTTTCCCCGTCAGATCGCAATGTATCTTTGCCGAGAATTAACAGATACTTCCCTGCCGCGAATAGGCGAAATGTTTGGCGGCCGTGATCATACGACAGTCATTCACGCCCATGACAAAATAAGCGGGGAACGCAATGAGGATATGAAGCTCAATAATATAATCAAGGAACTTGTCCAGAGAATTGAAAGCATGTAGTGTATAAGTCTGTGTATAAGTCTGTATTTTTGCTGTAGATGATTTGTGGGTAATTTTTATCAAGAAATTTATTGTGAATATGTGGATAACTGCCCCTATATTTATTAACATGTTATTCACGTAAATATCGTTGATATCTTCGTTATAATTCCTACTTATCAACTTATCCACAGGCCCTACGACTATTACGACTATATTTTTATTATATTTATAAACAGTAATACTAAATAAGGAGCGCACAAATGAAATTTACATGTACAAAAAATGAATTGGTACAGGCCGTTCAGATTGTGTCAAAAGCCGTATCGAGTAAACCGCAAATGCCGATACTGTCCGGAATCTATCTGAATGCCTATGAAAATACCATTGAACTGCAGGCTACAGATTATGAAATTGGTATTACTTGCAAAATTGATGCCGAAATCGAAGAACAGGGAACCATTGTGCTCTCCGGACGTTATTTTCAGGAAGTTGTTCGCCGTTTACCGGGAGAAACGATTGAACTTGAATTTGATCGAACAGAACAGACCGTAAAAATTACATCAAATTCCTCTAATTTTAATCTGCTGAGCTTGCCAGCCAATGAATTTCCCGTTATAAAACCGCTGGAAGGAAACACAACCTTCACAATTCGTGATAACGTTTTTCGTGAATTAATCAAAAAAACAGTATTTGCCTGCTCGAATGATGAAGCCAGACCGATTTTTACCGGCTGTTTATTAGAAATTCACGGTTCGGATATGATTATGGCTGCTACGAATACGCATCGATTGGCTGTAAAACGAGAAATACTTGATGATTTTACTGGCAATATGAAAATTATCATTCCGTCTAAAATACTTAATGAACTCTTGCGGATCATGGTTTCTGAAATTCCGACGAATGTAACTGTAAACTGCACGTATAATCAGATCAGTTTCGCCTTTGACAATGTATATATTACTTCGCGTCTTATTGAGGGGCAGTTTCCAGATTATCAAAGAGTTGTTCCGCCACAGTTTACAACAAAAATCAATATCAACACGCATGATTTTCAAGCGGCCGTTGATCGTGTATCCTTGATTTCTCGGGCTGGCGATTATAATATTATTCGCCTTGCGTTTAATGGCGACAAGGTCTGCATTACCTCTAATAATCCAGATATTGGTAAGGCTGAGGAAACGATTCCGGTTACGATTGAAGGACCAGAAATTGATATTGCCTTTAATGCCAAATATGTAACGGATGTATTAAAAAACATCGAAGGGGACATGTTTGATTTCTCTTTTAATCAAACACTGAGCCCAGCAGCTATGCGCCCTGTAGGCGATGATACTTTCACTTATATCGTAACACCGGTAAGAACGGCACATTAAAAGGGACATAGTATATATGGTTTTATTAGGGGGCTGTTAAACAACAGTCCCCTAAATTTCCTTTACTAATATAAAATAAGGGACGATGAAAGCAGGCGATTTATCATGCAAAAAATAGAAATCAATACGGATGAAATACAGCTGGACCAATTATTAAAATGGGCATCAATCGTAAATTCTGGTGGTCAGGTAAAATTTATGATTGAAGATGAAATCATTAAATTAAATGGTGTAATTGTTACTGCCAGAAGAAAAAAAATCAGACCGGGCGATGTCATTGAAATTGCTGGTGAGGGCAGCTGGCAAGTTGTAAAAAAACAGGGTGAATAAGGATGAAAGTAACAGCCCTTCACTTACATAATTACCGCAATTACAGCGATCTAATCCTGGAGCTCTCTCCGGCTCTTAATATCTTTCTCGGGGCCAATGCCCAAGGAAAGACAAATATTATTGAGGCTGTTTATTATGCTGCTATGGCTCGTTCCCATCGTACGAATGCCGAGGAAGATCTGATCCGCTGGCAATGCGGGGAGGCAAAATTAAAACTTGCTTTTGAACGTCTGGGAGTGGAAAATCAGCTTCAATTTGTTTTCAGTCGTGAAAAACGTCGGCAAATACTGTATAACGGCCAGGTTATTCGCCATAAAGAAATGATTGGCCTGGTAAATGTTGTATTATTTTCACCGGAAGATCTGTTTCTGATTAAAGGTGCCCCGGCTGGGAGACGTCATTTTCTCGATGGGGAAATATCACAGTCGAGTCCGGCCTATTACCATGAAATTCTTAAGTATTCGAGGATTGTAACCCAGCGTAATACCCTGCTGAAAAAAATCAGGGAGCGAAAAGCGAAAGCCGATTTACTCGACAGTTGGGATCCGCAACTGGCATTATCGGCAGCCAGTGTTGTGGAAAAGAGGCTGCAAGCGGTTAAAAAGCTCAATATGCTGGCTAAGCTGACGCATCGAAGATTATCTAATAATCAGGAAAATTTAAATATCCATTATGAAATCAGCGGAATGGAAGATGTGACAGAAGATTTGATTTCATGGTATAATAGTAAACTGAACCAGTTTCGTGAAAATGATATTATGCGCGGATCAACGAGTATTGGCCCGCACAGGGACGATCTCATTTTAGAAGTCAATGGGATAAATCTTCGTACCTTCGGCTCTCAGGGGCAACAACGCACGGGGATTTTAGCCTTGAAATTGGCGGAACTCGAATTTATTAAGTCAGAAACTGGAGAATATCCGATATTATTGTTGGACGATGTAATGAGTGAGCTTGATGAAAACCGCCGGGAACAGTTACTTTTTTTTATAAAAAAAGAACGGATTCAGACGCTTATAACGGCGACGGATCAGGCCTATTTCCCATCGCTCGCCAGCAGTAAATACTATCATGTGGATAACGGCAGAATCGTGGGGTGATTATTTGGCAGCAGGAAAGGCGCGTACAGCCAAATTTGAGCGCGTAAATGCTATCCTTCCTAAAATGATTCATTCTCTGGGGATGAATCACAAATATAAGGTGCAGTTGATTTTTTTTTACTGGGAAAAAATTGTCGGTCCGGCAATTGCTGCGCAGGCTGTGCCCAATAGTGTTGATTTTGGTACCTTGACATTATGTGCTAAAAGTTCTGTCTGGGCCAATAATCTCATGATGATGAAGCTGGAATTGATGCAAAAGATCAATATGTTTATTGGCGAGACGGTGATTAAGGATATTCGTTTTCAGGGACATTCCTGGAATGAGAAGGAACGGGAAATTGAATCCATACCAGCCGGGCCTAATCTTGGCAAAGTACTGCAGCGTGTTGCTTTGGCTGAGGAAGAACTGGCGGCTGCCAGGGAGTCATGTGCTATGGTACAAGATGAGATGCTTCGTAAGCAGCTGGAACGTCTTTATCAAAAGAATATCAAGCTGAAAAAACTGGAGCAGCAATATGAATGGCAGCCCTGTGAAACCTGTGGTATTTTATGCCCGCCGCCGGAAAAATATTGTCATGTCTGTGAACGCGAGCAAAGAGAACGGACGGAAGAAAAGATTCGGCAGCTGCTGACTGATATGCCATGGGCACGATATGCTGATATCTATAAATACATTCCCTGCAGCAAAGAAATGGTAAATCGTCAGAGGATAAGGATGCTGCAAAAGGCCGCCAGAAAAGTGGATCCGGAAAAGATCGACAGCATTGAGGCTAAGACCTTGGTTATGATGTATCGCTGTATACCGCCGGAACAATTAACCGAGGAAATCATTACCAAGACGCTGCATCGCCTGCGCAATGACCTGCCGCAGATGAGCTTTAAAAAGGGCAGCCGCAAGTATCCGAAAAAGCAGAAGAAGTGAAGGTGATTCTGTGTTTTTACACTTAGGTGGAGATCGTGTCGTGGGATTGCGAGAAATTATTTCAATTGGCGACTGTACGCCGTTTCTTGACGATCCTCATAAAAAGTTTGATATTAATCGGGAATTCTTAGAGCGCATGCAATCTGAGGGCAAAGTGATTGATGATTCGGATAAAAAGCCGAAATCCTTTGTCGTAACGGATGATAAAATTTATCTGTCGGCAATTTCGTCTGTTACGTTAAAACGACGTGCCGGTATGATATTTGATATAGATATGAAGAAATGATAAAGGATGATGGAGGTTTATATGTCAAATAATGATATTGAGAAAATGAATCCTGAAGATTTAACTGATAAAGATCTGGATACTTCTAATGTGGAAATCCATCTCGATGAAATGAGTGCTGAACTGACGGCTGTGGAAGGGGATTACGGTGCAGATCAGATTCAGATTTTAGAAGGGCTGGAGGCGGTGCGCAAACGGCCGGGAATGTATATCGGCAGCACATCAGCCCGTGGTTTACACCATCTTGTCTACGAAGTTGTCGATAATAGTATTGATGAAGCTTTGGCTGGTTATTGTACCCATATAGAGGTTACAATTCATAAAGACAACAGCATCACGGTTGTTGATAATGGTCGTGGGATTCCGGTTGATATGCATGCCAGTGGCAAGCCGGCAGTAGAAGTTGTACTTACCGTACTGCATGCCGGTGGTAAATTTGGCGGTGACAGCGGCTACAAAGTGTCTGGCGGCTTACACGGAGTTGGTGTATCTGTCGTCAATGCGTTGAGTAAAAAAATGGAAGTTGAAGTCCGTCGCGAGGGGAAAGTATATGCTATTTGCTTTAACCGCGGCTATACGAAGAAGGCCCTGCAGGTGATTGGCGATACCGATGAAACAGGAACAACGGTACATTTTTGTCCGGATCATGAAATATTTACGGAGCTCGTATATCAGTTTGATGTTCTCAAGCATCGTCTGCGTGAACTTGCCTTTTTGAATCAGGGTCTTACGATTACTTTGACCGATGAACGTGAAGACAAAAAAGAAAAATTCTTCTTTGAAGGCGG
>Ga0183100_1001069_pt1 | contig 15212 bp, 13 predicted proteins | sample Biomet2_FD_127789 | JGI IMG/M metagenome (GOLD analysis project Ga0183100, IMG submission 127789) | Microbial communities from bioreactor (seeded with anoxic lake sediment) at LBNL, California, USA - Biofuel metagenome 2 | ecosystem: Engineered > Bioreactor > Anaerobic > Unclassified ...
ATAATTAGTTATTATATTCGACTATTTAGGCACTATCACATGCCTTAGATATTCTAAAACTCCATAATTATTGGTAATATCATAGGTTTTCTCTTAGTCTTTTGATAAAGGAATTCTCTAAGTTCATCTCTCATTTTAGACTTCAATGTTGCCCAATCAGTGATTCTTCTTTCTTCGCAATCTATTAATACAGATTTTACAATCTCTCTAGCTTCATCCATAAGTCCTTCTGATTCTCTTACATATACGAATCCTCTTGAAATTATATCTGGTCCAGATACAACTTTACCTGTTTGTTTTTCCATTGTAACTACAATTGTTAAAATACCATCTTGTGAAAGATGTTTTCTGTCTCTTAAAACGATATTTCCAACATCTCCAACTCCAAGACCATCAACAAAGACTTGACCTGAAACAACAGTACCACTTTTTTTAATATAATTTCTTGCAACTTCAATCACATCACCATTTTCAGGTATCAATACGTTTTTTTCCGATAGTCCAAGTTCCATTGCAAGTTCTCCATGCCTCTTCAAATGTCTATATTCACCATGGACTGGAATGAAGAATCTTGGCTTAATTAATGAGTGCATTAATTTTAGTTCTTCTTGACAACCGTGCCCTGACACATGAATCTTTTCTAAAGAATCATATATTACTTCAGCACCCTTTTTAAACAATTGATTTACAACCTTTGAAACCAATTTTTCATTACCTGGTATTGGTGTTGCTGAAATAATAACTGTATCTCCTGGCACCACATTAATTTTTCTATGTTCTGAAGCAGCCATTCTTGCGAGTGCAGACATTGGCTCTCCTTGGCTACCAGTTGTTATTATCACAACTTTTTCATTAGGATATTTTGAAATTTGATCTACTGGAATAAGTACATCTTCCCCAATTGTAAGATATCCAAGCTCTATTGCTACTTGAACAATATTCTCCATACTTCTTCCTGATACAGCTACTTTTTTCTCATATGCTTCAGCTGCTGTAATAATTTGTTGAATTCTATGAACATTAGATGCAAATGTAGCAACTATTATTCTACCTTTTGCATTATTAAATAGTCGCAAGAATGTTTCCCCAACAACTCTTTCTGTTAAAGTATATCCTGGCCTTTCAACATTTGTTGAATCAGCCATCATTACCAAAACACCTTTTCTACCTAATTCAGCTAATCTCCCAAAATCCATCATTTCTCCATCAATGGGTGTATAATCAACCTTAAAGTCTCCTGTATGAAATACTACCCCTAGTGGTGTATGAATTGCAATTGCAACCGAATCTGCAATTGAATGATTTGTCTTTATGAATTCTACTGAAGTGCTTTCTAATTTAATTATGTCTTTTGGTTTTACTCTTATTAGTTCTGTCGAAGCTAACAGACCGTGTTCTTTTAGTTTCGTCTCAACTATACCAAGAGTAAGCTTAGTACCATAAACCGGAATATTTAATTGTTTTAATACATATGGCAATGCTCCTATATGGTCTTCATGTCCATGAGTTAAAAATATTCCTTTAATCTTTTCTGAATTTTTAACAAGATATGAAACATCAGGTATTACAATATCTATTCCAAACATATCATCATCTGGGAATTTTAATCCACAATCTATTATTATAATATCTTCCTTATATTCAATAGCTGTTATATTTTTCCCAATTTCGTTTATGCCACCAAGAGGAATTATTTTTATCTTCGCTCTTTCATTTTTCATATTTCTCCGTTGTCAATAATCTATAAAAATTTACAATTCTTGTTTAATCCCCTTTTCAACGTGTCCGATTTTACTATAAAGCTAATACCGTTTGATAAACACTCCAAGGACTTAAATTCCCATACAACGCATGGTACATATACAAGCTTACTTTTAAGTGTAAATCTTGTATTTCACTTATTTTGCTTGATTCTTACTAATCACAAGGAAATGTGATTTTTACTATACACTAATATCATCAAAGTTATGCCTTATGATTACAGCACGTTAGTAATGCATAAGATTCACAATAGCTATTAATAGTATACTGCAAAAAACAAGATAAAATATACTTAGCAAATTTTATGAGATTTTATTATATTTTTACAGTTTTATCGCAACAGTTCACCTCCTTCCTTTCCCTATATTATTTATAAACAAAGGTTCTTTTATATTAAAAGTCCTTTTATTCATCATTATGTTTTTTTTGACATTCATCACATATTCCATAAAATTTTACACTATGATCTAAAATTTTAAACTTATATTGTTTCTCAATATCAGCTTCAAGCTCTTCTAATAAATCTTCTTGGACTTCTGAAACTTTATTACAAGTATTGCAAATAAGATGATGATGTCTATGTGTTTCATTAGAATGTACAATTTCATATCTACTACATCCATCATTTAAATCTAATCTAGATATGACCCCTAGCTCTTCTAACAAAAGAATGGTTCTATATACTGTTGCTAAACCAATTTCCGGACAACTTATTTTTACTTTATCATATATTTCTTCTGCGGTTAAATGTTTACCCTCATTATCAATAATTGTATCAACAATAGACCTTCTTTGTGGTGTTAATTTATAACCCTTCTTTTTCAAAGCTTCTTTTAAGGCATTCATATCAATTAAATTTGATGCATCCATACATAACACCTCACTTCTCACATTAAATTCAACTTAAACTAAATTGATTTTTATTTATTTCAATAACCAATTTGACTAATAATAATTCCACTTAGATTTTACTCTTGAACTAAACCGTCTTCATTCATAAGCGTATCATAAGTTTCTAATACCATTTCAAATTCTTCATCTTCATCTTCTAGTGCTATAAATATTTCACTACCATCTTCATCTTTAAAAATTTTAAAAGCATATGCATCATCACTTTCTTCGAATGCTGGTGCTGCAATTATATATTGTCCTTTTAATTTTTCTATTTCAAAGTATATAATAACCTCAAACTTGACGTCATTTCCATCTTGATCAGGTATATATACAAATTTTGCATCTTTATCCATGAATTTATCCCTCCTAATTTTTATTTTTTAAATTATTAATAAAAGCATATTTAGTTTTACTTTTTCTATAAATATGACTTTTTCAATTTCTATTTTGAATTTTTAACAATTAACTATCCTATTTTGAAATCATGTCTAAATATCCTTGAAGAATATAAGTTGAAGCAACTTTATCTACTATTTTTTTTCTTTTGTTTCTTGACAAATCTGCTTCAAGCATTGCTTTATGGGCTGCAACAGTAGTTAAACGTTCATCCCAAAATTTTATTTCAACATTAAGCTCTTCTTCTATTAATTTACCAAAAGACATTGTAATTTCTCCAGATGGTCCTATTGTTCCGTTCATATTCTTTGGAAGCCCAATTACTATAACTTTTACATCATATTCATCACAAAACTTTTTTATTTCTTGTATGTCTTGTTCTTTTTTAGTTCTTCTTATTGTAGTCAAACCTTGAGCTGTGAACCCTAACGGATCACTTATTGCAACGCCTATAGTCTTTTGACCTACATCTAATCCTAATATTCTCAATATTTTCAAATCAGCACTCCTTAAAAATTAAGAGTGCCCGTTATAAACGGGCACTCTCTACTTTATCTCTAAATAAGACTTTATAACTTCTTCTAGTATGTCATCTCTTTCGAGTTTTCTTACTAAAGCTCTTGCTCCGTTGTAATTAGTGATGTAAGTAGGGTCTCCTGAAATCAAATATCCAACTAACTGATTTATAGGATTATATCCTTTTTCTTGTAATGAATTATAAACCTCTGTTAATATTGTCTTTGTAAGAGCTTCTTTATTCTTACTTAAATCAAATTGCATTGTATGTTCAATATTATTACTCATCGCTACGTTGCGTAAAGCAACACACCCCCTTAATCAGTATTTAAGGAAACTATATCCATATTTATTATTAACTTAATATGTAAAATTTATTCATTAATCTTCACTTAGATTATAACCTACATTTCATAAAAAGTATACTACTTTGCTAAAGTTTCCACTATTTTATAAGACTCTTCAATTGCTTCTTGTATCTTTTCTGGTAATTTTCCACCGGCTTGAGCCATGTCTGGTCTTCCACCACCACCACCGCCAAGTATAGCAGATACCTCTTTTATTAACTTCCCACAATGAGCACCTTTAGCTACTGCATCTTTAGTTGCCATAGCACATATAATAACTTTTCCAGCGTTTCCGCTCATAAGCAATACAATGCTATCTTCAACCTTATCTCTTACCTTTTCACACACATCTCTCAAAGCATCACTATCAACATCTTTTAATTCATATGCTATTAAATTAATACCTTTAATGTTCTTTGCACATGCCACTATATCATCTATTCCTATTGATGCAAATTTAGATTTCAAAGCTACTATTTCTTTATCTTTTTCCTTTAATTCCTTAATTTGTTGTTCAAGTTTATTTAAAAGATCCTTTTCTGAACATTTAAGTTTTCCTGAAAGCTCTTTTAACAATTCTTTCTTTTCATTTACTAGTTTATAAGCTTCTTTTCCAATTACAGCTTCTATTCTTCTAGTTCCTGCTGCAATACCACTTTCAGATATTATTTTAAATAACCCTATCTTTCCAGTATTATCTATATGCGTTCCACCACATAATTCTTTTGAATATTCTCCAGCAGCTACGACTCTAACCTTATCAGAATATTTATCATCAAATATACCTATAGCGCCACTATTTTTTGCATCTTGAAGATCCATAACTTCTGTAATAACCGGTGTTACACTTGTTATTGCTTCATTGACTAAATCTTCAACCTTTGTTATTTCTTCTTCTGTCAAGCCTTCAAAGTGAGAGAAGTCAAATCTTAGTCTATCATTACTTACAAATGATCCAGCTTGATGAACATGTGATCCAAGAACTTCAACTAACGCTCTATCTAAAAGATGAGTTGCAGTATGATTTTTCTTAATACTTTCACGTCTAGCTTTATCCACTTCTAAAGTAACCTTATCCCCTACTTTAAGCTCTCCAGATAACACTTCTACAAAGTGAATTATCTTTCCGCCAATATTCTTTTTAGTATCAACAACATTACCTTTAAAGCTATCATTGAATATAATGCCTGTATCTCCTATTTGTCCACCCATTTCTGCATATAAAGGAGTAACGTCTGTAACTACAATAGCCTTATTTCCTTCAGTTATAGTTTCTGTAAAATCTTCTCCTTCAATTAATACTTTAACTTCTACATTTAAAGTATCATTGTCATAACCATCAAAAACAGTTTCAATTTCTGCTGGTATAACATCTAATGTTTTAACATCAGTTCCCATATAATTAGAAGTCTTTCTTGCACTTCTAGCTCTTTCTCTTTGAATTTTCATTTCTTTTTGGAAAGCCTCTTCATCTAAAGACAAACCTTCATCTTCTAATATTTCTGTTGTTAATTCCATAGGAAAGCCAAAAGTATCATATAACTTAAATCCATCTGCACCTGTAAGAATTTTTTCATTTCTTTCCTTCAATTCATTTATGAATCCATTTAATATTTCCATTCCCGAATCTAAAGTTTCTCTAAATTTATCTTCTTCTATTTTGATTACTTTTTTAATATATTCTTTTTTTGATTCTATTTCTGGATATGCATCCTTTGAATCTCTAATAACAATATCACATAAATTGCAAAGGAAAGCATCTTTAATCCCTAACGTCTTTCCATGTCTTGCTGCTCTTCTAAGAAGTCTTCTTAACACATATCCTCTGCCTTCATTTGATGGCATTACATCATCTGAAATCATGAAAGTTATAGATCTGATATGGTCAGTTATTAGCCTTAAAGAAATATCTGTTTTATGATCTTCTCCATATTTAACATTTGCAAGATTTGCAACTTCATTTAATATATTTTCTAATGTGTCAATTTCAAATATACTATTTTTTTCTTGCATTATAGTTGCAAGTCTTTCAAGCCCCATTCCTGTATCAATGTTAGTACTTGCAAGCTTTTCATAATTACCTTTTCCATCTCCATCAAATTGAGTAAACACAAGATTCCAAAATTCTATAATCTTATCTTCATCTGCTGCATTTAAAAATTCTTCTGGTGTAGTTACAACTTCATCAGTTTTATTAAAATGAATTTCTGTACAAGGACCACAAGGACCTGCACCATGTTCCCAAAAATTTTCTTCTTTACCTAATCTAAAAATATGAGTTTTATCTACATCTGTAAGAGTAGTCCAATATTCATATGCTTCATCATCATCTAAATATATTGTTACATATAACTTATCTTTTGGAAGTTCTAAAACATCTGTAATGAATTCCCAAGCCCATGGAATTATTTCTTTTTTAAAATAATCTCCAAAAGAAAAGTTCCCAAGCATTTCAAAGAATGTACCATGTCTACTAGTAATTCCTACATTCTCAATATCACCAGTTCTAACACACTTTTGACAAGTTGTAATCCTTCTTTTAGGTGGTTCTTGTAACCCTGTAAAATAAGGTTTTAACGGAGCCATACCAGCATTTATTAATAATAAACTTTTATCATTCTTTGGAACTAAAGAAAAACTCTCCAGTCTTAAATGTTCTTTCCCTTCAAAAAATTTCAAATATGCTTCTCTTAAGTCATTTGTTTTTGTGAATTTCATAAACTATTCCTCCATACTTTTTTAATTCACAATTCACAACAATGATATAATTTCCTTTGGAAATTGAATTATTATATAGAAATACTCTGGCATTTCTTATTTATCCCAATTGTTTCAAATCCTTTAGCAATTTGTTTCCTCATTGTGCATTGTGCATCTTATATTATTTCTATAATTTACCAAACAAAAAAAGCTCTCTCCCTAAAAATAAAGGGACGAAAGCTGAAATTCCGCGGTACCACCCTAATTATGTATAAATTTCATACATCACTTAGTAATTTATAGCTCGTAGGTAGCTTCAAAGTATATAGCAAGAAGTTTTCACCAAACACTTCCTCTCTGAATATCTAATATAATTCTACTCATCCTATTCATCGCTCAATATTTTATTATTTTATCAAAATTATATTTCATATACATAATTCTGTCAACTTTATTTAGTTGAGAGTTGAAAATAAAGAGTTGAGTATACCTCAATTCTTTCCTCAACTTTCAACTAAAATAAATAATAATTTATATCATCATATAGAACTTTTATTATAACAGCTATAGGAACTGCCAATATCATTCCTACAAACCCGCCGAAATTATCTCCTGTAATTAATAAAATTATTATTACAAAAGGATGCATATCTGTACTATCTCCCATCATTTTAGGAGCTAAAATATCTCCTTCTATTTGTTGAATCACAAACATTCCAACAATCACCCAAAGTGCTTTTATAGGTGAATCTAAAAGTGCAACTATAACTGCTGGTACTGCACCAAATATCGGTCCAAAATAAGGTATTATGTTTAATATTGCATTTAAAATAGAAATCCATAGAGGAAATTTTATTTTTAACATTAATAGTAAAACAAAAGTTAAGGCCCCTATTACCCCTGAAAGCATTAGCTGACTTGTTATGTATCTAGTTAATACTCTATCTATATCCTTTAAAATTTTTTTAGTTATTGCTCTTTTTTCTGTGGGCAATAATAACAAGCTTTTATTATATATCTTATTTCCATCGCAGAGAAAATAGTAAATCATAATTGGTATAATTGCAAACGAAATAATATTATTACTAAACTTAATCAAATTATCTACAGCACTTTCTGAAAAGTTTATCCAAATGGTATTTCCTTTTTCTAAAATTTCATTATATATTACATTAATTGCTAAAACATTATTTAAATTGTATTTATCAGCTACATCTTCTAAAAAACTATTTATTTTGTCAAATATATTACTAATATTAGCTATTTCATTAAATAAAGCAGGAACTATAACTATTATACATGTGGTAACAATTGCTATTATTATTGATATAACTAGTATAGAAGCTATTCTCTTGCTAACCTTAAATTTTGCTTCAAATGTATCTCTAATTGGACTTAAAGTATACGCTAAAATAAAAGACATAATAATAATATTCACTATTGTATTTATTGAATGATTAAAAAAGTAAGCTAATATTAAAGCTACAACGCATAATGTGATTAATATTGATAATATTAATTTTTTATGCTTTCTTAGTTGCATTATAGTTCTCCATATTATGTGGCATTGATTTAAATAAAATGCCTTCCTTTCCGGTATATAATATATACTTTTCTCCAAGTATGCATCTATTTAGAAGAATGATTTGCTTACCTTTTATCATTTTATCTATTAATCCTGAACTTATTACTATAGCTTTTATTGAATAATCTTGTATATCTATTACTATATCTTCTAAAACGCCTTTTATATTACTTAACGTATCAATAATCTCCATATATTTGATTTCTTTAAATGTTAATCCCTCTCCTTTTCTTATAGAATTTATTATCATATCTTCACCTATATCTATAACATCTTGCATATCCACATAATTCTTTTTTGAAAACAAGATACTATTAGATACTTTAAATCCTACAACTTTTCCTAAATAGAAATCTATATATAAATCTTCTATAATGCCAATTTTTTTACCTTTAATATTATAAACTTTTTTGAAGTAGAAATCCCTAGTCTTAAACATTTTTTCCCTCCATCGCCTCAATATAGGTATTTTTATCATCTATATCTTACCCACCAAAAGAAAATTTATGCGTATATCTTCCCAAACCAAACTAAAGGGGCATATATTTGTTCCAAAGAAAAAAGAACCATATAAAAATAAATTTAAAATTATTTTTATACAATCCTTAATTTCAAATAATCAATACTCAATGTTGAATTTTCAATCATTGAGTATTAACAATTAAATTACCGTTTCGATTATTCCACCACCAACAACTACTTCATTATCATAAAATACAACTGATTGACCTTTAGTTATGGCCCTTTGTTTTTCTTTAAAAGAAACTTTAACTCTACCATTTTCTAATGGAGTCAAAATTGCATCTGCCGGTTTTGCAGAATATCTAACTTTAGCTTGCACTTCTCTTTCCTTTTCTAACTTGTCAAAAGGAATGAAATTCAGATCTGTTGCAATTAGATCTGTTTTAAATATATCATCTTCAGCCCCTAGTACAACTTCATTGGTTTTTGCATTTATACTTATTACAAAAACTGGTCTTCCAAGAGAAAGTCCAAGCCCTTTTCTTTGCCCTATAGTATAATATACAATCCCTTTATGTTTTCCAAGTATATTACCACTTTTATCAACAAAATTACCTGGCTTAACTCTATCTGGCTTTGCTTCTAAAATATACTTGCCATGATTATTATCTGGTATAAAGCAAATTTCTTCACTATCTTTTTTGTTATGAACAGCTAAACCAATCTCTTTTGCTATTTCTCTTATTTTTGTTTTTTCATATTCTCCACAAGGCATTAATGTATGCTCTAATTGATCTTGCGTAAAATTATATAATGCATAAGTTTGATCCTTGCTATCATCATCTGATCTAATTAAAAGATATCTGTCATCACGTTTTTCAATTTTAGCATAATGACCTGTAGCCACATAATCTGCACCAATTCCTCTAGCTCTTCTTAAAAGTTCATCAAACTTCAAATGTTTATTACATTCAATACAAGGATTAGGTGTTTTTCCATCTATGTATTCTTGAACGAAAGGATCTATAACTTTTTCCTTAAAATAATCTCTAAAATTTAAAACATAAAAAGGTATTTCAAGTTTGTCACATACTCTTCTTGCATCATCAACAGCAGAAAGGGAGCAGCAGCCCCCTTCTTTTTCTTCAAATTCATCATCTTGTTGCCAAATTTGCATTGTAGCACCAATGACTTCATATCCCTGCTGTTTCAACAAATATGCAGCAACTGAACTATCTACACCACCACTCATACCTATTAAAACTTTTTTCTTCATAAAATCACCTATTATTCTCCATGTACAGCAGCATGTAATTCTTCATCACTATGCTCTTCCATTGGTATTACTTCTAATCCATTCTGTGCTCTATAATCGTTTATAGCCTTATGAATTGCTTCTTCAGCTAGGACTGAACAATGCATTTTCACTGGTGGAAGTCCATCCAATGCTTCTGCAACTGCTTTATTAGTTAATCCCCAAGCTTCATCTATAGTTTTCCCTTTAATTAATTCCGTTGCCATTGATGAAGATGCAATAGCTGATCCACATCCAAAAGTCTTAAATTTTACATCTTTTATTATATTGTCTTCTACCTTTAAGTAGATTTTCATTATATCTCCACACTTAGCGTTTCCAACTTCACCTACACCATTTGCGTCCTCTATTTCTCCAACATTTCTTGGATTTTGAAAATGATCCATTACTTTTTCTGTATATATCATATTATTTTTCCCCCTTCTTTAAAAAGTCATCCCATAATGGTGACATATTTCTTAATCTTTCAATAATTGGTGGTACAACATCAAGAACATAATCTACATCCTCTTCTGTTGATCCTTCACCCATTGTAAGTCTTAATGATCCATGAGCTATTTCATGAGGAAGTCCAATTGCAAGTAATACATGTGATGGATCTAAAGATCCCGATGTACAAGCACTACCACTTGATGCACAAACTCCTTTAAAATCTAATGATAAAAGAATTGATTCCCCTTCAATAAATCTAAAACATATATTAACATTTCCAGGTAATCTTTTATCTCCTTTTGGTCCATTTAATCTAGTATATGGAACTTTTAAAAGTCCATCCATTAATTTATCTCTAAGTAGTGTTAATTTTTTCATATGTTCTTCTAAGTTATCAGTTGCAAGTTCAAGTGCTTTACCCATTCCTACAATAGCTGCAATATTTTCTGTACCAGCTCTTCTATTCTTTTCTTGAGCTCCACCATGAATTAAGTTATCAATCTTAATTCCTTTCTTTATATATAACACTCCAATACCTTTAGGTCCATAAATCTTATGCCCTGCTAATGATAACATATCTATATTCATTTCGTTAACATCTACAGGAACATTTCCAACTGCTTGAACTGCATCTGTATGGAAGAAAACTTTCTTTTCTCTACAAATCTCTCCAATTTCTTTTATTGGTTGAATTGTTCCTATTTCATTATTAGCAAACATAATACTTACTAAGATTGTTTTATCAGTAATAGCATTCCTCAAATCATCTAAATTAATAAAACCTTCTTCATCAACATCTAAATACGTAACATCAAATCCATTTTTTTCTAAGTATGCACAAGTATGAAGAACTGCATGATGTTCCACCTTAGTAGTTATTATATGATTTCCTTTATTTTTATGAGCTGATGCAATCCCTTTTATAGCCCAGTTATCAGCTTCTGATCCACCTCCTGTAAAATATACTTCATTAGGTGAGCAGTTTAATGCTTTTGCCACTTGTTCTCTAGCTTTATCTATCGCCATTTTTGTTACTCTTGATATCCCATAAAATGAAGATGGATTTCCAAACTTTTCAGTAAAATAAGGAAGCATTTCTTCTAGAACTTCTGGCTTAACATAAGTTGTAGCTGAATAGTCCATATATACATTTTTCATAATTATTCACTCCTATCGGCAATCTTAATACCACTTTTTTTATCTTTGCTAACTTTATAATCATCCATTATATCTTGTAATGTAATTGAATTCATTACACTATCTATACTATTTTTAATTTTTTCCCATACTGCTTTAGTTGCACAAGAATCTGAACTCTCGCACTCAATGCCATCAATACAATCTGCTATTTCAATAGGGCCCTCTAAAATAGTCATTATATCTCCTACAGTTATTTCATTTGGCGGTTTGCATAAAACATATCCACCTTGTGCTCCTCTTATACTTCTTATAATATTAGCACGTCTAAGGGGACTAAATAGTTGTTCTAAATAATATTCCGAAAGATTTTCTCTTTTGGAGATAGTCTTTATTGAAACTGGGGCTCCACCATAATTAGATGCTAAATCAACCATAGCTCTAACTCCGTATCTTCCTTTTGTTGAAAGTTTCATTTTTTCACCCCTCTAAATATTTTATACTAAATTTGCTTATATCATACCAAACTACTCTGCTTTTGTCAAATAATAATTATTGTTTTTTTACTTTTTTCCAATATTTTTTTAAACTTTCCTCATATTTATTATTTTGTTCATTATAATATACTTTTCCATCTAACGCTTTTGGCAAATAACTTTGTTTTATATAATGATCATCATAATCATGTGGATACTTATATCCGTAAGCTCCAAGTTTTTCTGCCCCTCCGTAATGTGCATCTTTTAAATGCATAGGAACATCTCCAAAATTAATATTTTCCAAATCATTCATAGCAGAATTAATAGCTAAATAAGCACTATTAGATTTAGGGAGTGTTGATAAATATATTACTATCTCTGAAAGAATTATTCTTGCTTCTGGTAATCCAACCTTTAAAGCAAGTTCTATACCAGAATTAACAACTGATAATGCACCGGGAAATGCAAGGCCTATATCTTCAGCTGCAATAACGGCAATCCTTCTAACTATAGCAGTTAAGTTTCCACCTTTAATCAATCTAGCTAAATAATGAATTGCTGCATTGGGATCACTCCCCCTAATACTCTTTTGAAGAGCACTTAGCAAATTATAGAATTCATCACCACTAGAATCAGCTCTCATATTCGACTGACCTAAACTTTCTATATATTCATTTGAAATCACTCTAACCTTCTTAACTTGAGAATTTATAGCTAGCTCCAAAATGTTATATGCTTTTCTATAATCTCCCTGTGATATTTCTCCAATATAGTCAAGTGCTTCATTTGAGTACTCTATTTCTACGCCTTCAGTTATTAATTTTTCTATGGAATTTTTAAGTCCAATTATAATATCATATGTACTTAGTGGCTTAAAAGAAAATATATTACATCTGCTTATTATGGCTTTATGTATAACAAAGTATGGATTTTCAGTAGTACTTGCAATTAAAGTTATTCTTCCATCTTCTATAAATTCTAACAATGCCTGTTGCTGTTTTTTATTAAAATGCTGAATTTCATCTATATATAAAACTACACCATTATAGTTTAATAAATTATTCATATTATTAGTTATCTCTTGAATATCTTTTACAGATGAAGTTGTTGCATTTAATTTATAAAATTTCTTATCTACATAATTAGCCATTATATTAGCTAACGTTGTTTTACCAGTTCCAGGCGGCCCATAAAATATGCAATTACATATATTCTTACTTCTTATTAAATTATATAATGGCTTTCCTTTACTTAATATATGTTGTTGTCCTATAAAATCCTCTAATTCACTAGGTCTCATTAAATCTGCTAATGGTCTCATTTCTCCCCCCTTGTGCCTTAAATATTATTTTAATAATGGTCTCATTTATTCCACCCCTTTGCCATTATATATTATTTTATTTTATATTGTAAACTCCATACTAGTTTTATAAAAAAATATTATGCATTTTTTAATTTTCCTTCTCTAAAACTTAAGTTTATACCAAATAAAAAGAGGAAAACTACTCGCGATGGGTAGGTTGCAAAAAAACTTTTTTATTTTATAATAAACAATATTATGGCAGATAAAATAAAAAAGTAGCAAGAAATTTAAAATATTCTTGCTACTTTGCTTAAATCATTTAATAAAGTATACCACTATTCATTAAATTTTTAAATAGTAAATTTAAAATTTACAGTTGATACCCTTTAAACTACCATGTTAACAATGAACAATTATATTAAAAATTATAATTTATGAAAAAGAACGATAAAAAACTCCACCAAATTATTCATTTAGTGGAGTGCTTGTACTTGTTAAATAAATATTATTCTAAGAATTAATTAGTAACTTTCACTGTAAAATAGTCATTTCCACAGTATACTGTATAAGTTCCTGTAGTAGTATCTCCTAAGCTAACTAAACCATTTATATTTTTATCTATTGATAGACTTGTATTATATATAGCTTTTCCATCTTTTACTATTTTTGTTACAGTTTCTGATATAGTACCATCTGAAATGCTAACTTTTGGAGCTTTTTTAGTTTCATTACACATTGCGATAATTCTATCCTCTAAACTTGTTTTAAACTCATCATATGTTAATGTATTATTCTTTATTCTTTTCGCTATTTCACTTATTTCAAAACTTCCATCAGCTTTGAAATAAGCAGAATTTCCGCCACTAGCTAAATAATTAGCGTCTGCTTGTGCAAGATATTGTGTAAATGAAACTCCATTTACTTTTAAAATTGCAGAATGTAAATTCATTATTTCTTCCGCTTTAGCTAATCTCGCCTCTATTAAGCTTAAATCTTGATTTTGAGCAGTATTAAATACAGTTTGTAGCGAATCTAATTTTGGATTCAAAAGTGTTACAACTATAGGATTTCCAGTAGTTATACTAACATTATTAGCTAATGTAGGATTATTTTGTAAAACACTAGTTAATTTGTCAGAATATATCTTTGAAATTACAGATGTTATATTTTTTTTATCTGATCCACCACCATTGCTATGATGTGACCCACCGCCACCTCCATTTGATGAACCTCCATTTCCATTTCCATTTCCATTTCCATTTCCATTTCCATTTCCATTTCCATTTCCATTTGATCCATTTTTAGTTCCACTAGCTGAGAATGATGAAGTTGCAGTTGGTTTTTTATTTCCTATAGCTTCTCCACTTGCTGCAAAAGTATAAGTTACCCCATTAATAGTAACATTTCCTGTTTGCATTGCTCCTGATGCTACAAGATAATATATTTTTCCATCAACTTCAATTACACCTGTTTGCATTGCTCCTGATGCTGCTGTAAAGTACCATGTACCTCCATCATTTACCCAACCTGTTTTCATTGCTCCTGATGGTTGCATAAAGTACCATGTTCCTCCATCATTTACCCAGCCTGTCTTCATTGCTCCTGATGATTGTAAATAATACCATGTTCCTGCATCATTTACCCACCCTGTCTTCATTGCTCCTGATGGTTGCATATAATACCATGTTCCATTATCATTAGCCCATCCTGTTTTCATATATCCATTTGAACCAAAATAATACCAAGCATTATCTATGCTTCTCCAACCAGTAGACCATGAACTTCCTTCTGTATTCCACCAACCATTAGAATCTTGTTTCCATGCTGCTGAAGCTCCTATTGGAGATACTGTTGCTATTGTTAATGCTACAGCTACTACTGCAAT
>Ga0183100_1001070_pt1 | contig 15185 bp, 12 predicted proteins | sample Biomet2_FD_127789 | JGI IMG/M metagenome (GOLD analysis project Ga0183100, IMG submission 127789) | Microbial communities from bioreactor (seeded with anoxic lake sediment) at LBNL, California, USA - Biofuel metagenome 2 | ecosystem: Engineered > Bioreactor > Anaerobic > Unclassified ...
TGAAGCTTAAATTCTTGAGAATGTATAACATTCAAGATAACCTCCTCCTTTTATATATTGTAACTGACCCTATATGTTAGTGTCCAATATTTGGAGGCAGTGCAGTTCTTTTTGTATCAATTATTTGAGAATCCTAGAAATCCTATCTTTATTTATACCAGTAATCATTGATAACTTTCTTATCGACAAGCCTGTCCTTTCACGCAATTCTCGTAGTATTCTTTCGCATTCAATTTCCCCAAGAGATAGTTTCTGCCATATCCGCTTACCCTGCTCTAATTCATCTGTTTCATTAACATTATGTGATAAACTCCGGTGCTGCTTCTATCTCTTTTTTGTCGTGACACGATACACCTCCCCAGTATAACTTTGTTATTGAGATTATATCATGTTTGCGACAAAAAGAACCGTCCCTTTTGTATGAGTGGAATTTATCCCTTTGTTTTACTGGGAAATCAAAGCATCACGGATATGGCCCTGCATGCTGCGCATGTGGGCATTTTTCTTTGTTCCCCAAACAATATATTCAATTGGTGTCAAAAATACCATTTATGCAATGCACTGCAAACTTTCTCCTTTGCATTGAAATTCAAACTAATTTTGTACTGTCATGTGAAATGGCAAAACCTTTTACTCGTTGATCATAAAGATGTGCAGCCAAAAAGAAAGCCAGAATCCCCACTACTAAGAGAATAAGTGAATTGTGAAAGCAATCAATACTATATCCCAATAATATCAATTCGCGAAAAGTATTTGCCAAATACGTTAATGGTGATAGCTGAGCTAGAAAATATATTGGTTTAATCATTCCCTCTAGCGGCCATGTATAGCCAGATAAAATAAAAGCTGGTACAACGTATGCTAAAGAAATACGAGTAAACATAAGTTCACTCCGGACAAGATTAGCAATTACTCCTCCAATATTCGCAATAATAAATGCAAATGCAATCCCTATTATAAACAAATCTAACAAAACTTTTGGGTTAATTGGATATGAAAAAACATATTTGGCAACGACTAAATTTGTAGCATAAGCCACAATACTAATGAAAAAATAGGGTAAAATTTTAGCGGCATAACGGGAAAGCCAGTTTAAACCTATTTCATTACTAGTTATTCCTTGGAATTCACAAAGGAAAGAAGCCGCAACTGCAATCAAAATCCCCTGTTGAAAAGCAGCCAATGATAGGCCTAAAGCCAAATAATACATATAGTTCAATGTTTTATTGCCAAGGATTCTGTAAGTGAACCCTACTGGATTTATTTTTACCTCAGATTGCACGGAGTTCATATTTGTATTTTTTTCTAATAATTTGACACCCTTTTCACTAGAAAAATCTCTAATCATTTCTAAACCTGCCATGGCGCTAGTACTTGTAATTATTAGATTACTTCCTTCCATAACCATTAAAACTTGTGTCTCACGCCCAGATTCAGCATCAGTATTGAAATTGGGAGGAATTATAAACCCGACAAGTTCTTTGTCATGCAAAATTCTGTCTTGAAATGTTTCTAAGTTGATGGGTTCTGCAATGATATGGAATTTTTCATTATCTTCTACACATTGCACAAATTCGCGGCTTAGCTTACTATTATTTTGATCTAAAACCAAAGTCGGTATTTTTTCTACTGTGCCTTGTTGATATAAAAGAGAGAACAAGATAAGGTAGGCAGATGCTGCACAAAAAAGTATTACTATTCTTCGTTTATCCAATTTGAAAAGAAATAACAATTCTCTTTTTATTATTTGCCAATATTGCCGTAGTCCATAGCAATGCATTTTTTCACCCCCTATTGTTCACATCTAAACCGATTACGATTGTATTGGAACATATATCCGGCAAGTATTAACAATATTACTCCTGCACCTAACATTTTCCCAAAACAAGAAAAATAATCAATACTGAACCCTTGCAATGACAAAGCACGTAAGGGAACCGCAAAATAATAGAGTGGCATTAAGCTACCTATAAAAGTCGGTACCGAATCTACCCAGTCCAATGGCCAAGTTAAACCGCTGTAAAGTAAACCAGGCATGATGTAGCCCAGTGGAAGTTGGACAGCATTAATAGGATTTGTGAATATAGCTGAAAAGATAAAGCACAAACTTGTGAAGTTAAAAATAAAAGCAGCACTTAGAATTATAAATTGCCAAATAGGAGCGCGCAAAGGCACAGCAAAGACAAATTTTGCCAACAATTCACATAGACATAGTGAAAAAGTCGCTGGCAGCCAACAAGCTAAAAACTTACCAAGAATAATCTTTAGTGTAGCTGTTTTATCCCACAAATTAATACGTTTATATTCCTTGCAAAGCACAGAAGAAACATATAGCAAGAGACCTATTTGCATCCCATTCGCAATCAGACCCAAGAGTAGGAAATTAGTATAGTTATTTGTAGGATTATTTAAAATTCTTATTTTTACTTGAATCGGGTAAGCCGTTCTAAGAGCCTCTGCTGGAGGCTGCCCAGCAGCTTCAATAAGCTGTTGTCCTGCTTTAATTAAAACATTCACATTTATTTCTTGACTAGCGGTTATGGCACTGTTCCCAAAAATCATATTGGTTGAATTTATTATCATGCCTACCGAAGTAGGCATACCACGTTTAATATCGTGACTAAACTGTGGTGGAATATAAATTCCTACGTACGCATCACCCTTACCAATAATATTTTGTAATTCTTCAAAACTTTTAGCATAAAACAATAAATCAAAACGGTCAGAATCATCATATGCGGCTATTATTTGCCGCGACATAGAGCTATTATCTTCATCGAAAACAACTGTTGGCAAGTGATTAACAACATTCTTAGAATATGTAAATCCAAAAAGAAGAGTGTAAATGCCCGGTAACGCAAAAAGCAGTAGGAAAAGCGATACGTTCCACTTTCCTAGAGGCTTTAATTCTTGCTTAAAAATTTGGTATACGGTCATATTTTATTTTTACTTTCAATTATCTTAAACCTCATGCCTGGACGTATTTTATCAGAATTTATTTGTATTTTAATATTAAAACTAATAATATCTGTTGCATCACCACGCTCATTTGTAGACCGCTTAGTAGCAAAATCAGGCTTTTTACTGATTGAAACCACTTTACCTGCAATTCGGCAGTTGGAGTTTCTCCCCTGTAAAGTCAACTCCTGCCCAACAAAATATTTTTGGAGCTCTGTTTCATTAACTTTAACGTTTACCCAATTATCAACAGGGTTTTGGACTGCCACAATTGGCATACCAGTAGATACCATTGCCCCTACATTTACGTATTTAGTAGTAACAATACCGTCAAAAGGAGCTCTTATCAATGTCTCATCAACGTTTACGCTAACCTGCTGTTTTTGTTCCTCTGCAGATGCTATTCCTTCTAGAGCCTGTTGATATATTGCTGATGCCACTGAGTATTTAGCATTAATATCATCATACGTCATGGCCGATATGGCTCCCTGATTATACAGCGCCTCATACCGTTTTGCATTACTCGCCGCCAATTCGAGATTGGCATTGGCCTGCGCCGCTTGCGCCTTGGATGCTCGCAATTGGGCATCCTCTTGGCTATATTGTGCCGCTAACTCACGATCATCGATACGAGCCAATATTTGACCTTTTTTCACCAAAGAGCCTTCTTCAACATATAATTCAACAACACGGCCAGCTACCTTTGAGTTCATATCTACTTCGGTTGCATCTACCTGTCCCCAAAGCTGTTCTTGCTCTTGTACCGGGGAAGTGTTGCCGCATCCTGATATAAAAAAAGTGAGAAGTATCATGCATAACAACAGGACCTTATTTACACTGAATTTAGAGAACCTTGATTTAGTCATTATTGCTTTCTCCATTAACTTGTGCGGGCTTAATAATTCCATAGAGCATTATGTCAAAAACATTAGTTATTACATCACTATAAGTAGTATTAACGTCATCTAGCGTTTGAGCATTAAGGAACCCTATTTGAGCCATTTGTAAAAGTTGAATAAAAACCTTACGGTGTACAGGTCGTATTATTCCTTGGTCTAACCCTTCATCCAGCAACTTATTTAAGTGCTGAATCCTTTCTTTATTGAACTTATGCATTTTTTTTGCAATTGAAGGCGTTGCATATAATGTTGCATAAATTCTGCTTTGAAATGGTTCCAACCGTTTTGAATGAAATCTCATTGTAGCTTTCAACTTTTCTTCCAATGTAGCTTCAGAATTATATATTTTTGCCTCTTCATGCCTTAATTCTTTTAGCACCACATCAAAGGCTGCTTCCAGGAGAAGTTCTTTTGAGGCAAAATGTTGGTAAAGCGTCGATTTACTCATTCCCAATTCCCTTGCCAAATCAATCATTTTAAAATGTAATCCGTAAGTTTTTATTAATGGTACCACCGCAATTAATATTTTATCTTTCACCTTAAATCACCCTTTCCCATACTTCAGTACTCAAAATACTTTTTCGGTACTCAAAGTATAATTCAATTATTTTGTTTTGTCAAGTTGCTAATGAAAAGCGTGAAAATCTAGTACACAAAATCATAACTGCTCTTGAAATTGAAGTGAACCCCTTATGCTTATGCCTATGTTTTTTAATTCACGCACAAAAAATAGGCCCTCTCACGAGGGCCTTAATGCATCACATGTAGACAAAGGGGACGGTTCTTTTTGCATCAATTATTTGAGAATTCTAGAAATCTTGTCTTTATTTATACCAGTAATCATTGATAACTTTCTTATCGACAAGCCTGTCCTTTCACGTAATTCTCTTAGCCTTCTTTCGCATTTGATTTTCTCAAGAGATAGTTCCTGCCATATCCTCTTACCCTGTTCTATTTCATCTGTTTCATTGTAATCATCTACGTATCGCGCATCATCTTTCTGTTTCATAAACTCTAAAAAGCCTTCCTGCGCAGATTTAACATCAGAACCAAACATACCTAAAATCAATTCTGTATCCGCAACCATAACGCTTTTTCTTTGCTTTAAATACTCATTATAACTGCTCCACTTATAGGCTCCCTGATTTTTTACTAACCCCGCAGCGACTGGATTATTATGTATATAACGCATTGCTGTCAACAAGTACCTATCATTTTCAACTTTTTCACTTTTATACCTATCTTGAAACAATGATCCAATACGTTGGTATTTTTTATTAAAATAACTAACATACGTTATCCCGATACGTTTCATAATCCTAGCAATATCGTCTTCTTTTTCCTGTATCAGCAAATGTAAGTGATTATCCATTAGGCAATATGCACGCAAGGTATATTCTCCCTTGCTTTTCTTTTGTAACAATATGTTGAGAAATACAGCTTTATCATCATCTTCAAGGAATATATCACCATGATTTATTCCCCGTAACATTACATGATAAGCTCCGGTGCTGCTTCTATCTCTTTTTTGTCGTGACACGATATACCTCCCTAGCGTAACTTTGTTATTGAGATTATATCATGTTTGAGACAAAAAGAACCGTCCCTTTGATCTGCATGCACTTTGACCTGCTTCGGCAGGTCTTTTTTTATATCAGTTGTGACCATGTTGTGCCCCAGCTTATGTTTTGACACACGGTTTATATTGCACCTAAGGGCATAAAAAAACCGTAGCACAAGGCTACAGCTGAGAGTATGTATGGTGACCCTGGGGCGATTCGAACGCTCGACACACGGCTTAGAAGGCCGTTGCTCTATCCAACTGAGCTACAGGGCCAAGACAAAAGGCCTAGGGATATATTGATGGAGCGGGTGATGGGAATCGGACCCACGCGACTAGCTTGGAAGGCTAGGGCTCTACCATTGAGCTACACCCGCATTTTTGTTATTGGTCGGAGCGACAGGATTTGAACCTACGACCCCCTGCTCCCAAGGCAGGTGCTCTACCAAGCTGAGCTACGCCCCGAATAATCTTCTTTTATGCGAAGAAGCTATCAAGATATGGGAAGGAAAACATTACTTAGGATTAAAAATTTAATGGTGGGCGATGACGGGATCGAACCGCCGACATCCTGCTTGTAAGGCAGGCGCTCTCCCAGCTGAGCTAATCGCCCGAAAATGGTGACCGGTGCGGGAATTGAACCCGCGATACCGCCGTGAAAGGGCGGTGTCTTAACCTCTTGACCAACCGGCCGTGGCTCCTCGAGTAAGACTCGAACTTACAACAACTCGGTTAACAGCCGAGTGCTCTACCGATTGAGCTATCGAGGAATGCGTGACTTTCGAGTGTCACAACCAATATTATACGGAAAAGCTGTAATATTGTCAACACTTTTATAGAAAATAATAGATTATATTATTTTTCTGCTCTAACCTTCACAACGACCTTTTTAACCGGCAGGGAAATATCCCCACAATTACAGTTAGGCCTGTGCACTTCCCACGGGAAAAATATGCCAATATCCCCAGGATGCAAGGTAATAAAATTCTCTTTATAAGTTTCCTTATAAAAAACTACATCATCAGTCTCTGCCTTGTCTTCGGTAACTATAAACTTATCTGTTACAGGGCAATAGCCTACGCTTTCGCTGCCAATAACCAAAATCTGAATATCTATATATTCAAAATGTTTCTCGGGCTTTCTGGCGGCTTTAGGCTCAGTCTCATAAGTATTTACTCTTGCAAAAATATCGCGGCCATCAATTTCATATTCACCATTGGCCCACATAGCAAAATCATTTGCCTTTATATACTGCAGAGCTTTCGCCAATTTACCGGAAACATATGGCAATATTTCATCAATTCGCTCAACGCTGGTAGAAATCATATGCTACCCCCCGCCTTTCTAACATAATTGCTTTTATATTATAGCACATTTTGACAAAACACAGAAGAGTAGTATAAAATATATAAGTTACATGTAAGTTATATATATATATGAATTGTATTGCGAGGTAAAATATGAGTTATTTAAATGTCAACAATGTTTCTCACTCTTTTGGTGGTCGTGAAATTCTAGAGAATGTTTCTTTTAAACTTTTGCGTGGCGAGCACGTGGGCCTAGTTGGTGCTAACGGCGAAGGAAAATCAACATTTTTAAATATCGTTACAGGCAAAGTCTTGCCCGATGAGGGCAGCGTAGAATGGCCGGGCAAAGTCACCGTAGGCTATCTTGATCAGCAGAGTTCTCTGACTGCAGGTAAAACTATTAGGGAAGTTTTACGCCTAGCTTTTGATAGAATGTATGAAGCTGAAGCCCAAGTATTAGAATGCTATGACAAAATGGGTGATGCAACACCTGAAGAATTAGAGAAAATGATGGTTACCGTAGGAGAAATCCAATCCGATTTAGAGCACAGCGGTTTTTATTCCCTTGATACGAAAATTGAGGAAGTCGCTAACGGTCTGGGATTAGGCGATATAGGACTAGATAGGGATGTCTCCGAGCTTTCCGGTGGCCAGCGCAGCAAGGTCCTCCTAACAAAATTGCTTTTAGAAAACACAAATATTCTCTTATTAGATGAACCAACTAACTATCTAGATGAAAACCATATTCAATGGCTGACTAAATTTTTGCAAGAATATGAAAATGCTTTTATTTTAATTTCCCATGATACCACTTTTTTAAATAATGTGGTAAATGTCGTCTATCATTTAGAGAACTGCGAATTCACACGCTATACCGGTAACTATGATAAATTTCTAGAACTATCCGCTATTCACAAATCACAACAAAATAATGCTTATGAAAAACAACAACAAGAAGTAGCCCAATTAGAAGATTTTATCGCCCGCAATAAAGCTAGGATTTCTACCACCGGCAGGGCTAAAAGCAGGCAAAAGAAATTAGAAAAGATGGATTTGATTGAAAAGCCTAAAGAAAAGATTAAACCCCATTTCCAATTTCGGGAAGCACGTACTCCCAGCAGATTTATTGTAGAAGCTAAAGACGTTGTTTTGGGCTATGATACTCCTCTAACCCGCCCTGTTTCTTTTAATTTAGAGCGAGGTCAAAAAATAGCCATTAAAGGCGTTAACGGCTTAGGGAAAACAACCCTGCTAAAAACTATTTTAGGCAAGATAAAACCAATTTCAGGGGAAATACATTTAGGCGAATTCCTTGATCCCGGTTATTTCGAACAAGAAGAACGAGAAAGAAATGAAAATACTGCCTTAGAAGAAGTATGGAATACTTACCCCGGCCTTAGTAATTCTGAAGTCCGTGGCGCCTTGGCTGCCTGTGGTTTAACCAATGAGCATATTACCACCAAGGTCTTTGTGCTTTCTGGCGGTGAGGCGGCCAAGGTGCGCCTGTGTAAGCTAATGCTGAAGGATGTTAATTGGTTGGTCCTTGATGAGCCTACCAATCACCTTGATGTTGTCGCTAAAGAAGAATTAAAACAAGCTCTTATTAAGTTTAAAGGCAGCATTCTTCTTGTTTCCCATGACCCCGAATTTTATGAAGACTGGGTAACCTCCGTACTAAATATAGAAGATTGGACTACAAAAATAATATAGCAAAAAATTCGCACACTAGGGAACTAACCCGGTGTGCGAATTTCTATTTTAGTAGGTCCCGTACCTTCGGGAATATTCTCAGTGCATTGTCATAAAAGAACTCCTGATGATGTACCGTTGGTATTACTAATTTCATAACTTCAATATAGCTTTTAATATTTATAAGCGGCCAATCTGTTCCATAAATCACCTTATCATAGCGATCAAGATAATCTAACCACATGCGCAAATAAGAGAAATAACTTTGGTGTTTTTGGTATAAAACCGTGCCGGCAAGCTTTCCCGCCAATAATCCTGACAGCTCCAAAAATACATTCTCGTTCTTAGCTGCAACTTCTGTTGCGTCTGCAAACCAAGGATTACCACAGTGGGCAATGACAAAACGCACCTTGGGATAACGCACTGCCACATCATCTACAGTCAAAGGATGGGCGTATTTGAGCAAAGCGGTACTTGTAGCCGTATCTCCCGTGTGTATTACTATGGGCAAATCATATTTCTCTGCCAGCTCATAGAGTGGGAAATGCACAGGATTGTACACATAAACATGATTATACCCTGGGTATAGTTTAATACCTACACATTGGTGGGTAATAACATACCGTTCGAATTCTTTGGCAGTAGCCTCAGCATTTTCCGGTGTTAGTTCATCACTTTTTACACCAGCGCAATATGCTATTTGTGGTGGCTGATTATAATTTTTGTAGTCAAACTTCCCAGCCAAATTGGGCACTCTCGGAGTTGTCCCTCCAAACAAAGAAGGCTCATCAGAATCATTACCCATTGCTATAGATAAAACTACATTGTTTTCTTTACAGGCACGCAAGTAATGTTCAGCAGTATTTTCATGCCCCGCTTTTTGTGCTAATTCATCAAAACCCGGAATCTTATAAAAATGCATATGGGCATCTATTATTTTCACTTTCCGCACCTTCTTCTTTTGGCAATTTTACCAAACCAGAGGTCTGGTAACTTTTATAAAATCTAAATTATCTTTTAAACTTTTCCGACACTTTTCCATGTCTTTCACTATAGATTGCATAAATCCCTGCTCCATGGTAACACGGGTAGCCGTTGAATTCATTGTAATTAATCCCCCTGTTGCTGTTTTGAAAATTCCCTGATTTAATGTAACATACCATTTATCAGTCTGACGTATACGTTTCATATCTACTTCCAAAACAATTAAATAGTCAGCTCCTACAGCTTTCGCCTCCGAAATCATTTTCTGGTAGGTATAGTCTTTATTATTATAGTAATCAGCATCTTTATCAATTACAACATAACGTGGGAGCATGTATTTGTATTCATCAGTAACAAACCGTCTAATATTGGGCGCAAAACGCATATCGGGGTTTTTAGACGCTTCCGCCACAATAATTGCCACCAAGGGCTCGGTACCTTCTCTAATTTCAGAAGGCAAACGGTGCAGATAACCCGCTGCAACCCCTTCATCACAAACATCATAGAAATTTTGCATTGCTAAATCAAAATACAGAGAAATAGGATGCTGAAAAGCAGCGTACTTATTGGAAATTTTAAAAGTTTTTACTTTTCCAAATTGCTGATACCCGCCAAAAAAACTCTGCAAACTACCCGGTATAGGGTCCAAAGAAGTAACCACTCTGATCAAATTAATCTTATCGCCGTATTGTTCAGCAAAAGCTTTGTTACCTACAGCCGGTGCTCCAAATGTCACTACCGGAACCTGCTCTTTAGGAATACCCATGGCTACCAAACGTTCCGCAAATAACGTTGCCGCTGCGCCCCCAAGACTATGACCTGTAATTAACAAGGTGAAATCCGGATTATCTTTTAATTTTTTCACAATATCATCTTGTATATTATCCCCTGCGATATCCTCTTTTAAGGAGAAAGCCGTCATTACATACTCATTAAAACCTTTATGTACTTTGGGAACACCTTCACCAACATCTTTTTTTGCCGCAAATTTCTTAAACTCTTTTACGTTAGTACCACCAAATTCGACTTGCGACGTGTTAAGATTCACTTCCCAATCTTTTTGAGAATTACTTCCCCTAAAAGCTAATATACCTATTTTGTTCTTGCCGATTATCTCGGTGTTTGTACCGATCATAAAAGTAGCTTCTACTTTCCCACTATCCACTACATGAGGAGTTATTTTCCATCCATACTCTCCTAGATAAGTGTACTCCGAAGCCTTTCCCCCTGCAATATAAGTTCCTGAACAGGTATTGGCTGCTAAAGAAATCAATCTGGCCTCATCATATTTGCGCTGAAATTCAACTGCTGATAATTTATCAACCACCTCTGAGACTGTCGGTGCACCTATTGGGGCTTCTGCTTCCAATTCTGATTCTGCTAGAGCCGTGCTACAAATACTAAATAATACTAGCAAAACAGCTAACATCCGTTGTATTTTCTTCATGGTTCTCACCTCATGCTCATTATACCTTAAATAGATTGAACTCTCAAATTTAACAAGCAAAATAACTGGATCCTCTAATAGTAATAGCTCCTTTAAATTGCAAAGCACAAGTAAAAAAGCCTGCTAACAAAAGGTTTGCCTACATACAGGATCCAGTTCTCTAATTTTAATATCTATAATTTTATGATTAAATTACAAATCTACCAAATATTGTGTTAACTTTTCTAAGATACTTTATTGCCTCCGCCTGCTTTAGAATTGTAGAGGTTTTTATCAGCAACATTAATCCAATCTGCCATGTCCATATTATTTTCTAAGGCACCAATGCCTATACTGCTGGTAAGCTTAAACTCTATATTTTGCGCAAAAAAAACATGATTTTCTACCGACTGCCTAATTTCCTCTGTGATTTTTTGGGCTTGCTCTATATTAGCATTGTTTAAATAAATTAGAAACTCATCTCCGCCGTAACGAGCTGCCCAATTTTTCCGTCCAAACACATTCTCTTTTAGAATATTGGCAAACTGTTGTAATATTTCATCTCCTGCTACATGCCCATAGTTATCGTTAATTAATTTAAAAGAATCAATATCAATCATTATTAAACAGGCCGGGATTTCAGCCATGGTATTGGTAGCTATTTCTACAGGCAATCTCTCATTTATAAAACGCCTATTAAAAAGTTTCGTTAATTCATCTTTCACAAAAGCTTCGTTAAACTTTAAAACTACATCAGAAAAATTTTTTGTTTCATTTACAAAAACATTCTCAAGTATACTTTTGTCCGTAATGTCACTAAGCATTTCCACTACGTAAGGAGAATCTTTATAATGAAAAGGACTTGCAGTAATCATGTAAATAAGGTTATTTACAGCTTCAAATTTAACAAAGGTATCTTGCTGCAAAAAAGCTCTAAGGGAAATGCAGTTGTTACAAAACTTTCCTTTTTTCCAAAAGCTATAGCAGGTATCTTCATCTAGCTTAGGGGCATCTTTATCATTTTTCATGTATATTACTTCATTATTTACAGGATTAACAATACGCACAACATCATATATTTTTTCTAGAACAACGATGGAATCCGCAATATTTTTCGGAAGTTTTTTCCTCATACTTATGACACCCTATTCTTTTTTTTAATATAGTATACAAAACAATTATTAAAGTCAAACAAATTATTTATAGACATAAACATTAAGTTAACGCTCTAATAGCGATACTAAATGTTACTTATTTTTTGACATGGATTAAACACATCTTCTTAGTATTATAGACTTAGTGAGGTTGTCCATACGGACAATCAAAAACAAAAGGAGTCCTTATTATGTTAATTAAAAAAATACAAAGATTAATAGCCGCATTGGTATTAGTAGGATTTGTAGGTTCTACCGGTTTATTGGTAACTGCTGAAGCTTCACCCCATCACCACAGAGAACCCCAGCACCATGACAATCGTAGAAACGATGAAGAAAGTCATAGTGATACCGGTAATTTAGTTACAGGCCTTATTATTGGCGGCGTTATTGGCGCAGTCGTTGCCAATAATAGCTAATACAAAGTATTATTGATATGAAGTATTCCTCTTTATAAAGAAATTTTTACTTGGCACTTCCACTAGGAAGTGTCTTTTTTTTGCCCAGATACCCCTTTTTGTATTTTATGAAGGATAATTATTTTGATAAGCAGATGCTATAATTGTACACATTACTATACCTCTAAGCTCAATTATACAAATAACAACGATTTATTGTAAATTACTGTTGACAACATGCTTCATTAATGATATATTGTCTCCCAACAGGATATTCTAAATGCAAAGAACAGGACATGAAAATCAAGAAAAATCTTTTTCAGAGAATTGCTTGTAGCTGCGAGAGCAATAAAGATTCCTGATTTTTCTCCCCTAGGAGCAGGAAGCCGAACGAAGTAGGTTTCCCCGGTATTTTACCGTTATCAAAACGCAGACTTAGTAATTCCAAGCCTGTGGCAGAATAGTTGCGTTTTGCCTCAAATGGAGTGGTAGCGCGGAGCAATCCTTCGTCTTCATTGTTAAATGGAGATTAGGGATTTTTTTATTGTACCAATTATTCATACTGCCCTGCCATGTTTTAGAATCCTGAAAAGTTTTATATTCAGAAAGAGGGACTATTTATGAATGGTTTGACGATTGTTGTTTTTGCTATTATCATTTTTATTTGCGCCTATATCATTTACGGTCGCTGGTTAGTGAGGACCTGGGGTATAGATGAAAATGCGAGGACGCCGGCCTATAAATTTGAAGATGGTCAGGACTATTCTCCAGCCTCAAAACTAACCGTATTTGCACATCAGTTTTCATCTATAACAGGTGCCGGACCCGTAACCGGTCCTATCATTGCCGCGATGTTCGGCTGGCTTCCTGCCTTTTTATGGCTATTAGTTGGCGGCGTGTTTTTCGGTGCAGTTCAGGATTTTGTCGCACTATACGCATCGGTGAAAAATGATGGTAAATCTTTAGGCATGATTATTGAAAAATACGTAGGCAAAACCGGCCGCCGTCTATTTCTCTTATTTTGCTGGCTTTTCACCCTACTGGTTATCGCTGCCTTTTCCGATATTATCGCCAGTACTTTTAATGGATTTGCCAAAGACGGCGCCCAAATCGTTCCAAATGCTGCCGCAGCTTCCATTTCCATGCTTTATATTTTTGTCGCTATTGCTTTTGGTGTATTTATAAGAAATGTTAAACCTTCCAGCACTTTCCAGCTTATTGTCGGTATTATTCTAATTATTGCTATGCTGGCTATCGGTATTGAATATCCTTTATATTATTCTAGAGTTACTTGGCTTTATGTGGTGTTTGCCTATTGCTTTGCTGCTTCTATTATGCCCATGTGGCTTCTCATGCAGCCTCGTGACTATTTAAGCTCCTTCTTGCTGCTTGGTATGGTTGCCGGCGGTGTCATTGGCATCCTAGTTGCTAATCCTACCATTAATATGCCTGCTTTTGTTGGCTTCGAAGTCAACGGCAAAATGTTGTTCCCAATTCTATTTATTACCATTGCCTGCGGCGCTGTTTCAGGATTCCACAGCCTCGTATCCTCAGGAACGTCTTCTAAGACCATTTCCAATGAAAAAGACATGCTCTGCGTTGGTTATGGTTCCATGCTCGTAGAATCAACCTTGGGCGTAGTAGCACTTGTTATTGCCTGCTCTGCAGCCCAAAGCGGTGTTTTGCCCAAAGGGACACCCTTTCAGATCTTCTCCTCAGCTATCGCTGGTTTCTTTACCATGTTCGGTCTTCCCATAGGGATTTCCGCCTGCATCATAACCATGTGCGTGTCTGCTCTGGCTATGACCACAATTGACTCTGTTGCCCGTATTGGTCGTATGTCTTTTCAAGAATTGTTTACTCCTACCAATGGCGAACCAATGAGCACTGTTCAAAAAATTTGTACCGGGAAATATTTTTCTACTATCATTACCCTTTTCTTTAGTTATCTGCTCTGCTTAGGTGGCTATATGAATATTTGGCCTTTGTTTGGTGCCGCCAACCAACTGCTTTCCGCACTAGTTCTTATCGCCATGGCCGTATTCTTACGCACCACAGGCCGCAAAGGCTGGATGCTATACGTTCCAATGGGATTTATGCTATGCGTCACAATGACTGCTTTGGTAATGTCCGTATATGGCATTTTTACAAAAATCATGAACGGCGGTTTTGTTTTCATGATAGACGGTTTACAGCTTGTTTTGGCCATAGCTCTTATGGTTTTGGCAATTCTTGTTGTTAAGCACTGTGGCAAAGAACTCTTAACAGGTAAACCTGAAGAAGAAAAAGCCCTTATATAATTAAATCTAAAATTACTGTTAAAAGTTGGTGCGATAATCGCACCAACTTTTTTTTGCAACAACGAAGGAAAAATATACTTTGGACTGGGTTCCATTAAGGCAACAAAAAGACACGCCACAAGGGCGTGCCATCTTGGGTTTTTGCGTTTGTGGTGCGGAATGGATAATTGCTCACCCTTATTCTGCACTTATTCCGTAGTGATAGGCGGTACATCATTACATTACAAGGTACTACGTTCCAAATACTTACTTGCTTAAAAAGCCCGTTGTATCTATGTTTCTTAGTACTACTCTATGTAAAAGTTACTGCCGATTTTATCTACTATGAATTACAGACGAACAACGTTTGCAGCTTGCTCACCGCGGTTTCCTTCGACAACGTCGAATTCAACAGCTTGACCTTCTTCGAGGGTTTTGAAACCATCGGATTGGATTGCGGAGAAATGTACGAATACGTCGCCACCATCTTCACGTTCGATAAAACCATAACCTTTTTCTGCGTTAAACCA
>Ga0183100_1001071_pt1 | contig 15178 bp, 18 predicted proteins | sample Biomet2_FD_127789 | JGI IMG/M metagenome (GOLD analysis project Ga0183100, IMG submission 127789) | Microbial communities from bioreactor (seeded with anoxic lake sediment) at LBNL, California, USA - Biofuel metagenome 2 | ecosystem: Engineered > Bioreactor > Anaerobic > Unclassified ...
GGCGCGGCGCGGACGCCATGCTGTGAGACTGACCGGCTTGAACGTTTGAGAGGAGGGGGGCGACGGTTTGCCAATTCTGCTGTTTGGCTTGTGGATTCTCCTGTCGGGGAGGATTGACATTGAAATCTGCTTGATCGGGGCAGCGGTTTCCGCAGCGCTGTACTTATTGGCCTGCCGGACGCTGGGATACAGCCCTGCCGCAGACCTGCGAGCTTTCAAAAAGGTGGGAGGCGGAATCCTGTATCTGCTCTATCTGCTGAGGGAAATGCTCTGGGCGGGACTGGTGGTGATGCGGCTTATTTATACGAAGGGCCGGAATATGGAGCCGCGGCTTATCTGGTTTCGGACGGATCTGATGAGTGAGAGCGCCCGAGCTGCCCTTGGCGACGCCATCACCCTGACTGCAGGGACCATTACCGTGTCGCAGGAGGGCAATCTGCTGTGCGTACATGCGCTGGATGCATCCCTGACCAAAGGCTTGGAGCACAGCGCGTTTGAACGGAAACTGCGGGAACTGGAGAAGGACGTATGACCGACCTGAAAAACGCGGCGCTGACGGCGTCGGCGGTCCTGCTGGCGGTGCTGATTCTGGCAACGCTGGTGCGGGCTGTGATCGGACCCCGCTTCACTGACCGGGTGATCGCCGTCAACATGATCAATACGATGGCGGTGGCGATCATCGCCATTTTGTCTGTTCGGCTGAAAGAGGATTTTCTGGTGGATGTGGCGCTGGTGTATGCCCTTTTGAGCTTTTTGACCGTGGTGGTGATGGCGCGGCTTGTGCTGGTCCGCCACTGGAGGAAGGCAAAATGCACGAGATCCAAGCCTAAAGAAAAGGAGACGGAGGAACATGGCGAATAGCATCCTGAGTGCTGCGGGACTGATATTTCTGGTGTTTGGCGTGTTTGTGTTCTTTACGGCGGTGCTGGGACTTTACCGGTTCGACTATGTGCTGAACCGGATGCACGCCGCCGCCGTGGGGGATGCGCTTGGAATTTTCTGCATACTGGTGGGCGTGATTCTGTTCCACGTGCCCACGCTGTCCTCGCTGAAAGCGCTGCTGATTCTGGTGTTTATGTGGATTACGAGTCCAGTGGCGAGTCATCTGATTGCCCAGGTAGAGACGGTGACAAGCCCCAATCTCAAGTCAGAATGTAAGGTGGAGAGACGATGACAGTATTGGAAAATATCCTGCTGGCGGGTCTTGTGATCTGCGCGGCGGCCGCTCCGCTTTGTAAGCGTCTGCTGGCGACGGTAATCGTGTATCTGGCGTTCTCGGTTATTTTGGCGGTGCTGTGGAGCATCCTACAAAGCCCGGATCTGGCCATCACGGAGGCCGCGGTGGGGACGGGTATCAGCGGGATTCTCTTTTTCCTGACGCTGAAAAAAATCCGGGCGCTGAAGGGGACACAGGATGAGTGACGGGAAGGAAAAGAGCCGGTGGAGGCGCTTTGCCGAATGGGTCAACGGCGACAGCGTAGCCAGGGACCCAACCACCCAGTATGTGATGGACCGGCGGCCGGCACGCGCCCGTGCGCCGCAGGAACTCCATGAGGAGCGGGAACGGCTGCGGCTGAAAAAATTTCTTGGACTATATCCGCTGGCGGCGAGCGTTCTCTGCCTGACGCTGATCGCTATCCTGTTTGCGACGGTGCTCTGCATCCCGCCCTTTGGGCAGCCGGGAAATCCCACCAACAACGAGGTGTCCCGGCACTATTTGGAATATACCGAGGAGGAAACCGGCGCCACCAACGCGGTGACAGGCATGATCCTGAGTTACCGAGGGTTTGATACGTTGGGCGAAAGCTGCGTCTTGTTTCTGGCAGTGAGCAGCGTGATGATGCTGCTGCAGCGGGACGGGAATAACACCGACGAGCAGACGCTGCTCAGACTCCGGAGGGAGGACGCCATTGAGCGGACCCACCCGGACAATATCCTGCGAAAGTCAGCGAAGCTGCTGTCCCCATTTATTCTGCTGTTTTCGTTATATGTACTGTTCAACGGAGAAACCTCGCCGGGCGGCGGATTTTCCGGCGGCGCGGTTCTGGGTGGAGGACTCATTTTGTACTCTGCCGCCTATGGACCGGAGCAGTTGAGCCGGCTGCTGACCCGCAGGCTGTACGACGGAGTGCGGATCGCGGGATTAATGGCCTATGCGCTGACATACGGCATCTACATCTTCGCGGGGGCCAACGGAATCACGGTGGAGATGGAGTGGATGATGACGGTGATCGATCTGGCTGTGGGCCTGGTGGTGGCCTGCACCATTTACGGATTTTACACCATGTTTCAAAGGGGGAAGCTCTGATGCTGGAGGCAATCTCACAGAATCGATTCGCCGTGGTGGCGGTGATCCTGTTCGGTATTGGGCTATTGAACATAATGCTCCAGCAGAATCTCCTGAAAAAGGTCGTCGGGTTCAGCATTATGGACTCCGCAGTGTTTTTGCTGTTGGCTTCCCTGGGATACATCGAAGGACACGGTGCGCCCATCGTGGAAGAGGGGAGCGCCAACGCATCGCTGTACATCAACCCCATCCCCAGCGGTCTGGTTTTGACCGGAATTGTGGTTTCCGTCAGTGTGACGGCATTCTCTCTGGCGCTGATCCAACGCATATACCGGCACTATGGAACGATTGAATTGCGTGAGCTGCTGGAGCGGGCTAAAAAGGAGGAGGATTGATGCGGCCTTTCTATGAAAACCTCCCTTTTATCTGCATTTTTATTGCCATCATCTGCGGTGTGCTGTCCGCGGTCATTCAGGATGGGAGAAAGGTCTACCGGCTGGCACTGATGATGACGGCGGTAATTGCCGTACTGTCGGTGGTGCTTTTGTACTTTCTCTACACGGAAGATGTCAGCTTTGTGTACTCTATGGGGCGGTTTGCCGCACCCTACGGCAACGCCATCAAGGCAGGGCCCCTTCAGGCGCTGCTGGCAACGGTGTTTGCCATTGTGATGGGGCTGTCGCTGCTGGGTGGCGGCCATAGCCTGTTCCAGGATATTCTGCCGGAAAAGCAAGGACTGTACTTTGTCGTGACCGACCTTCTTATGGCGGGACTTTTGGCTCTGGTTTACACCAACGACATGTTTACCGGATACGTGTTCATTGAGATTACGACCATCGCGGCCTGCGCCATGGTGATGGCCAAGGACACGGGACCTAATCTTATCGCAACGATTCGCTACCTGTTCATGAGCCTGCTGGGGTCCGGACTGTTTTTGATCGGACTGACGCTGCTCAACAGCGTCACGGGGTATCTGCTGATGGAGCCGCTGGCGAAGGCGGTGGCGATTCTGGCGGAGTTGGGGCAGTATCAAAGGCCGCTGGTCGTGTCCATCGGGCTGATGGTGGTGGGCCTGGGAATCAAGGGGGCCATGTTTCCCTTCCATCTGTGGCTGCCGGATGCTCACGGCGGGGCCACTACGTCGTCCTCCGCGATTTTGTCCGGACTGGTGCTGAAGGGGTACATTGTGCTGCTCATCACGCTGATGACCCGGGTGTTCGGACTGCAGCTGATGCGGAAGGTAGGTGTGAGCAATATTTTGCTGACGCTGGGCCTTTTGGGAATGATCTTCGGTTCACTTGCGGCTATGCGGGAATATCATGTGAAACGGATGCTGGCAAACTCCTCGGTTGCCCAGATCGGGTATATTTTCATGGGACTGGGGCTTGGGACCGAGGCCGGCGTGGCGGCGGCATGCTTCCACATTCTGGTTCATGCGGCCTGTAAGCCGCTGCTGTTCATCTGTGCCGGACGGCTCTCCACGGTCAGCGGACATCACCGGTCGCTGAAAAACCTGCGCGGCAGCGCCTATCGGGATGTGGCCGCGGGCGTGGGTTTTACCGTGGGAGCGTTGAGCATGATCGGTATTCCTCTGCTGGGGGGATTTGTGTCCAAGTTGTATCTCTCCGAAGCCGCTTTGGAGTCGCCCTTTATGGCGGTGGTGCTGCTGACAATCGCGGCATCTACCGTGCTGAATGCGCTGTACTATGTGCCGGCGATTCTGGCAATTTGGGTGCGGCCGGCGTGGGAAGAGGTCCGGTTTATCATGATGGACGTGAAACCGGAGGACACGCGGTTTGACCGCCTGTTTTTTATCGCAGACGCGGTGTTCATCTTTTTGATTTTCCTGCTGGGCATTGTTTACCACCCAATTTTAAACGTGATTCGGGCCGGAATCCGGCTGATGTGAGCCGGGGCTGGGAGCAGAACCTGACTTGACTGTGAGGAGCTGAAGGGAACCAAAATTTTGCGAGGGGAGAAACCGCATTGCTGCTGATACCAATTTTGCTGCCCATGATCGGAGGCGTGTTTGTCTTCCGGCAGAGGAACGAGAAGATCCGCAACCGACTGGTGCTGTGGCTGACCATCGCCACTGCCGCGGCTGCGGCGACTTTGTGCGTTCTTCCAGAGCGGTCCTTGCGGCTGATGACCATCGAGGGGGCGCTGTATCTGGAGGTACAGAGCGACTCGCTTGCAAAGTTCTTTATGGTGCTGATCGTGGTGATCTGGCTGCCGGTGGCGGTGTTCACAGGGGCTTATCTCCGCCATGCGGGACGGGGACAGCAGTTTCAGGGATTCTACACGATGACGCTGGGCGTTTTGATGGGGCTGGCTCTGGCGGACAACTTCGTGACTCTGTACATGTTTTTTGAGATGATGTCTCTTTTAACAATGCCTCTGGTTTTGCACGGAGGGACTCCGGCGGCCAGAAGAGCGGGACTTAAATACCTGGGATACTCCGTGTTCGGCGCTGGCATGGCATTGGCGGGGTATTTCTTCCTGTCCCACTTCCTAACCGATCAGAGCTTTACCGGCGGCGGAGCGCTGAATCTGAGTCTGGCGGCGGAGCATAGGCCGCTGCTGCTGATTGCGTTTCTGGTGATGATGATTGGGTTTGGCGCAAAGGCGGGCATGATGCCCATGCAGGCGTGGCTGCCCACGGCCCATCCCGTGGCACCAGCCCCGGCGTCCGCCGTGCTGTCCGGCATAATCACCAAAGGCGGTGTGCTGGCGATGATCCGGGTGACGTACTATCTGTTTGGACCGGACTTTCTGCGGGGAAGCTGGGCACAGTACACGCTGATTGGTCTGGCGCTGTGCACGATGTTCACGGGGTCCATGCTTGCGCTGAAGGAGAAGGGCTTAAAGAAGCGGCTGGCCTATTCCACCATCAGCCAGGTGTCCTATGTGCAGTTTGGGCTGCTGCTGATGACCCCGGGAGGTATGCGGGGAGCATTTTTACAGATGGTGTTCCACGCGCTGGCAAAGGACGCTCTATTCCTGGCGGCCGGCGCTATCATCATCGCAACAAATTTCACGCTGGTGGACCAATTGGTAGGAATCGGAAAGCGGATGCCCCGGACCATGGTGTGCTTTTCCGCCGCAGCGCTGTCTATCATTGGGATCCCGCCTATGAGCGGATTTATCAGCAAGTGGTATCTGGCCTCCGCGGCGCTTAACAGCGAATCCCAGATGGTTGGGTATCTGGGGATGGCAATGCTGATTTTGTCGGCGCTGATGACCGCCGGATATCTGCTGCCCATCGTGGTACGGGGATTTTTCCCAGGCAGGGACGTACTGGTAGAACGCAAAGAGGTGGGTCCGCAGATGACTGCGCCCATGATGGCGCTGGGCGCCGCGGTGCTGATTTTAGGGCTGTTTCCCAACGGCTTGCAGGCGTGGATTTCCGTGATTTTACCGCAGATATTCTGATTTGAACTTGGAATGAAAGGAGGCTGGCGGATGTACTGGCTTCAGGCGCTTCCCGTCCTCATTCCTGTTGTGTTGGGCATGGGATTGCTGATTTTGCAGCCCCAAAACCGGAAGGTACGCAATGGCTATATTATGATGTCGGTGCTGCTGACGGCAGGCCTCTCCTTTGCCTCCATTGCAGTGGCTGCGGCGGCGGATGTGACTCCGGCCTGCACACTGGTGCGGTTTTCCAGCGAGTTCTCCATTTCGCTGCGGATCGACGGGGCCTCCATGGTGTATGGGACCATCGTATCGGCACTGTGGCCGCTCATCACGCTGTACAGCCTTGACTATATGTCTCACGAGGGACATGAGAACCGGTTTTTTGCCTTTTGGATCGCCAGCTTCGGCGTGGTGCTCGGCGTGGCGTTTGCAGAGGACTTTTTGACGCTGTATTTATTCTATGAGCTGCTGACGCTGGCAACGCTGCCGCTGGTGATGCACTTCATGGACGAGAAGGCCCGGTATGCCGGCCGGAAATATCTGGTGTATTCCCTCTCGGGAGCGGCGTTCGCGTTTATCGGCATCGTGTTTTTACTGAGTTACGGGACGACGCTGGATTTTACCTACGGTGGAGTGCTGGACCTTGCAAAAGCTGCGGGACATGAGTCCGTGCTGCGGGCCGTGTTCGTGCTGGCGTTTTTCGGCTTTGGCGTGAAAGCGGCGATCTTTCCCTCCTGCGGATGGCTGCCGGATGCATCCGTGGCCCCCACGCCGGTGTCCGCGCTGCTCCATGCGGTGGCAGTGGTGAAGGCGGGGGCGTTCGCGGTTCTGCGGCTGATCTACTTCGGGTTCGGGGCAGACTTTCTGCGGGGAAGCACGGCTCAGGATGTGGTCATGACGGCGGCAATAGTCACCATTGTGTACGGCGCGGCGCGGGCACTGCGGACTCCGCATTTGAAGCGAAGACTGGCGTTTTCCACGGTGAGCAACCTCAGCTACATCCTTTTTTCATTGACTCTGATGCTGCCCGTGGGACTTACCGGCGCGCTCACCCATATGGTCTATCACGCGGTGGTTAAGATTACCATGTTCTGCTGTGCGGGTGCTATTATCCAGAAAAGTGGGCGGGAGTATATCTATGAGTTCGAAGGAATTGGGCGGCGGATGCCGGTGGTGTTTGGCACGTTTACCGTGTCGGCGTTTGCACTGATCGGATTGCCGCCGCTGGGGGGCTTTGCGGGAAAATGGATGATCTGCTCCGCTGCCGTGATATCGAGGAACCCGCTGGCCTATGTCGGCATTGGGGCGCTGATCTTATCCACCCTTCTGACAACTCTTTATATGATGACGATTTTTGTCCGGGCGTGGTTCCCAGTGGGTGCAGTGGACACGGAGGCGCTTTTGAAGATCCACGATCCCAACAGGGCTATGACCATTCCGTTGATCGTACTGGCGGCGGCAGGCATTGTGCTGGCGCTGCTGTCCAGTCCACTGATCGACTTTTTGCGGGCGGTGGGTTCCAATATGCTATGAAAGGGGGAAGACGCTGAATGAGCACATTTTTACTGCTGTTTCTGGTGTTTTTCCCCTTTTTGGCGGCGTACTTCGTCTATCCGCTGCGAAGGAGGGGCCGGGAGTACCGCAATCTGTATATCCGTATAATTCCCGGCGTTGAGCTATTGGCGGCGGTGATGTTGCTGCTGTTTTCACCGGGGACGGCTGAGATGCCGCAGGTGTGCGGTCTTGGTCTGCGGTTCGAAGCGGGGAGCCTTCACACGATGCTGGCGATGCTGTCCGCCTTTTTATGGCTGATGACGGCACTTCCCTGCAAAGAGTATTTTGCGGACCGCGAGGGCGTGAACCGCTATTATTGCTCCTGGCTGATGACGCTGGGGGCTTTGATGGGTGTGTTCCTGGCGGCGGATCTTTTCACGCTGTTCGTGTTTTTTGAAATCATGTCCTTCGCTTCCTATGTATGGGTGGCACAAAACGAGAACCCCAGTGCGTTGAGGGCCGGACAGACGTATCTGGCAGTGGCAGTGTTCGGGGGGATGATGCTGCTGGTGGGACTGCTGATGCTCTATCACCTGCTGGGAACGCTGATGATCCAACGCCTGCCGGGGCTGGTGACCGCGCTCAGAGGAGAACAATACGGCGAGCTGTTTACTGCGGGAATGTTCTGCCTGGTGGGATTCGGTGCCAAGGCGGGTATGTATCCACTGCACATATGGTTGCCCAAGGCTCATCCGGTGGCGCCGGCGCCGGCATCGGCCCTGCTCAGCGGAATTCTGACCAAGAGCGGGATTTTCGGTATTCTGGTGACGTCCCGGTATCTGTTCTTTTCCAGTGCGGATTGGAATAAGGTGATTTTGGTCTTGGGGACTATCACTATGGTGCTGGGGTCGGTGTTGGCTCTTTTCTCCATCAATCTCAAGCGGGCGCTGGCCTGTTCTTCCATGTCTCAAATTGGATTCATTCTGGTTGGCGTGGCGATGCAGGGGTTCCTGGGAGCGGAGTATGCGCTGGCGGCGTGGGGAACCGTGCTCCACATGCTGAACCACGGACTCATTAAGCTGGTGCTGTTTGTATCGGCGGGCGTGGTATACATGGGGACCCACTCGCTGGATCTAAACGAAATCCGGGGCTGGGGACGAAATAAGCCCATGCTGAAGGCTGTGTTCCTTATTGGCGCGGCGGCTATCGCGGGTGTTCCGGGGACCTCCGGATATATCAGCAAGACATTGCTGCATGAGAGCATTGTGGAGTATATTCACAAACTGGAGCATTTGGGGGCCTCTGTGACGGGGTTCCGGGCGGTGGAGTGGCTGTTTCTCATTTCCGGAGGGCTGACGGCGGCCTATATGACAAAGCTGTTTGTGGCCGTTTTTATAGAGGGCCGGGCGGGGAAGCAGAAGTTCGGTGTGCGGGAGTACATGGCCCCGGCTACCCAAATCGCGGTAGGGCTGACAGCGTTTTTGATGCTTGCGTTTGGTCTGGCACCCTGGGTTTCCATGCAAATCATCGCGGAAAAGTCCTCCGTGTTTCTGCGGGCAGGGGAGTATCACGGAATGTTCCGCTACTTTTCGTGGACGAATCTGCAGGGAGCGCTGATTTCCCTGGCGATCGGTACAGCGGTATATCTGCTGGTGGTGCGGACGGTTTTTTGCAGGAGGACGGCCGATGGAATCGCATACTTAGACCTATGGCCGGAGAAGCTGGACTTGGAAAATCTGGTGTACCGCCCCGCTGTGCGGGGACTGGCGTTTGCAGGGGCGCTGTGTGCCCGGGTGGCCGCTGGTATCGGTGACTTTTTGGTACTGTCAGGGGAAAAACTGCTGTATCTGAGGGCTCCCGGCGTATTCGTGCCGAAGCGGAATGAAAATTTCGGCGTATACGCTCGAAAACCAAAGCGGTTTTTGATCGGCGAGACATTTGCCTTCGACCTGACACTGGCGGGAGTCGGACTGATCGGGGCGCTGACCTATATCCTGTTTAAGTGACGGGAAGGAACACGGCGGAAAAACGAACGAAGGATAAGGGCAGGAAGTTGCTGTGCGGCTTCCTGCCCCTCTTATTTTGAAATAAAAGGAAGAGGCTCACGATGAGCGGCCGCACGACGGAAAAGATCAGCGGCTTGAAAGGGGGAAGGACGCTTGGGTGTTCTGTGGATACTGGCAATCACGGCGCTGGCGGGAATGGGAGGCACAGGGCTGGGAGGTGCGGCGAGCTGCCTGTTCCGTCGGGATTCCAGCAGGACGGTGAGTCTGCTGCTGAGCTTCGCGGCAGGAGTCATGGTGGCGGTGGTATGCTTTGATTTGCTGACGGACGCCCTGACGCCGGAGGATGCCGGGGAGCAGATTCCACTGGTATTGATCGTAGGGGGTGTACTGGCGGGATACGGGGTGGTCTGTGGCTTAAATGCCAGAATTGAGAAAAGGCACGAGGAGCAGGGGCACGGAGGACTGCTTTTAGCGGGTGTGGTGATGGCGGTGGCTATCGCGCTGCACAACGTGCCCGAGGGAATGGTAATCGGGGCGTCGTTTGCCAGAGGTGCGGGGACCGAGGAACTGAGCCGGGGCGGACTTATGATGGCGGCGGTGATCGGGCTGCACAATATTCCGGAGGGAATGGCGGTGGCGGGGCCGCTGATCTCGGGAGGGATATCGAAGCCAAGAGCGGTAATGACGACCGCCGTTACGGGGGCACCCACGATTTTAGGGGCGGCTGTGGGGTACTTTCTGGGAACCATAGGGCCAAGGATGCTGGCGACGGCGCTGGGTGTTGCGTCGGGGGCGATGCTGTATGTGGTGTTCGGAGAATTGCTGCCGGAGGCCAGCAGCCTATGGCATTCCAAAGTGCCGGCGTTGGCGGCGGTGATTGGGATGGTGGTAGGTATGATGATTATTTATATGTAGGCCTCCACAGGGCATTTGGCTGGGAGGCCGCTTACGAAATACCGCCCTTTGGGCAATTCCGCTTTCTCCGCCGAAAGGCGGAGCTTTTTTTGAAATTTTTTTCAGGGGATGTACGCAAATGTGCAAGTAGGGGAAGAGGGGACCCTTTCATGTAAGAGCGAGGTGAAAACAATGCGAAAAAAATTGACCGGCGCGGAGCGAGACCGGTTTTGCCGGGAATTTCTGCTCTCCATGGACCCAAACCGGGCGGCCAAACGTGTGGGAAGAGAAGACGGCTACGCGCTGCTGCGGCTGGAGGAGGTGGCGGAACGGCTGAAATGGATGCGGAGAATGGAGCTGCCCACCCGGCAGGACGTCCTGCGGCGGCTGGGACAGATGGCGTTCGGCCGGGTGTCCGACGCGGCAAAGCTGGCAAACCGGGAGATGGTGGAATCAGGAGAACTGGATCTGTCCGATGTGGCGGAGCTGAAAATTACGGACAAGGGGACGGAGATGAAGCTGATCGATCGGATACAGGCGCTGGAGACCCTGTGGGGCCTGCTGGACGAAGACGGAGAGGACGGCATGGAGCGATTTTTGCAGGCGCTGAAGACCGAGGATGAAAAGGAGGGGTCAAAGTGTGGAGGCGGTGCAGTTCTCTAAAAAGCAGCGGAGGGTGCTGCGATGGTGGCAGTCGGACGCAGAGCGATACGACGCGGTGATCTGCGACGGGGCCGTCCGCAGCGGAAAGACCTTTTCCATGGGGCTGTCCTTCTTTTTGTGGGCGCAGACTTGCTTTGATCAACAACAGTTCGGGGTGTGCGGAAAGACCATCCTCTCTCTGCGGCGAAACGTCTTGCAGGAGATTGTTCCGGTATTGCGGGAGCTGGGGATGAAATGCACGGAAAAGCGCTCTGAAAATCTGCTGGTGGTGCGCAGCGGGAAAAGGCGCAACCGGTTCTGGCTTTTTGGAGGAAAGGACGAGTCCAGCGCGGCGCTGATCCAGGGAAGCACCTTCGCGGGGGTGCTGCTGGACGAGGCGGCGCTGATGCCCAGATCCTTCGTGGAGCAGGCCTGCGCACGGTGTTCCGTGGCGGGGAGCAAGCTCTGGCTGGACTGCAACCCGGACGGATTAACTAATTTAAGTAGAATTTTATATTAAAAAGAAAAATCAATTCGACGGTCTGAAGAAATGTTAATGCTGCTAATGCAAATAACCCAGAATTTCCGCTTTTCATCTCTACTCATATCGGAATACATCTGCTGCCAATTATCAACAAAAACATTTTTCAACGCATTCAAATCTGGCCCTAATTTTTTAGTAGCTTGTCTATTCACGAGTTCTGTGAGATTAGATGTCAGGTTAGTATAGTCACGCTTGTAGGCGTCAATCTCGATCAGATCATCAATATACAGGTCCTTCAAGCGGGACAATTTGCGTTTTATCTTCGATATTTCAAGTGCATCATTAGCACCGTCAGGGGCTGTATTTTTCTCCATATTATAGAGCTTAAGGATACGAAATTTTTCATCAATATTATTTAGCAAGAATGTCTCAATATCATTCTCGGAGATATTTACTTTGTTATCACACGATTTGTCCCTGTAATGGTACGTGCAACTATATTCGATATGTGTCCCGTGATGCGTTCTGGCCGCCATCCGGTGACCGCATTCACTGCAAAAGCAGATACCGGAAAAAAGATATGTCCTGTTGCCAGATGCTTTCCTCGATACGTTGCGCCGATTAGCCACTATTTTTCCATGCTGTTCCTTGCTGATATATGCTGGACACATATCAACAACGCCGCCAAATTCACCATAATAAGCAGGACTTCTTAAAAATTTATCCGCTGTCCAGTAAGACAGCTTAACTCCATGCGTGGTTTCCACATATTCGATTGATTTTGAAATGGACCTCATAGCCAAATATTGCTGGAAAAAGTCCGACACAATATTCTCAGTTTGAAGGTCCTTTATAACTCTTTTCCCTTCAATGCAGTACCCATAAGGGACATGTCCAGTGACCGGTTCTCTCCGCTGCCGCTTTCCATCGAACACCGATTTAATCCGTTCACTGGTTCGGTCTGCCTCATCCTGTGCCACTGACAGCATAATGTTTACCTTCAAGCGCCCGGAAGCTGTTGTGGTGTCGTAATCCTCATGTATAGCTTTCCACGCCACTTTATGATCGTCAAGAATTTCCTGCACCTTGTAATACTCAGCGATGTTACGGAACCAACGATCAAGCTTTGTGAATACAACTAGATCAATCTTTTCAGCACACACATCGGCTAGGAGCCTTTGCAGATCCGGGCGCTTTGATGCTTTTTTCCTGGCGGAGATGCCGGCATCTATATAGTGGTCTATAACTTTGACTTTACTATTTTTGGCCCATAGGTCAAGAGCCTCTGTTTGCGCTTCAACGGACAGGCCGTGTAAAGCTTGCTCTTCCGTCGAGACACGGATATATAGTGCCACTCGCTGCATTTTGTCATCTCCTTGCTTTTAATTCTTACGCCATTATAGCTCCGGTAATGGGAACCGCTTTTTTGTCATAATCCTACCCTGGCACACAAGGGACTGGTTACTGTCACGCGTAATCACCACATCGCAGTCCGCCCGCTTCCGATTCAGGGAAAACAGATACGTAATTCCCAGAACCCTGTCATAGTGGTATTGCTTGCAGACAGTTCCGCCATCTACGCAGAAGACTCCGATATCTCCATCCACAAGCGCGTCGCGATTCACAAACGCGGTCGAACCATCTGGGAAATACGGCTCCATAGAGTCGCCCTGAATGCGTATTGCAAACGCTGCTCCCAGGGGGTCACCCGGCTTTAACTCATACGGTTCATAATCTTGGCCAACGAGCGGCGTTGCAATGCCTGCGGCGGCAGGCTCCAGAAACAGGTTGATGACTTTTGCTTCCTGTTCGGCGTCGGTGTTTTGGAAAAACCGCGATTCATCCTCCACGCGTGCCATCTCCGTGTCGGCTACGTCACGCACGGCTTGCTTTCCCCACTTATCCAACCCGTCATAGTCTTTCGCCAGTTTTAGCGCCTCTCCTGAATAGGGGGAGGCGCTTTCTTTTCCTGCCCCATTCTCCAATTCTTCAAGGCCCTTGCGTACTAAGTCAACCACTGCCTTACTACGTGTGGCAAAGCGATTTGAAAATTGGTAGTCATCCACTTGTTCCAACATAGCTTCTTCCAGTGTCACGGAAAACCTGGGTTTTTCTGTAGCCATGATTTTCGCACCCCTTCCTTATGTAAAAGTATAGCATGAGTGCACCACTTTGTAAAGCAGAAAGTGATGCACTTGCGACGAAAAGTGGTGAACTATTTTGTCTACTTTACCAGTTGAAGTGGTTCACTTTACATGGTATATTCTAGAAAGTGAATCACTTGTTCGGAGATGAAAAGAAAGTACACCACTTCAGAAAGGGGTTATCCCAATGACCACAATGCGACGCATTACAGTCTCACTTCCGGACGATCTGGAAACTGTCGTAGAAGCGCTAAAGACTTCTGATCAGTTTAAGGGACGAACTTATTCCCAAATTATCCGGTATCTGTTAGAGCTTGGCATAAAGTCTGAGAAAAAAAGGGGTGTCGTATGAGCCGATAATCAGAGCTTAGATTAAAAACTCAATTTAATTTATTAGGAGGACTAAAAACATGAGCAAAGAGTTGAGTGAGGAAAAAGCAAAAGAGCTATATGCATTTATGGTCAAGTGCTACTGCGAGAAGCGCGGCATTGAGGTTACCAACATCAAGATTGTTAGAAGGGATGAATCAGAAATCAAACAAGCAGAGACGGTCAACTCTGCCAGTTGAAAGCAAAAGCCTAATAAGTAAGGAGCCTTTTATCGATGAAAGCAAGAAATCGCAAATCCAATAACGTCCACCCGGTATTCGATAAAGAGGCCGAGGATAAACGTTATAAGCGGTACCAATACAGATGCTACGCTTACCTTGTGTTCGAAGCGTTTGTCTCTCTCTTGCTTGGCCTGTTCGTTATGAGTGTCATTCGCGGCTGATATTGCGGCATAACCGCTCGGTGACAGTATGGGAAACTTTAATCCTTCAAGAAGTCCACGGTCATGAAGACTATGCAAAATGCCGTCAATTTCGTTGCATCGCTCAGCGGGATTAAAGCTATTAATGATTTCTATTCGGTCGCACCCGTAATGATCGCGGACAAATTTCAGCACTTCGTATTCATCGTTTGAAATGGTTTTTGTACTCATTTTAGCCCCCCCCCTTTACCCAGATATTACCACCACATGAAAGTAAGCGCAACAGGGAGGGCTTTATATAAGTAGAAAGGATTGACAGAAGTAAATGAAGCCTTTTAAAGTCGGCCACAGCTTTTCTTGCTCGTGTTGCGGCGAGGAAAGTTGCTGGGGCTGTGAGGTTGCCCGGAAGGAGCTAAACCCGGAATATACCCAAGAGCATGAATATGGAAAGGATGAAGAAAATGGGAACAAAGATTGTTGAAATCCAGTACGTCAAAGCGGGCGGAAAGCTGTCACTCGGCCGCTATACATACCTGACGACCCTTTCCCTCCATGTTGGAGATATGGTGGTTTGCCCCACCTCAAGAGGCCCTATCAATGGCCGCGTGTTCGCGGTGGATGTGCCGGAGAGCAAATTTGACGAGCGGATCATGCCCATGCTGAAAATGATTACGGAGCGGGCCGCAGATACGGAGGCGGACCATGAATGAGTCATTGATCGTTGTAAAGCAGCTCCCCGTGATCGAGGAACATTTGCTGAACCTCGCCGGGACCATAGATCAGCAAGTGGATGCGGCGTTGTCTCTGGTTTGCACGGAAGACACGGTAAAGGTTGTCAAGAAGACCAGGGCGGACCTGAATAAGCAGTTTGCCGTTCTGGAAGAACAGCGCAAAGCCGTCAAGGCCGCAGTCCTAGGCCCTTATGAGCAGTTCCAGCAAATCTATGACCAGTGCGTATCCACCAAGTTCAAGCTGGCGGACGTCAACCTGAAGACCAAGATCGATGAAGTGGAGGACGTTCTCAGGGACCAAAAAGAGGCGAATGTCCGCGAGTATTACATG
>Ga0183100_1001072_pt1 | contig 15175 bp, 13 predicted proteins | sample Biomet2_FD_127789 | JGI IMG/M metagenome (GOLD analysis project Ga0183100, IMG submission 127789) | Microbial communities from bioreactor (seeded with anoxic lake sediment) at LBNL, California, USA - Biofuel metagenome 2 | ecosystem: Engineered > Bioreactor > Anaerobic > Unclassified ...
GGTGAGACAGCGCGTGTGCAAATAACGGGGCAGCACGGCCACAAAACGCCGCTGAGGGCTGGAGCGCGTGGCCCGCCGCCGCGCCGCCCTGCTTGCCGGTGTTGGGCCGGAGGTGCTCCCGGCCAGGACGGAGGGCAACCGCGCCGCGCCTCTGCCTGTTCCCACCCTGCCCAAGCGCTACCAGGGACTCGCCGTGGCGCTGTTCCGCACGTCGGACGGCTTTTTGGTACTGCGCGGCAAAAGCAGCCAGGCCAACCACGCCATCCTCTCGCGCGCCGCCTCACCGCACGACTACTGGCTGCATGTGGCCGGAGGCCCCAGCGCCCACGTCATCCTCCGGCGCGACTACCCGGACCAACCCGTGCCCGAGCAAAGCCTCATTGAGGCCGCTACCCTTTGCGCGCTCAAAAGCTACCGCAAGGACGACGCCAAGGCCGAGGTGCTCCTTGCCCGCGTCAAGGACGTGCGCAAGGTCAAAGGCGCGGCCATCGGCTCCGTTGCCGTGGACGAGGTGGAGCGGACCCTGCTGGTGGGTCTTGATCAGGGAATGGAGGCGCGCCTGCGCCTGAAATTGCCGGGGGCAACGGACGCTCCGGGGGCTGCTCCCCCACGTTCCCGCAAGAAGGCATGACGCTTTACGGACTGCTCATGCATGAAAAAGGGCTGGATGCGCGCAAAACGCATGCAGCCCTTTTGTTTGCATGACGGCGAGTCTTGTGGACGTTACAATAAAATGGGCCGGGAGGCATACCACTCCCGGCCCTGAAAGCGGCTGAGGAGGCCGCTTTTACGTCCGCGTCCTTCCTACGCGCCCACCGGTTCCCGCGCAACGGAGGAGCCGGATCCGGCCGGGGCGGCGGCCGAAGCCTGGGGACTGCGCAGGCGGCGGGCATAGCGATCCGCGAGGAAGGAGCAGACGAAAATCTGTATGGGGTGGTAGAACATGATGGGCAGCAGGATGACGCCCAGCGCCGGGTTGGCTCCGAAAATGAGGCCGGCCATGGGCACGCCGGAGGCCAGGGTCTTCTTGGACCCGCAGAACACCGCCGCTATCTCGTCCTCCTTGCTGAAGCCCAGCCGGCGCGTCAGAAAGACGCTGAACGCCAGCACGACGACGAGAAGGATCCCTGAGCCGAGCATGGTCACCGCCAGGGTGCCGAGGCCGTAATTGGTCCACAGGCCGCCCTTGACGGAGTTGCAGAAGGCCGTGAACACCAGCATGAGAATGACCAGCTTGTCGAAGTTGTTGACGAACAACCGGTGGCGGCTGAACCACCCGCCAACGAACAGGCGCAGTATCTGCCCAAGGATGAAGGGCAAGAGCAGCAGCACGGCGATGTCGCGCATGGCGTCCGTGAGCGAAAGTCCCTGTCCGCCGGTGGCCACGTAGCCGATGCTCACGATGAGCGGTGTCAGGAAAATGCCCAGCAGACTTGAAAACGAGGCGTCGAAGATGGCGCCAGGCACGTTGCCCCGGGCGATGGCCGTCATGGCCACGCTGGAGGAAATGGTGGAAGGCAGCGCGCACAGATACAAAAAGCCAAGGCGAAGGTCGGCGGGCAAGAAACCGCCGACAAGCGGATTGAACAGGATCCACAGGATCGGGAAAGCCACGTAGGTCATCGCCTGCACCACAAGGTGCAGCCGCCAGTTGGACACGCCCAGGCGCAGGCTCTGCGGCGAAAGACCGACGCCGTGGAACAAGAACACGAGCCCCATGCCGACGTTGGCGAGCACATCGGCGTGCAGAACGCCCCCATGGCTGCCCACGTTCGGAAACAGCGTGGCTAACCCAACGGCAAGAGCCATGCCGAGCAGAAACCAATCCTTCTTCAGTCTTCCCATGCAGCGTGCGAGCATTGCGGAACCCCTTCCTGGCGTGCAGCGGTCATATGGTTCGTCGATCCGGGCGGCCGGAGCACAGCCGCCGGAGCGCCACTCATTTCCTGGTTGCAGTGCTACGCCCGCACGGGTATTGTCCGCTATCGACGAAATGACAAAACATGTCTTCAAACGGACAAACGACATGGAACGCACGCTTCCTTCACTCACCGCCCTGCCCCGTCCGGTTTTTCCCCGCGTGGAGGAGCTGCCCACGCCCTCGTGGGTGCGCACCCACAGCCACCAGTGGGTGCAGCTCTCCTACGCCACGCGCGGCGTGCTGGGCGTGCGCACGCGCCTGGGGAGCTACCTGGCGCCGCCGCAACGGGCCATCTGGATTCCGCCCGGCGTGGAGCACAGCGTGGTGACCACCGAGCGCACGCAGATGCGCAGCCTGTACGTCGACCCCGCCGCCGTGCCAGCAAGCGGAGAACGCTGCCGGGTCTTGAGCGTCACGCCGCTGGTGCGCGAGCTCATCCGCGCGGTGACGCGCCTGCCCGAATTGTACGACGAGGCAGGGTCGCAGGGGCGGCTTGTGTCCGTGCTGCTCGATCAGCTTGCCGTGCTGGAGGAAGTGCGTTTTTCCTTGCCGCTGCCTGTGGACGGACGGCTGGGCAAGGTCGCCGCGCAATTGGAGGCCCAGCCCGACGACCAGCGCACCTTGTCGGCATTGGCACGCGATGCCGGACTCTCCGCCCGGACGCTGACCCGGCTTTTCGAGCGGGACACGGGGCTCTCGTTCCGGGCGTGGCGGCGCAGGCTGCGACTGCTCAAGTCGCTGGACGGTTTGGAAGCGGGCGACAGCGTGACCAAGGTGGCGCTGGACTCCGGCTACAATTCAACCTCGGCCTTCAGCTCCGCCTTCCGGCGCGAATTCGGCGTCACCCCGCGCGAGGCCGTGCAGGCGGGCGTGCCAGACATCCCGGATGGAATGGAAGGCGTGGCCCTCCCGGATTCCAAGCGCGGCATCGGCAAATGAAAAAGGCGCGCCATGGCGCGCCCTGCTTGCGTAAAATACGGACGGAAACGGCTACACGATCTGGCTCATGCCCTGCTGGCGCAGCATGGCCAGCACCATGTCCTTCTCCTGCTTCAGCCGTCCGCGCACGCTGGCGCGCACAGCGTCGGTGGAGCCGCCGAACTGGTTCTGCCTGCGGTTGTACACCTCGCTCACCAGCGCCTGCTCCAGGCCTTTGACGCCTCCGGCGGCGTCGGCCGTCTGCTGGGTGCGGCCGTGGCCCAGGAACTTGTCGATGGCCTGGTTGAAAATGCGGGCCGCGCCGCTGGCCCCATGCTGCACAGCGGTGCTGAACAGCGCCTCGCGCAGGGCGGGCTTTGCGGCTTCGATGTCCACGCCGGTGCGCTCCAGTATCTTTTCCCGCGCGGGCTGGTAGTGGTCCATCTTGATGAAATCCGTTTGCAGGCGCTCGAACTTTTCCGGGTTTTCGGAGGCGATTCGCGCCCACTCGGCGGGCATGCGCCCCTGGGTGGACCCGGTGTTCGCCGGACCGGCGTTGCGCAGGCGCGCGGCCAAGTCGGGTGCGCGCTCGGAAAGATAGCCGAGGAAACGGTTCATGGTCCCCGCCCGGGACGAAATTTGATATTTGCCGTAGCTGGTGCCGCCGGTGCGGTCAAAGCCGATGGCCGCGATGCCCTTGTCGCCGGACTCGAACAGCGCGGCGATGGCCCCGAGGCCAGTGGAGCTGATGGCCGAGGCGTTGCGCGTCAGCGCCTTGTCCGGGCTTTGCGGCGTCACGATCTTGTGCGTGCCGGGCAGTTGGTCGCCGGTCAGCCGGGCGATGGTGGACAGCGCGTCCATCATCATGCTGTCGTTGAGCATGGAGCTGTCCATGCCCATGGCGGGCGCGGACGAGGCGTCGTCGGTGGCGAGGCTGAGATTTATGGCCTGCTGGGCCATGCGCATTTCGGCCTGAAAGGCCACGGTCTTGGGATCGACCTTGCCGCCTGCCCCCGCGCGCGCGGCCCCTTGGCCGATGGATCCGCCGAGCTCGCCGAGAGCGGGCAGCCCCGCGCCGGACTCCGCCTTGCGCAGAACGCTTATGGCATCCGAAATATTCGCATTGCCGGACATCTGCTTCCCTCCAGTGCCGGCTCTGCGGGTGGATTCCCGTCAAAAGAGCGGTTCCGGCACGTTCTCGCGCACGAGAGAAGCATGGATCATGCCTGACTCAAAATCAGGACGCGATATCGGCTTGTTAGGCTATACTTTCGCCAGCCAGAAACGCAGGCAGACGCAGATCCGTCAAAAGTTTGGTCACCAGCCGCGCATGGCCGGACGGAAAGGCGAACCGCGACAATTCCCCAGGCTCCACAAAGCGCGCCTCGTCCGCCTCGTTGAGGCGATGCTCCGCCACGGGGTCCACCCCGGGCGCGGCCGCGCAAAAGTATCCCCGCAGCGTGATGCGGTAGCGCGTGTAGCTGGTGCGCAGCACGCCTATCGGCGGCCCGGCCGCTACGGCGAGGCCGGTCTCCTCCATGTATTCGCGCACCAGCGTCTCCTCCGGCCGCTCGCCCTGCTCCATCACCCCGCCGGGGAACTCCCACAGGCCGGGCCAAACGTCGTTCTTGCGGCGCTTTTGGATGAAGATGCGCCCCTGCCAAGCCAACACGCCGCAGGCCATGTCCACGCGGATGATCTCCGGTCCCGGCTTGAGCACCGGGCGCGACTGAACCGTACCGCGCGCCAGGCCAAGGCACAGCGGACCCAGGGGGCAGGCGGGGCACTCTGGATTGCGCGGGCGGCACACCAGCGCGCCCAGTTCCATCAAACCCTGGTTGAAGGCCCGCGCCGCACCCCGGTCCAGCAGTTCCGCTGCTGCGGCCTCCAGGCGGCGCTTCACGGCGGGCGCGCTCACTGGCTCGTCGATATCCAGCACGCGGGCCAGCACGCGCAGCACGTTGGCGTCCACGGCGGGCACGGGCGCGTTGAAGGCCACGCTGGCGATGGCCCCGGCCGTGTACGGTCCAACGCCGGGGAGCGCCCGGATGGCCTGCACATCGCGCGGGAAGACGCCGCCGTGCCGCTCCATGAGCTCCCGCGCGGCCCGGCGCAGGTTGCGCGCGCGGGAGTAGTAGCCAAGCCCCTCCCAGAGCTTCAGCACCTCGTCCTCGCTTGCGGCGTCCAGCGCGGCGATGTCGGGAAAACGCGCGATGAAGCGCGTGAAATAGGCCACGCCCCGCTCCATCTGCGTCTGCTGGAGCATGATCTCCGAAAGCCAGACGTGGTACGGGTCAAGGCTGCGCCGCCAGGGCAGATCGCGGGCGTTGGCGGAAAACCACTCCAGCAAACGGGAGCGGAAGGCCGCAATATCCAGGTCCGGCGGAACGCCCAAAGGCGCGGGGGAACGTTTGCGCGGCACGCTAGCCCTTTGCAGCGGACGCCTGCTCGGCCACGGCGCGCGCGGCGGCGGCCACGGCCTCGGGATCGCCCAGGTACCGGCGCCCCAGGGACCGCAACGCATCGTCCAGCGTGTACACCAGGGGGACTCCGGTGGGGATGTTCAACCCGGCCACCTCGGCGTCGCTCATGCCGTCCAGATATTTGACGAGCCCGCGCAGGGAATTGCCATGCGCCGCGACGATGAGCCGTTTGCCCGCGCGGATCTGCGGAGCCAGCACCTCGTGCCAATAGGGCATCACGCGGGCGATGGTGTCCTTGAGGCTCTCGGCGCGGGGCAGCTCCTGCGGGGCAAGCCCGGCATAGCGCGGATCAAAACCGGGGAAACGCGGGTCGGCAACGTCCAGCGCCGGTGGCGGCACGTCGAAGCTGCGCCGCCACTGGAACACCTGCTCGTCGCTGTACGCCTTGGCGGTTTCGGCCTTGTTCAGCCCCTGCAGCGCGCCGTAGTGCCGCTCGTTGAGCCGCCAGGTGGTCTCCACCGGCAGCCACATCAGGTCCATGCGCTCCAGCACGGTCCACAGGGTGCGTATGGCCCGGCGCAGGTAAGAGGTGTGGCAGCGGTCGAAGACGTAGCCTCCCTCTTTGAGCAGGCGCGCGGCCCCCTCAGCCTCCTGCAGGCCCTGGTCGGAGAGGTCGACGTCGGTCCAGCCGGTGAAGCGGTTCTCCAGGTTCCACACGCTCTGTCCGTGCCGGATAAGCACCAGGGTATGCATGGCAAAAGCCTCCTGCGCCGCGCTGCGCGCGGGTTTGGCGTTGCGCCTACTTCTTGCCCTTTGCGGCCGGCTTGGCGGCGGGTTTGGCGGCCGTCGGCTTGGCCGCGGGCTTGGCCGGTGCCTTGCCCCCGGGCTTGGCGGCGGGGTTATTGCCCTCCGCCGTCTCTTGCGCCGCTGCGGGCTTGGCCGGGGCGGGCTTCTTCTGCGCGGCCTTGCGATGTTCGGCGCGGCGGTCGGCATCGGCCTCGAAAAGCTGCCGCTTCTTGCGCTCAAAGCTCATCACGCTCAAAAGCGAGGACATGCCCAGGGCGAAAATTGAGACGAGGAACAGCAGACCCTTCTGGAAGGCCCACTTCTGGGCCAGAATGCCATCCACAATCCAGTTGCCGGCCATTTTGCTGGAATAGAACATCAGCACCGGGATGGTCAAAAGCGCCAGCGCCAAGCCCACCACCTCGATCCAGACGAAGTTCTTGCCGAGAATCATGGCGAAGAGCGTGCTGTCGCGCACGATGCGCAGTGAGACCAGCCGCTTGGAAAGCCCCGTGAGGCGTTCTTCAATCTCCGGCATATGGCGCCGCGCGGTGCGGAAGTTATCCGCCGTGCGCAGCGACTGGGTCATGATCCAGTTGATGCGCTTGACGCAGAAGTTGAAGTCGTTGTTGAAGTCGCGCAGGAGCTTGGGAAACGGGAACCAGCCCGCCTCGTATTGCACGTCGCGCAGGCGCTGCGCATAGACGGAAGCACGCTCCTTGATGCGCTTGATCTCCTCGTCGATCTGCTTCTGCATTTCCTGGGTGAAGCCGTCCATGCCGCGTCCCAACTCGCGGAAGGCCACATAATTCTCCGTGTGGGCCAGGGCGTCCATGCGCTCCAGATGCGCCTGGGCGGGCGCGCGGAAAGGATGGTCCTCCTCGAACCACTGCGGCAGCTCCTTGAGCAATGCGGCCACATTGAGCCCCACCGCCGTGGCCCGGGCCTGTGCGTCGGTCCAGGGATCCCACAGGCCGGAGAGCACATGCACCCTGCCCCGGTCGATCTCCGTATCCACGAGGATGCGGTTGAAGATCGTGGGCTCGCGGCCGACGAGATCAGCGAAAATATCCAGCGACTGGCCGGTGAAGCCCATTTTGACCATGCACACGCCTTCGCGGTAGGTGGGCTCCAGCCACTTGGACGACCCCATGTGCACCTGCCGATACAGGCCAAGCGCCTCGCGGAATTCACCGCCAATTTCGTGCAAGCGCGCCTGCAGAAACTGCGCGTAGCACTGCTGCACGCTGCTCTGGGCAAGGCGGGTGGCCTCCTGCCAGTAGAACTGGGCCATGTGCTGGTCATCGCTCTCCAGCGCGACAAAGCCTTCCAGGCAGGCGGCCTCAAACGTGCGGCCACTCTTGGCGCTCACCGCGCGCACGGCCTCCTTGGCTTTCTCCGTCTCCCCGCTCAGCAGGTAGGCAAAGGCGTCGGCCAAGGGCCATGGCTCTTCCGGATTCAGCTGCTCCGCCTCGACGGGCCACTCGCGATTTTTGATGCGCGGCAGAATGGGCAGCATGCCGATCTGACAGGGCGAGCCTATGGCGAACATGCCGCGAAGCAAGACCGAATCCACCCCCTCGTCCTTTTTGAGCAACGCGGCGGCTTGGGAAAGGAATTTCGCCGGCTCGGACGGTTCGTCCAGGCTTTTGAAGGCCTGCGCCATGTCGGTCAAATCCCTGCGGCCCAGGTCCGTCCAAACCTCCGAGCGGAAGGGCGGCAAGGACTTGCTGGGGCACTGGGACGCGGCGTGGTTGGAAAGCCCGCAGTAATAGCATTGCTTGCCGTTGCCGCCCAGCCAGCGGCGCGGCAGAGCCATTTCAATGGTGCCCTGGCCGCTTTGGCCCTCGCCTTGGCGCAGACTGATGTTGCACCACGACTCCAGGGATTCCTGGTCGCCGCCGTAGCTCAACTCGTTCACCTTGAAGGCATCGTACAGGGAGTAGCCGTCGCGGTAGCGCATGTGCAGAAAATCCGGCGTCAGCCTGTTCCAGTCCAAGCCGAAACGATTGGGCAAATCCAGCGAAAAGGACATGCCCCGCTGCTCGGCGATTGCGAACACGCAAGGCCAGTAGGCGCGCTGCGTGCTCTTGAGCTCGGCCAGCAGTGCGGATATCTCCGTGCAGTACAGCCGCATTTGCCGGTAGTTCTCCAACGGGAAAATGACATAGCCCTGGGCGTCGTCGGAAAGATACTTGATGCTCAGGCGCTGGAACACTCCCTGCACCTCGGAAAAGAAGGCGCGCCATCCGGCGATGGCCTCGCGTTCGCCCAGGCGTCCCAAGGGGCGGATGACGCCATACCAGTTGACGGGGGATGTGTAGTCAATGCCCTGGTCGGAAATCAGCCCATGCCAGTTGATGCTGGCCAGCCCCTGCATGGACACCGGCGCGCCCATGGAAAGTCCGTGCACGCCCTTCACCGCCTCGGCCAGCTTGGGGTGCACAATGACCTCCAGGTCCTCGGCCACGCCCGCCTGCTGGCGGGTCAGCTCGCGCGGGACGGAGACCGAGAGGCTCATGTCGTAGCCCACCAGCGCGGTGAGGGGAAAGACCTGGCAGAACAGCGGCAGCGGGTTCAGCTTGGACCAGATCTGCAGCTTCGCCATGGCCCGGAACACTTCCGGTCCAAGGGAAACCCAGAAGGATTGGCAGGGGTCTTCCACTATCTGCACAAGGCCATGGTCGCGCAAGGTATGGCCCACGGCGTTATTGAACGAGCCGGACCATACCATCCACAGCCCGTAGCCGGAGCTGATGAGCCGCGCCTGCGAGACGCTGGGCAGTCTTTCCAACAGGGTCGAAAGCGTGTACATTTCCTCTCCAGATAAACATCTATTGGAGGTCAGGTATGGACATAAGCCAGGCCATCGCAGAACTCAAGAAGGAGCCGGGCTTCACGGAGCATGTGGGCATGATACTTGTCCATAATGGCGTGGTGCGCGGCTGGTCGCGCAAGGACCACTCGGACGTCGTCGCCGTGGAGATCACCCCGGACCATGAAAAGATCAAAGCCCTGTGCGAGGAGCATCAAAAACGCCCGGGCATCTTCCGCGCCTTCGCCGTGGCCAAGGGCGGTCTGCTCAAACCCGGGGACGACGCGCTGTTCATCGTCGTCGCCGGCGACATCCGCGAGAATGTCAAACCCGTGCTCTCCGACCTGCTCGACCGCATCAAGAGCGAGGCCATGACCAAGCGGGAAGTCTTTGCTTAAGCACGTTTCTTCCCCTACGCGGTCTCATCGGCAGCCCGCGGCCGGAGCATAAGGTCCCGCATGGTCATCATACAGGTCGCCAACGTCCGCTGGTTCAACGCAACTGCCTGGTACGCGCTGTATCTCTCGCGCCTTTTGCAAGAGGCCGGGCACACGGTGGTGGTGCTCACCCAGGCGGACACGGACACGCACAAGCGAGCGCTGGAGTGGGGGCTCGACGCCCGCCCCATGGATCTCAACACGTCCAATCCGCTGCGGCTCGCGGTCACGCTCGGCAAGCTGGTGCGGCTGCTGCGCGCGCTGCGGCCGCAAATCGTCAACTGCCACCGGGGGGAGGGCTTCTTCCTTTGGGGGCTGCTCAAGTCCCTTGGCTTCGGCTTCAAGCTGGTGCGCACCCGCGGCGACCAGCGCCCGCCCCGGGCCGACGCGGTGAACCGCTTTCTGCACGCCAAGGTGGCCGACGCGGTCGTTGTGACCAACTCGCGCATGGCGCGGCACTTTCTCTCGGCCATGCGCACCCCGGAGGACAAGGTCTGGCTCATCCACGGCGGGGTGGACCGCGAGCGCTTCCGCTTCGACGCGGCCGGACGCGAACGGGTGCGCGCCGAATACGGCTTCGGCCCGCGCGAAACCGTGGTGGCCCTTGTGGGACGCTTCGACCTCGTGAAGGGCCAGCGCGAAACAATCGAAGCGGTGTCCCGCCTGATCCACAAACAAGGCTATCGCCACACGCGGCTCATGCTTGTGGGCTTCGGCAGCGCCACCGGCGAAGAAGAGGTGCGCGCCTGGCTAAAGGAATTCCAAATGGAGCGCTTCGCCGTCATCACCGGCAAGCGCGACGACATCGCCGCCTGCCTCTCCGCGGCGGACATCGGCATCGTGGCCTCCCTCTGGTCGGAAACCATAGCCCGCGCTGCGCTGGAACTCCTGGCCGTGGGCCGTCCGCTCATCTCCACAGATGTGGGAGTGATGCCCGACCTGCTGCCGCCGGAGGCCCTGTTCCCCCCCGGCGACGTGGACGCCATGGTGCGCATGCTTGCCCGCGCCATGGACGACGCGCCGTATCTTGAGGAACTGCGCCGGGCCGGAGGGCTCACGCTCTCGCAGCTCTCCGGGCGCGACTTTGTGCAGCGCACCCTCACCCTCTACGAGGGCTTCTTCGACTAGACGGATGGGCCGAGAGCCCGCGCTGCGCGCTTGTTTTTAGTCGTCGTCGGCTTAGTCGTCGTCGCGCAGGCGGTCGGCCACGGCCATGATGGTGCGCGTATAGGGGTGCGAATGGTTGTAGCGGTACAGCACGGCCATCTGCTTCTCGCGCGTCAGCCCCTCGCGCCAGCCGTTTGCGGAGAGGAACCGCGCCGTGCTCAGCACCGCGTCCATGGGATTGAAGAGATCCACCCGCCCGTCGCCATCGAGGTCCACGCCATAGCGCACGGCGTTGGAAGGCATGAACTGGCAAATGCCGATGGCCCCATAGACCGAACCGGGAATGCTCGCAGGGTCGAACCCGGCGCCTTTGGCGTACACCAGCAGGGCTTTGAGCTCCTTGTAGGCCCACGCGGCCTTCTGCGCCGTGCGCCAGCGCAGCCACAACGCCATGTGCGGCGGCAAATCGCGGTAATCTATGTGCGGGGCCACCAGCGAAAAGTCCACGGCCAAAGCCATGCTGGCCAGGGTGGAGAGCGCGCTCTTGCTGCCGACGTTTCGGCCCAGTTTGGTTTCCACAAGCAACAGCGCGGTCAATATCTCCGGCGGAACGCCGTAGCGGGTGCGGGCCTCGCTCAGGGCGCGCTGGTTTGTGTCCAGAAAACCCCGCGCCTGCATGAGCAGAAACGGATTCAGGTAGCTGATGTAGAGCTCCGGGGCCTCGACCTGCGGCTTCGCGGGACCAAGCTTGACCTCAAGCAGAGCGTTCATCTTGCGCGCCATCACCTGGGGATCGAAACGCACCTCAGCCCGGGAGAACAACGCGGTGAGCATGGCCTGGTCGAAACCATCGGCAGCGAGGCGGCGGGTCAGCGGGTCCCACACGCCCTGGGTGGGAGCCAGCACCTGCTGCGCGGGGGCGGAGGCGGGAACAAGGATCATCGCAAGCAGAAGCACAGCCCCGAAAGGCCGTGCAAGGAGATTCACCCAGCGCGATGCCACGCGGCGGGCGCACAGGCCGGCAAGCATGCTGTCACAAGCGGTCCAGGGGCACAAAGCCCAGCTCCTCCTCAAAGTCGTCGTCCATCTGGTCTGCAAAATCCTGCAGTTTGTATGTTGCGCCGCAGCCCGTGCAGCGTAGTGTCACTTCTCGTCAGGCCTTGTTCAGCGCTATGCCGCCGCCGCATTCCGGGCACTTGAGCCCGGGCAGAAGCCTGCCGCCGCCCGCCCCGCCCGGCCGCCAGCGGCAGGAGGATAAACCGCCCACTTCCGCAGCGCCTAGCGGATGTCCAAAGGCGGATTCTTCTCGCCCATGGCCACGTAGAGGTTGGAAATGGCGGTCTCGTAATCGGCCAGCGCCTGCGAAAGCTGCGCCTCGCTGCTGCTGACCGAGGCCTGCGCGGTGAGCAGGTCGGTGTTGGTGCCCACCTGCGCCTGATAGCGCGCCAGGGCCATGCGGTAGCTCTCGCGCGCGGTCTCAACGGACTTGCGCGCCACGCCGATGCGGTCCGCCGCCTCGCGCTGGCTGAGCAGGTACTGCTTCACCTCAAACCCAGCGCCAAGCTTGGTGTTCTCCAGGTCGGCGCGCATCTTGTTCACGGTTTCGCCGCCGCTTTTGTACGTGTTGTAGGTGCTGCCCCACTGGAAGAACGTCCACGAGGCGTTGGCGCCCACAGTCCAGTAGTCCCTCCCCTGGTTGGAGAGGTACTTGCTGCTCTGCATGTCCGGGCTGTCGCCCTTCTTATACATGTTGTAGTCCGCGCTGACCTCTGGATAGAAGGAGCTGCCGGCGATGGTCTGGTCCTTTTCGGCCATGGCCACGCTCTTGACGCCGATCAGAATGTCCGGGCGGTTCTTGTAGGCCTCGGTCAGGCAATCATTCAAATTCAAGGAAAAAGGGCTGAAAGCCAGCTCGCCGACGTATTCCACCGGAGCTTCCAGCGGAAGGTTGAGCAACGAATTCAGCTTGGCGCGGGTGGTGTCCAGCGAATTGCGCGAGGTCAGCAGCGTCTGCTGCGAGGTGGCCAGGTCCACCTGGGCCTGCAGCACGTCGAGCTTCGGCTTGAGGCCGACCTCGTAGAAGGCCTGTGTGACCTTGAGCTGCGACTCCAAACGCTCGACAGAATCCTCGGCGCTCTTCACATCCATCTTGGCCTTGAGATGCGAAAGATAGTAGGTCTGGATGGAGCTGATGAGGGTAAGCTCAGTCTGGGTGAGCTTGGCCTCGTTCTGCTCCTTGGTGAGCTTGGCCTTCTGGTACGTGGAAAGCAGCCGGAAGCCCGTGAACACAGGCTGGTGCAGGTTCAGCTGGCTGGACCAGAGGGTCTGGTCGCCGGTATTGACGCCGCCATTCTTGGGCTGGCGGTCGTAACTGGTGACGCCGTACGACGCCGTGGCCGTGGGCAGGAAATCGGCCATGGCCGCGTTTTTGGCATATTCGCTGCCCATAAGCTGCGCCCGGGCCGAAACCATTGTGGGATTGTTGGCCAGCCCATATTCCACAGCCTTCCGCAGATCAAAAGAAGTGGGAATGACCTTGCTTTGCCCAGCCGCAAGAGGCGGGGTCGGCGCCGGAACCGAGGCCGAAACCGGAGCGGCGGCGGCGGAAGCGGCCGGAGCCGGGGCGGCGACCTGGGGCGGCTGTGCCGCCTGGTCCTGGGCCCAAGCCGCAACGGGCGAAAGCCCGGCCAAGCATAGCGCCGCGGCCAGGGCGAAAACATGACGTGAGGCTTTGGTGCGCATCATGCAAAATCCTTGTGGCTGCTCGGTGTTGCTGCGGCGAGGGCCGCGTTTCAAATCATATCGGCAGCTTTCAAACACATGTTTATAACCCTTCGCATCGCGGACCGCAAGAAGCAAAAACAGCTATGCACTCAAGCGGTTGCGCAGTCGGATGGGTCGCCCTGGAGCTTTTCGACGGTGTGCGCCACGGCCGGGAGCACTGCGCCCAGACATTCGCGCACGGCCTTTGGGCTGCCCGGAAGGTTCAGAATAAGCGCCCCGCCAAGGGTGCCGCACACCGCGCGTGAAACCGCCCCGCGCGGGGTCTTGGCCAGGCTGGTCTGGGTCATGGCGCGCTCGAAACCTTGCAGCCGCTTCTCAATGACGCGCAAGGTCGCCTCCGGGGTCACGTCGCGCGGGGCCACCCCCGTGCCGCCCGTGGTGCAGATGAAATCAAAGCCGTCGATCAGGGCGAGCTGCGTCAGCAAGGCGGCAAGGGCGCGCTCGTCGTCGGGCAGGACAAAGCCGCGCGCCAGGCACAGGTCCATCTGTCCGCGCGCCAGCTCCTCGATGAGCGGGCCCGAGGCGTCCTCACGCTGACCCACCGCCCCCTTGTCGCTCATGGTCACCCAGGCCAGTGCAAAGCCGGAGCGGGAAAGTGCAAGTCCGCGCACATCATCAAGGCCGGCCGGCGCGGGCACAAGCGTCTCCAGCAGCCAACAGGGCGCGTCCGCGCGGGTGCCCAGGCCCGGCCACCAAAAGCGGCCCAGCACCTTGTGCTCCTCGCGCTCGCCGCGCAGCACATGCCCGGCGCGCAAGGCGGGCAGGCCCTGCGCATGGGCCCAGGGCAGCTCCGTGGGCAGCGGCGCGGCAGACAGAAAGAAGCGCCCTCCGGCCGTGGTTCCCGCATGTTTGCCGAAGCGCAACGTCAAATCGCTCATGCCGTCTCCTTTGTGCTACGCCAGCAGCACGGCGATGATTCCTGCGAGAAATATGCCGTCGAACGTGCCCGCCCCGCCGATGGACAAGAGCGGCGCATCCAGCAGCGCAAGCGTGCGGCGGTTGAGCATGTGCCCCAGGTCCGCGCCGATGAGCGTGCCCAGGGTGCCCGCCATGTAGGCAGCGCGCGGAGCCAGGGATTCGTGCCCCGGCAGATTCGGCGCGACCAGGATGGCCGTTATGGCCGCCACCGCGGGCGGCAGCAGTATGGGCACCGCGATGCCCACGCCAGGAGTGGGCCGGGCCAACAAGTAGCACGCCAGCGACGGGATGAGCAGGCACAAGATCATCCACCCGCCCAGCACGCCGGAAACCTGCATCTGCCACAGGAACCAGGCTGAAAGCGCACAGGGCACCAAGCAGCCGCCCACGTTCACCGCCACCACCTGTTCGGAAAGCACGAGGTCCTGCCCCATGCCGAAGCCGCCGCCGCCAAAGCCGCCGTTAAGGCCGCCGCCGAAACCACCGTTGAAACCGGAGCCGCTGCCCTGCGCGGGGTTGCTCCCGCCGCCGAAGCGCACCCGGCCAATCTGCCCCCTGAAGTTGAAGATGCGGCTGGCCGGGGCGGGTTCGCCGCGCACTAGCCGCGTGCCGCGCCACAGGGGCAGGTTCCAGCCGCTGCCCGCAATGGTGAGCAAGAACACGGCCAGGCCCTGCGCGCCCGTTAGGCCCAGCTTGCCAAAGGCCGAGGCGACGAGGCTGAGCGGCACGGCGACGAACAGCGCAATGAGCGCGACGAGCACAATGGCCAAAAAGAAAAACGGGGGTCCTGCCTGAAGAAACATGCGGGCTCCTTGTTCCTGTGCGTGGTCCGATTTGTGGCCGGGTGCCGTTCGTGGCCGGATGCGGGGCGCGCGGCGGTTGCCAGGCACGGCCCAAACAGGATAATCACCCCGGAAGACTAGCAACCCCGGCGCGCGATGTAAACCGCGCCACAGCACAGCAACATCGGAGCAAGCATGAAGGGCATCATTCTGGCCGGCGGCAGCGGCACGCGCCTGCACCCCCTCACCCGCGTCATCAGCAAGCCGCTGCTGCCCGTGCACGA
>Ga0183100_1001073_pt1 | contig 15172 bp, 15 predicted proteins | sample Biomet2_FD_127789 | JGI IMG/M metagenome (GOLD analysis project Ga0183100, IMG submission 127789) | Microbial communities from bioreactor (seeded with anoxic lake sediment) at LBNL, California, USA - Biofuel metagenome 2 | ecosystem: Engineered > Bioreactor > Anaerobic > Unclassified ...
GACCTGTGTCTACACGGAGAGGTGGCCGAGTGGTTTAAGGCGCTAGTCTTGAAAACTAGTGATTCCGCAAGGAACCGTGGGTTCGAATCCCACCTTCTCCGCCATTATATTTATATGCGAATTATTAACGGCCCCATGACTTTTTCGTCATGGGGCCGTTTTGTTGTGTAAGGTTCCTAAATTGTATATACAAAATACATGTGGTAGGTGTTTTGCAATGGTGCTAGTGGTCGGCTAAAGAGCGCAGTGTGAGATTTAAGATATTTACAGCTTTTTCTATATCTAGCCAATTAGAGGATTCCAAAGGTGAATGGCTTATTCCGTTTTTGCTAGGTACAAAAATCATGGCAGTAGGAAGATGTTGGCCCATAATCATGGAGTCATGGCCTGACCAACTGGGTAAGGTTTTGTATTTTATTTTAAGGGCCTTCGCTGACTGGGAAATTATTCTCATTAATTTTTTGTCCATGGGGACGGCGGGGACATCATATTCGTTTATTATTTCTATTTCGACCTTATATTCTAAACAAATTTTTTTATAATATTCAATAATCAGATTACGCACATTTTCTAATGTGGAAGTATTTTCTGAACGAATTTCAATACTCAAACTTACCTTACCGGGAACAACGTTTTCTTCATTTGGCAGAACATTAAATTTGCCGACTGTAGCAACATAGCTTCCTTGTGCAGCTAGAGCGTTTTTATAAATAAAAACGCTAAGATCTGCTGCGGCAACAAGTGCATCATGTCTGTCTTGCATTGTTGTGCTTCCTGCATGGTTAGCCTTGCCGGAAATTAGCAGTGATAGACGTTTAATACCGGCAATAGCAGAGACAATGCCAACACTATAACCAGTATTTTCTAAAACTTTTCCTTGTTCAATATGTAATTCAATAAAAGAAGCGTATTTTTTATTTATAGGGACGGTCGTAAATGGATTAGGAATGGGGCTGAGTCCATAGCCTGTAAGAAACTCTGAGAGGCTTTTGCCGTCACGGTCTTTAAAATCGGCAGGACTGTTTTCAATCATGTCTCCTGCAAATCCACGACTTCCCAGGCATACATGACCAAAACGAGAACCTTCTTCTTCAATGAAAGCAATGACGGTAAGAGACTTATGTGGATGCCAGTTTTCTTGGTGCCAGCTGCGTACGCACTCAAGCGCTGAGACTATGCCAAGAGCACCGTCAAAAGCACCGCCATTTATGACGCTGTCTAAATGTGAACCACAACAAATTGGTGGAAGTGAAGTATCTCGGCCGGGATAGGTCCCCATAAGGTTGCCTAGGGGGTCAATAATGACTGACATGCCAATGTTTTCCATAAAGGCTTTCAGCAGCACTTGTGCTTCGTGGAATTCAGTTGAATAAGATAAGCGTGTTATACCACCGGTAGAAGTCTTGCCGTACTTTTCTAAAACAGCAAATAAGTCTTGGATTTTTTGCAAATTTATATTCATTTTTCGCTTCCACTCTTAGAGACACTTTTTTGACTATCAGAAAAATTATCCGAAACATTATTGGCAATTTTTCTAAGGTCGGCTAGGAGATTTTCTTTAATGGTAGGAAGATTATGAACAAAAAAGGTAGCACTGACAGTAGCGATTAATTGCTTGCTAAAGTCAAAAATCGGTACAGCTATGCTGCCTACCCCCAGAGAAAACTCTTCCATTTCGCAGGCATATTCATTTTTGCTGATGTTTTTAAGGTCATTTAGCAAGGCTTTTTCACTCATAATCGTGTGAGGAGTATATTTTTTGAACTCAATGTCTTTGAGGGAATTTTTATCGTTATTGTAAAGATTATAAAGCATTAATAACTTACCTGAAGACGTTGCGTACTGTGGTAAAACAGAATATTCCGATAGAATAATGTAATAAGCAGTATTAATGGGATAAGCGCAGTAAATGGAGTAAATCTGATTTTGATTAACCAATTGTAGACTGGCGGAAACATGATACTTATTGGCGATTATATCTACCAAGGATTTGGACATAATTATATAACTTTCTACTTGTTTTTGAATAACGTTTGCTTTGCCTATAAAATAGAAACCCAAACTGTATATATTGCTGGTTTTATCATGTATTAAAAGCCCATTGGCAGTGAGGGTGTTAATTAGACCTCGGGTTGTATTAATATTTAAATCTACCCGTTGACTTATTTCACTAATTGATAAGCGCGGAGAAGCATCAGTAAAACAATTGAGTATATCAATAGATCGTTGTACAGATTGTATTAATTTTACAGGACGCTGTTTCATAATTTCCTCCTCATATAAAAGGTATTGCAATAAAAAATAAACAACACATTGACAAATATAAAATAGCATGATATAACAGTTTTGTCAACGATACTGTAAAAAATAAAACGACAATGTAGTCGAAAAAATAATGGAGGTGCCGCTGCCCAAAGTAAAAGAATGTGACTTTTAATAAAATACAAAATTATGGGGGGACTAAATTATGAAAAAAACTATGTTTTCATTATTTTCAAGTTTTATTTTAGTAACATCTTTATTTGCTTTTGGTTGTGGATCAGCTAAGTCCGATGTCATAAAAGTCGGCGTTGCTGTTCCTTTGACAGGTGCAAGCGCTGAGGACGGAAATGCCATTAAAAATGGCGTTAAATTGGCGGCGAAAGAAATTAATGCAAAAGGCGGTATAAACAATAAAAAAGTTGAACTGGTAATAGAAGATGACAAAGGTGATCCTTCAGAAGCTGCTACAGTAGCTAATAAACTGGCTCAAGATAAGGATGTATTGGCTATTGTTGGACATTTCAATAGCTCCTGTACTTTGGCAGCTGCGCCAATTTATAATCAAACAGGAGTTGTAAGTGTTTCTCCGGGATCTAGTGCAGCAGCAGTTAGTAAGGCCGGCCCTTACACTTTTCGTGTTATTACGACAGACGCTGTGCAGGGAGCTTCTTTGATGAATTGGGCTGTTAAAGATTTAGGGTACAAGAACATAGCTGTTCTCTATGAAAACACTGACTATGGTTCAGGGTTAGCTGATGTCATTACAAAATCTGCCAATGAATTAAAGGTGAATATTGTTGCTAAAGAGGCCTATGAAGTGGGTTCTACTGATTTTAGTACGGCTTTGACTAAGGTTGCCAATAGTAAGGCTGATGTTATTATTGTGGGTGGCTTGTATAATGAAACAGCTTTGATTGCCAAGCAGAAGAAAAATTTTGGCTTGGAGAAAATGCAAATTATGGGTGTTGACGCAATTTATTCTGATGCCCTATTACGACTTGGCGGCGATGCTGTAAACGGCATAAAAATGACAGGATATTTTTCCGAAGTAAGCAGTGATCCTGTTTCTAAAAATTTTGTTTCTAAGTTCAAAGAAGAATATAAAAAAGATCCTAGCACCTACGCAGCTTACGGTTATGACGCAGCTCTTATAGTGTTTGACTCTATAAAAAATGCAGGGACAGATCGTAAAGCTATACGTGATTTCATGGCAAAGATTAAAAATTTTAAGGGAGTTACCGGTGAAAATAGCTTTGACGAAAACGGTGACGTTATTAAACAACCGTTGCGCTTGATTATTCAAAATGGGAAATTCATTGTTACTGACAAGTAATTATTTTAAGAAGGGAGCTTCTGCATGTTTTTACAACAAATGATTAACGGTATAACCGTTGGCGGGAGTTATGCCCTTATTGCTCTTGGCTATACAATGGTTTACGGAATACTGAAAATAGTTAATTTTGCCCATGGCGATGTCTTTATGATGGGTTCTTTCTTTGGGTTGTTTTGCATGCAGGTTTGGGAAATGCCTTATTATATGGCGTTTCCCATGGCTGCTGTTGCTACGGCTATCATGGGCATTGTGATGGAAAGGATTGCTTATCGACCTATACGTACAGCTGATAGCTTGACGGTTATGATAAGTGCCTTGGGCGTTTCTACTTTTTTGGAAAACCTTGCTATGTTGCTTTGGGGAACGGGGACACATGCTTTTAGCAATTTCAGTGGGATTACTATTTCAACTTATAAATTCGATAATATAGTTTTATCGAATATACAAATAGGTTTTATAGTACTTTCACTCCTACTGATGATTATTTTATATTTTATAGTGAATAAAACTAAAATTGGTGTGGCTATGCGTGCTACTTCCCATAATATTAAAACTGCTAAACTTATGGGGATTAACACAGATCGTATTATAGCTTTTACCTTTGGCATTGGCTCCGCCTTAGCTTGCGTTGCAGGACTGCTCGTAGGTATTTATTACGATGCAGTTTATCCGCTTATTGGGTATTCTTACGGTTTAAAAGCTTTTGCAGCAGCTGTTTTAGGTGGTATAGGAAGTATTCCCGGCGCCATGCTAGGTGGCTTTGTTATGGGAATTGTCGAGACCTTAGGCGCTTCATATATTTCAAACGGATACAGAGATGCTTTTGCGTTTGCTATTTTGATTATTGTACTTATTTTTCGCCCGGCAGGTATTTTGGGTAAAAAGGAAATTGATAAGGTTTAAAAATACTAAAAAGCTTCTAATTCTGTAAAACTTATAACTGAAAGCATATAGGTAGCAGGGAAGAGCTTATATCATTCAGCGGAAGGAGGGCATAATGAATAGGAAGATACAGCAGTTTGTTTTTGCTAATAAAAAAGTGGTTCTGCCTGTTACGGTTTTAATTTTACTCGGGTTACCTTTTGTTGTTACTAACAGCTATTTTTTACACATATGTATAATGGTGTGTATTTATATATGTTTAGCATTGAGTCTCAATCTTGTCACAGGTTATGCAGGGCAACTGGTTTTGGGGCATGCAGCTTTTTATGGAATTGGTGCGTATACAGGTGCATTATTAATGCTTAATATGCATATTAATTTTTTGGCAGCTCTAGTAATCAGCGCGTTTATAACAGGTCTTTTTGGATTCTTGCTTGGCATGCCTGCATTACGCCTGCGAGGTGATTATTTAGCAATTGTTACCTTAGGATTTGGCGAAATCGTACGGCTTGTTTTTGTAAACTGGAAAACGCTTACGCGTGGCCCGGCCGGACTACCTGGGATTCCCAGTCCCCAAGTATTTGGATTCACTATTAGTGGGCGTACAGAGTTTTATTATCTTGCACTTATACTAACTATATTTACTGTGTTCTTTATGATTAAGTTGATTAATTCAGGTGTAGGAATGGCCATGCAGACTGTGAAAAATGACGAAATAGCGGCTGAAGCTATTGGCATTAAGCCACGCAAGTATAAAATTATGGCCTTTGTAATATCGGCAGCGTTTGCTGGCATGATAGGATGTTTTTTTGCTTCTTACATTAGTTATATAAGCCCAACAGCATTTGTGTATAATACATCAATGACGATTCTGACAATGGTTGTTTTGGGAGGACTGAGCAGTATTATGGGCTCCATTTTGGGGGCGACGCTTTTGATTATCGTACCAGAGATTTTACGGTTTTTAAATGACTACAGAATGCTTATATTTGGAGCCTTGACCGTTTTTATGATGATTTTCAAACCGGAAGGGTTCTGGGGAACGGGTAAGAGAAGAAGAAATATTTACAAGATTAATTCGGAGGTACCAAGCCGTGAATCAAATTCTTGAGACTGTTAATGTAACAATGAAATTCGCTGGCTTGATTGCTGTGGATAGCGTAAATATAAAACAAAAAGAAGGCGAAATATTAGCTCTTATTGGGCCAAATGGCGCAGGGAAAACCACTTTGTTTAATATGCTAACCGGGGTTTATAGACCCACAGAAGGTGAAATATTTTATCGTGGTGAAAATATTACAGGGTTAAAGCCATTTCAGCTCGTGCGAAAAGGAATTGCAAGAACATTTCAGAACATTAGATTATTCAAAGAAATGACCACGTTGGAAAATTTGTTGGTAGCTAGTCCTAATTGTAAAGATGAGAAGATTATAGAAGCTGTCTTTGGCGGGAAGGACTTGCGCAAAAAAAGAGGATTGGTTGTTGAACAATGTGAGGCAATTTTGGGAATCCTAAAGTTACAAGAGCAGTTAGAGGAATTGGCATGTAATCTCCCCTATGGTAAGCAGCGCTTATTGGAAATAGGAAGGGCTTTAGCTACTGGGGCCAATTATTTACTCCTTGATGAACCAGGTGCCGGCATGAACAGTTTGGAAAAGGAGGAACTGGCACAGGTTCTTCGCTATATAACAGAAAAATTAGGCAAAAACATTTTGCTTATTGAACATGATATGAGATTTGTTATGGGTATATCTGATCGTATAGTTGTGTTGGATCATGGTGTAAAAATTGCAGAGGGGCTGCCTGCAGAAATTCAAAATAATCAACAAGTCATAGAGGCTTATTTGGGCAAGGGTATTCCCGATGATAACGAATAGACATGGGAACCATGAAAATAGGAAGTGAAAAGATGGCACTACTTGAAATAAAAGATTTACAAGTTAAATATGGCGTAATTCCTGCATTGAAGGGAATATCTTTTGAAGTTAACTTAGGGGAAGCAGTTGCTATTATTGGTGCTAATGGAGCAGGCAAAACAACTACGCTTCATGCTATTTCGGGTATTGAGGATAAATTTGGCGGGAAAGTTTTTTTTAATGGTGAGGATATTACCAAAATGCCGGCACACAAAATTGTAGCCCTAGGTATTTCCCAAGTGCAGGAGGGGAGAGGGATTTTTCCTAATTTGTCAGTTGCTGAAAATTTAGCATTAGGCACGTATTTAAGAAACGACAAAGTTGAAATAGCTAAGGATTACGAATTTGTATATGGGTTATTTCCTCGTCTTAATGAGCGTCAAAAACAGTTGGCGGGAACATTATCCGGTGGTGAGCAGCAGATGTTAGCTATAGCACGAGCACTTATGGCAAGGCCTAAAATGTTGCTTCTTGACGAACCGTCAATGGGACTATCTCCTCTTATTACCGAAAATATATTCAAGACAATCAAGAAGCTTAACAGGGAAAGACAAATGACGATTTTATTGGTTGAACAGAATGCGCAAATGGCATTGTGGGCATCAAACCGGACATATATTATGGAAACCGGCAAAATTGTTTATAGTGGGCAGTCCAAAGAATTAAAAAATAATGATTTTATTAAAAAATCATACTTAGGGCAGCGTGATTGAAGGGAGTTATGACGTATGGAATGTGAGCAAAAACCTGTTTCAATGTTTGTACTGTTTGCGCGTCTATTTTCAATTGTAGCAAAAAATTTGGAAAATGAATTTGGGCAAAAGGGATTAGAAGTATTGGCTAAATCGGTCAAAGAGTTTGGCGTAGCTCGTGGTCAAGATATTGCCAGACGAGCGGAAGCACAAGGAGAAGATAATTCTATTGGTAATTATTTGAAAAATTACGATATGGAAAGAAGTGAATTGTTTGGGTATGTAACCGAATATAAAGATAACAAAATATATCAGGAGTTTACGCGGTGTATTTTTGCTGAAACGTGGATGAATGCAGGAGAAGAAAAGTATGGGCGTATATATTGTGAGAATATAGATCCTGCTATTGCTGAAGGGTTTAACAAAGACTTACAGTGTGAGCATGATAATATTATGTATAAAGATAAGAAGTGCACATTTTGCTTCAAGATAAAAGAATGAATTATGCACGAAAATCAAACTGGTAGTTAGCATTAAATATAAAGAATTGCTGTTTAGATACTAATATGCTAATATTCGCGTCAGAAAGGTGATAAAATGGAAACTAGACCTGTAATATATGAACCCAACGGAAAGCCGCAAGAGATTTATAGCGGAGTGCCTACTTTCTTAGGCTTACCTGTAGCAAAAACGAGAGCCGAGTTAAAAAAATATGATTTTGCGGTTTTAGGAGTACCCTGGGAAGGTGGCTGCACATATGGTGGATTCTCTTCCGTTATTCTTGCACCCAAGACTATTCGTTCCGTCTCGGTAAGATACAGCGGCTATTTGCCTGACTATGATGTAGATACCTTTGATGTTTTAACTGGGTGTGATTATGGGGATACGGTTGTCCAAAATGGAAACTATGTTCTGTCTTTTGACTCCATAAGAGAAAAGTATAACGACATTATTGAGAATGGACAAATACCGATTGTTTTTGGCGGAGATCACTCTATTGCTTATCCTTTGATTCAGACACTGGCTAAAAAACATAAAAAAAGAGTCGGAGTTATTCATTTTGATGCGCATTTGGATAATTATCCTGCCTTTGGTGAAGACCAATATTCTAGATGTTCTCCTTTTAATCGCCTCTATCAGGATGAAAATATTGATCCAACAAAAATTGTGCATATAGGGATAAGAGGCGCTAGAAATCATCCCCAAGAGCGCAAAGAAGCAAAAAAATATGGGGCAACCGTTATTACGGCCAAGGAAATAAAAGAAATGGGCTATATTGCCTCGGTTAAGAAAGCTCTGGAAATTGCTCAAAAGGATACAGACGTGCTTTATGTAACCATATGTTCTGATGTTTTGGATGGAGCTTCTAATCCCCAGGGCCCAATTGATCCATGTGGGCTAACTTCTTTCGAACTTGCGATGATGGTTAATGAATGTGCATATGCAGGTGCTTGTTCATTTGACTTTGTGGAGGTTTACCCTGAAACAGCAGGAGCCCATATTTCAGCACATATGGGGACCTGTATGGCCTTATATTTTTTAAATGGCATAGCTCGGAAACATATTGCTGTAAAATAACTTTTGACTAAATAAAAAGATTGTCTACGAAATATTCGCAGACAATCTTTTTGTTTACCGAAAAATAAGCTTACGCTCGATAATCACCGCGGTCAATTACAATTCCGTAGCCAATTTTTTGTAGGCGCGTCCTAAGGCAGTTGATACATTCAGCAGCTTCTTCTCCTGTACAAATTTTATTGTCGTATAGGGAATATTTGCTGCGTACCATAACGGGAGACAGATTGGGCATGACCACATTGGCTCCGGCTAAAATTCCTTGTTCTCGTCCGCAAGGATCTATGGTCCCCAAGGCAGTCGTAGCAGGAATCAAGGCTTTAGGCAGCATTAGTCGTAAAATTGCTATAAGTCTAAGAGTTTGCTGCAAGGTACCGGGATTTTTATCGCGGAAAGGTGTATCATGATGCGGTATGAAGGGCCCTATGCCAATCATTTGCGGTTTAAACTTTTTGATAAAAAGCAAATCTTCCAGTAGATTGTCTATGGTTTGAAAGGGAGAACCAACCATGAAGCCGGTACCTGTTTGATAACCGATTTCCTTTAGATGGTTTAGACACTCTAAACGGTTAGCAAGAGAAAGTTTATCAGGGTGGAGAAGTGAATAATGGTTAGCATTTGCGGTTTCATGACGCAAAAGGTAGCGATCAGCACCGGCTGAAAACATGGCTTTATAGGATTTTAAAGAACGCTCACCAATTGATAGTGTTAAAGCACAATCAGGGTGAAGGTTTTTAATGGCAATAATGATATCGCTCATTACTTCATCAGTGAAAAAAGCATCTTCGCCACCTTGCAGTACAAAAGTGCGAAAGCCAAGTTCATAACCGTTTTGACAACATGATAGAATTTCTTCTTTACTTAAGCGGTAACGAGTTGCCTTATTATTGCTGCAGCGTATTCCGCAATAATAACAATCGTTTTTGCAATAGTTTGTAAATTCAATTAGACCGCGTATATAAATTTTATTGCCAAATTGCTTAAGAGAGGCAGCACGAGCCGCTGCTAATAGGGCATTATGCAGCTTTTGGTCGGAGGTTTGCAATAGCTCTTTTAAATATACAGTAGAAGCTGTGGAGAAGTTTGAAAACATATTGTCATAATCTTTCTTTGGCATGAGCGTATTCCTTTCTTTTTAACCGCATTTGGACAATCAATTTTCTTTTAGCGTACCTAATACTTTCCAAGCAAAAGGGATTGCCACTAAAAAGGAACAAAAATCAGAAATAGGTTGTGCAATTTGGGTACCAAGTAAGCCAAAAATGTTTGAGAGAAGGAAAATCAAGGGCAGGAAGAAAAGCCCTTGCCTAGCAACCGCTAAAATACTTGCTCCAATAAAGGCTCCGATATTTTGTAACAACATATTGGTAATAATCACAACGCCCATAAAAGGAAGTGAGAGAATTTGTAATCTAAAGGCTTTGATGCCTATACTTAAAACTTCAGGCTCGCCTTCAGAAAAAGCAGCGATGATTTGTGGGGCGAAAATGAAGCCTAGCAAGGCCAAACATAAAAGGACTATGGTAGATAATTTCAGGCAAAATATATAGGCTTTTTTGACCCTAGCGAAAAGCCCTGCTCCATAGTTAAACCCACAAACAGGTTGGAAACCTTGTCCAAACCCCAGTAGAGCGGCAATGGCAAGGAAGGTGACCCGTTGAACGATAGACATGGCCGCAATGGCTACGTCACCATAAAAGCCTAAAATATTATTGAAAACTACAAAAGTTGCGCTGGCTAAACCTTGCCTAGCAAAAGAGGGAAAACCAGCGCCTATTATTTCACGGTAAAGAGGCCAAGAAGGTCTGAAATTGGAGAAGTTTATACTCATGGAAGAACTACGCTGGCAGCAAATTATAAGTACAACAAAGCTAATGAATTGGCTGATAATAGTGGCTAAGGCTGCTCCGGCAATTCCCATATTAAAAGTAAAAATGAAAATTGGGTCTAGCACCACATTGAGTATAGCACCACCGCTTATACCTATCATAGCGACGGATGCATCTCCTTGTAAGCGCAATTGATTGTTCAGAACCAGGGACGTAGTCATGAAGGGGACGCCTAAGAGAATAATCTGCAGGTATTTTTCTGCGTAAGGTAAAATAGTAGGTGTGGATCCTAAAAGAATGGCTAATGGGTTTAGAAAAAATAAACCTAAAAGAGAAAAGCATATGCCTACAAAAAAAGCGGAAAAGAAACCTACAGATGCCATTCTAGCAGCAGCATGAATATCTTTTTTCCCCAGCATACGTGAAATATAGTTTCCTGATCCTTGACCAAAGAAAAAACCTGTGGCTTGAACAAGTGCCATTAAAGAAAACACAACGCCTACGGCACCGGTAGCGCTAGCGTTAATTTTGCCCATAAAAAAAGTATCAGCCATATTGTACAGGGAGGTAATTAACATGCTGATAATCGTAGGTATAGCCATAGAACAAACCAGTTTTTCTACGGGGGTTTCCGTCATTTTTCTAAATTTAGCATTTTGCTGAGAATATTCATCCATAGTAGTTCCTCTATTGCATTTACTTTATAGGATTATTGTATACTAAGAAAATTAGTTTATCAATGAGGTAGTTACCACAGGTGAAAACATTATTGTAAAAAGTAGCTTTTAGGTTAGTTCATTTTGCTAGGTATATTGAAAATTAAAGCGCATAATCTTCCTGTTACAGATTAAATTGCATTTTATGCTTGAAATAAATAGGTAAATACGCTATAATATCGCAGTGAGACAATTTGGAGCGGTACTCAAGTCGGCTGAAGAGGACGGTTTGCTAAATCGTTAGGGGAGTTAAATCCCGCGTGGGTTCGAATCCCACCCGCTCCGCCATTTTTCTACAACTTTAGGATACAAATGTAAAAAAGCTCCTTATTTCGTTAATGAAATAGGGAGCTTTTCGGTTCTATATTAAATGTTGGGATGAGAAATCACTCCAACATTTTTTTACGTAAAAATGAACATAAGAGCGAAATATCCAGTAAAATTAAATCGACGAAGAAATAACGAAAGGATAGTCTACGCTTATGTTCACATTGTATTATATCGAAAAATGTCTTAATGTTTCTGTTCCTCCAGCATCCATTTTTCAAAATGACAAATACTGCTATCGGTAGACACAAATTTCTCCACAGCTTTGGAAAAAAGTTCTATGGCATCCCTTTTCGATGGCTGGGGATGACGCAAAGTAAGCTGATAACAAATACGCGGTGGTGGCGGATCCTCTAACGTATAATAAGCATATTCTTCACTGTTTGCTAATAAAACTTGAATAACGCTCATGGGCGCAATAGTCCAATTTTTAGGTCCTCTTAAATAATGTCTTTGCATATTACCCGTATTAATGGTAATTGCCGGTTGCACGCGCATGGACCAATGCCTATTCTGCCACAATTCAAAGTCCTGTCCCCAACGCAAATATACCTCATCTTCCTTAGCCAATTCGGCATTAGACATGTTGTTATGATAAGGACTATCATTACGACATAACAAGTACATCTTCTCTCTGTAAATCGGCTTTGAAATAATATCGGGATAACTTAACTCACTAAATACGTAACCTATATCCAGATTTCTACTTTCCAAAAGTTCATGTATTTCTTTAGAGTGAAAGGTATTAACGCTAAGCCTCACTTCTGGATGCTTCTCCATATGGTCTTGGTAAAGCCGAAGGAAAGTATAGTTATTGACAGCGTCCACGCTACCAATAACTATTGTAACAAAACCCTTGGTTTCTTTCATCTGCATGGTGCTTTTCCATAACTGTACCCATTGCTCAGCTACCGGAATAAAAGATCTCCCCATCGGCGTTAGTTCCACCTGTCGATGCCCCTTTTGCCTAAGTAACAATGAAAAACCCAGTTCTTGCTCTAACAATTGGATGCGGTGACTTGCTGTGCCCTGTGTAATAAAAAGTTTTTCTGCGGCAGTGGACAAGTTGCCGTATTCTAAAATAGTAAGAAACGTACTTATTTCCTCAAAATTCATGCCCACGCCTCCTAATATGGTATAAAATATCGATATCATTAATATTTTATACCAATTTAATTGGTTTTACAAATATTATTTAACGTATTACAATGCAATTATCAAGTACGCGTGCAAAATATTTTATGAAAGGAATTATCAGAAAATGCTAAATATTTTGAAAAGTATTCCTGCTGCCGACGAAAAATTAGTTAAAGAGCTAGCTCAGTGCTCTGTAGCTACTGTTCACGAGGCCCTAGGACAAATCGGTGCCCTAGACGGAGCTATTAAACCTCTAGATCGCAACATGAAACTCTGTGGTCGTGCCATTACGGTAAAATGTTTCGAAAGAGATAATCTTATGCTTATTAAAGCTGTCAGCATGGCTAAGCAGGGGGATGTGATAATCGCCGATATGGGAACCTGCATAAACGAAGGCCCTTTCGGCGAAGTCCTTGCTGTTGATGCTCTGGCCCATGGTTTAGCCGGATTAGTAGTAAATTGTTCCATTCGTGATTCTGAAGCTGTTATTCGCCGGGGTTTTCCTGTTTTTTCTGTCGGTCTTTCCGTTCGTGGTACTGCTAAAGCTACGTTAGGCACTATTAATCACCCTATTTCTATTGGCGGAATAACTGTTTACCCAGGTGACTATGTCTTAGGTGATGCTGATGGCGTAATGATTGTCCCGCATGACCGCATTAAAGAGGCCATAGAAACATCTATAGCAAGAGAAGAAAAAGAAACCAAGATAATGGATCGTTTGCAAGCTGGAGAACGCTTATTTGATATTTATGATTATCAGAAAGTATTTGATCGTTTAGGCTGTAAAGAAGAATAAAACAAATGCCAAGAAGGTTAAAGTTAGGAGGAAAAACGAATGGCTTTTAAATTTGATTTAACACAAACAATGGGGCTTGCTGTTTTAGTATATATTATAGGCATGTGGATTCGCAACCATGTTCCTTTCTTAAAGAAATATTTTATTCCTTCTCCTGTTATTGGTGGTTTGATTTTTAGTGTCCTTATTTTTTTAGGTATACAAACGGGAACTTTTAAAGTAACTATGAACACTTCTCTACAAGACTATTTTATGAACATCTTTTTCTGTGCTACCGGCTTTACCTGTAGTATTGCCATCATAAAAAAAAGTGGCAAACAGGGTGCAATTCTAGCTGTTGGTGCAGTAGTTCTCTTAGCTGTTCAAAATATTGTCGGCGTATTCTTTGCAGATATGTTTGGCATCAACAAACTGCTTGGTATTGCAATGGGCTCAATTTCCATGTCTGGCGGTGTTGGCTCAGGCGTTGCTTTTGGTCCCATCCTAGAAAAGCTAGGTGCTGAAGGTGGTACAACGGTTGGTGTAGCCGCAGCAACTTTCGGCTTATTAATGGGTTCCCTAGTCGGCGGTCCTGTGGCACAGAAACTTATTAATAAATACAACTTAAAAAGCAGTGAAAATACTGAAGGCGAAGATGCCTTGAAAATAACCGATGTTATGTCTGACAAACATTTCTTTATCAGTGTCCTATTAGTGCTTGGAGCTACTGCTTTTGGTTCTTACATTTATCTTGCCTTAAAAGCATTATCCGGTCTGACCATACCCTATTATGTTGGGTGCTTATTTGCAGGAATGTTGTTTAGAAACGTCATGGATTCTAAAAAAATGCCTCTTAACATGAAAGAAGTGGATGTTATTGGCAGCGTTTCTTTAAATCTTTTCCTTTCCCTGGCTTTGATGAACCTAAATATTGCCAAGTTGGTTTCTCTCGCTGGTCCTATGATTGTTATTTTGCTTATTCAGACCGTCGTAATGATGATCTGGGCTTATTTCGTTACATTTAGAAGCATGGGCAGCGATTATGACGCAGCAGTTATGGCCGCCGGTCACTGTGGTGTTGGATTGGGTCAAACTCCTAACGCTATCGCCAATATGGCCGCTATTATAAACGCAAATGGTCCTGCACCTAATGCTTGGTTTGTCCTGCCAGTAATTACAGTTATTTTTATCAATTTATGTAACCCTATTATCATCACGGCTTTTATTAACTTCTGTAAATAATCTAAAAAGTAGACTAGAAATGGTGGTTCTCTGACAAATGTTGAGGTAACCCAATACAATTTAATCTTACCGGTAGTCATATAATGACTATCGGTATTTTTATGCCTTGGAAAATAAAATTCTATTGCGTAATATCTTAAACGTTTTAATACCATAAACAAATCTTTTTAGGACCTTAATCTTATTTTCTGTAAAACCGTTCGTTACCTGATATTTAATTATATTAGTAATGGCTTCAAACCAGCGGCTAAAAGTAAGCCTGCAATTTTTGAATTCTTCCAAACCTGCCTTATCTACCAACCATAACCATCGGCCCAATGCCCGCTTTGCTTTCAATTAGTATAGAACCAATTTTTTGCATTTTAAAGATGATTAATTTTGTTTTCTGTAATATAATATATGTGAATATATTGTGTCCAACTTTACCGAAGGGAGTGATTTTCTTAGGGCTATAATGATGGGGAAGTTTTTAATATTATATAAGGG
>Ga0183100_1001074_pt1 | contig 15160 bp, 12 predicted proteins | sample Biomet2_FD_127789 | JGI IMG/M metagenome (GOLD analysis project Ga0183100, IMG submission 127789) | Microbial communities from bioreactor (seeded with anoxic lake sediment) at LBNL, California, USA - Biofuel metagenome 2 | ecosystem: Engineered > Bioreactor > Anaerobic > Unclassified ...
TATGCATTGTTGGTTACTGCCATGTGAGCCTCATCAACTGTCCATGCACGATCTTTATTTATCACGCGACCGTAGTTATCACCTTCATAAGCGCTCCAGTTCTTCGCATAAACGAAATCGGCACCTTCGAGGGCTTTCATCTGGTCGTACTCCACTTTGGCATTGCCTACGAACTTAGGATCGAGCTCATAACCTTCAGGCTGGGTAATCACAAATTCATAGTCGGTGGCATTCATCCATTCGGCAAATGAATTAGGCACAGCCTGTGGAAGTGCACGAGGATGCGGAGCCCAGGTCATAACAACCTTTGGACGGGCAGTTTTCTTATATTCTTCAATAGTTATGAGGTCGGCAAAGCTCTGCAATGGGTGGCGTGTAGCTGCTTCCATTGAGAATACAGGGCGACCGGAGTATTTGATAAACTGGCCAATGATAACTTCATTATAATCATCTTCCTTGCTTTCGAACTGGGCAAATGAACGAACACCGATAATATCGCAATAGCAACCCATAACAGGAATAGCTTCAAGAAGGTGTTCGGTCTTATCACCGTCCATAATCACACCTCTTTCTGTTTCAAGCTTCCATGCTCCCTGGTTTACATCGAGCACAATAACATTCATCCCCAGATTCATAGCTGCCTTCTGAGTACTGAGACGAGTACGAAGACTTGAATTGAAGAATATCATGAGAAGGGTTTTGTTTCTTCCCAGCTCAACATATTTGAAACGGTCTTTCTTTATCTCAAAAGCTTCATTTAAAGCTGCTTTCAGATCGCCTAAATCATTTACATTGGTAAAATGTCTCATCTTATTTTCTTTTTTTAGTTGTTATCAATTAAGTGGGGTTATTGTCTTGTCTGACCATCGCCCTTTATTATCCATTTGTAGGAAGTGATTTCTTCCAGTCCCATTGGTCCGCGTGCATGAAGTTTCTGTGTACTGATGCCAATCTCGGCTCCTAGTCCAAACTGAGCACCATCGGTGAAAGCTGTTGATACATTGGTGTAAACACAGGCTGCATCTACCGAACGGGTAAACAGATCGGCATTGGCAACATCTTCGGTCACGATACATTCGCTGTGCTTTGAACCAAAGGTGAAGATGTGTTCAAGCGCTTCGTTGATGTCTTTCACACTCTTTATAGCCATGGTATATGAGAGGAACTCTGTGCCGAAGCTCTCTTTTGTAGCCGGTTTCAACAGCTCGGCAGGGTAATTGCCTTCGAGTGCTTTATATGCTTTTTCATCAGCATAGATAAGCACTTTGCTCTTCTTGAGCAGTTCGCAAAGATGAGGAAGATCTGCTAGACGCTTTTCGTTGATAATAACACAATCGAGCGCATTGCAAACACTCACCCTGCGTGTCTTGGCATTATTGATAATTGCTGCACCCTTTTCCTTGTCGCCGAATTCATCAAAGTAGGTATGACACACCCCTGCTCCTGTTTCAATAACCGGAATGGTGGCATGCTGACGGACAAACTGTATCAGGCTACTACTACCACGAGGGATGAGCAGATCTACATATCCAACGGCATTAAGCAGTTGGGCAGTAGCTTCTCTGTCGGCCGGAAGAAGTTCCACAATATGGGTATCTACACCAAACTTTTCGAGAACAGAATGGATTACTTTCACAATAGCCCGGTTAGAGAAATCGGCATCACTACCGCCTTTCAGCACACAAGCGTTACCGCTTTTCAGGCAAAGAGAGAACACATCAAAGCTCACATTTGGTCGTGCTTCGTAGATAATGCCTATCACTCCGAAAGGCACACTGATCTTTGTCAGCTCCATTCCGTTGGGGCGGGTGGTTTGCATCAGTACACATCCCAGTGGAGAGGGAAGTGTAGCTACATTACGAATATCACCGGCAATACCTTTTATACGGTCTGCTGTAAGCATCAGACGGTCGTACTTAGGATTGCTTGTCTCCATCTTAGCCAGGTCCTTCTGATTACCGGCAAGGATAAGCGAAGTCTGTGCTTCAGCCTCATCTGCCAACGCCAGTAATATCTCGTTGATCTGTTTGTCACTCAGTCGGGCAAGTTTTCTGCTTGCTGCCTGAACAGCCTGAAATGTCTCTTTTAAATCCATCATCTGTTAATAACTTAGATTCTTATTCAATATATAGATAATCATAATGCACAACCGGCTTCAATCCATGTTTGCCAATCATCTCTCTGGCTTCGGACGAATCGAAAGAAGCTTTGCCCACTCCTATCTGTTTGCCGGTATGGTCCATAATACGCACTATGTCGTCTTTCTCAAATTCACCTTCTATGCGGGTGATACCTACAGGAAGGATGCTTACTGCCTTTTCTGAATTGATAATCTGTGCAGCCTGTTCGTTGATATGAAGCTCACCTTTGGCAAAGCCTTCACTGTGGGCAATCCATTTCTTCACACTCGAAACCTCCTGTGCGGAAGGTACAAAGCGGGTGCAGACTGTAGTCTTTGGTTTACGGAGCAGATCCACCAGAATATTGTCTTTCTTACCATTGGCGATAATAACGGTGATTCCTTCATCGGCCACCTTACGGGCAATGTTAGTCTTGGTCAGCATTCCGCCACGACCAAAGCCCGACTTCTCGGTCTGGATATAATCGGACAAGTCTTTTCCCTGCTCCACCTCTCTGATAACAGAGGAAGCAGGATCAGAAGGCGATCCGTTATAAATGCCATCAATATTACTTAGAATGATAAGTGCTTCGGCATCCATCATACTGGCTATCAATCCCGAAAGCTCATCATTATCAGTAAACATAAGCTCGGAAACAGAGATGGTGTCGTTCTCATTCACAATGGGGATCACTCCATTTTCCAGCATCACTGTCATACAGTTCTTCTGGTTCAGGTAATGACGGCGTGTACCGAAGTTCTCTTTAGTAGTAAGCACTTGTCCCACGGGAATCTTATGCTCACGGAAGAGTTCGTAATAACGATTAATCAGCTTAGCCTGTCCCACTGCCGAGAAAAGCTGACGCTGGTCTACACTATCTAGTTTCTTTGAAGCACGTACTTCACTCCTACCGGAAGCCACAGCTCCTGAGGATATAAGGATAACCTCCACCCCGCCTTTACGAAGTTCTGCTATCTGGTCAACCAACGCAGACATACGGGTTACATCAAGAGAACCATCCTTACGGGTAAGTACGTTACTGCCTATCTTAACTGCAATCTTTGTAAATTGATACGCCATTCTTAGTTATAAATTAGAAGCACAAATATAGGAATTATAATCGATCTGTGATAAAATACGTTTGTTTTCTTAAACTATATTCAAGGAATAGCCATATATCTGAGTGATCAATAGAGACGATATGAGTTATGTAAAGATATTACTGCTTCTATAGAATATATGTTTGAAGAATCCCCAGAAAGAGGGAATAGACAAAAAGAGCAATCCGCTTTTCGTTGAAAGAAGTATTTCTATCGATAAAAGATTTGCTTACGTCGATTCTTTTTTGTCTGAATGCCAGCCTCTGATATTTTTGGTTTAAGTCATTCTTAATGATCTTATTAAGCACACCTTTCTTTTTATAATTTATGCACAAATAATTTATTTGAAAAGTAATCTATAAAATGAAGAAAAAAGGTATTTAGATCTATTTTTTAAAGTGAAGCACTATAAATCAATATACAACTAATAAAAAACTATTGTATGAAAAAGCTTGGAATTTTAATTTGTTTCCTGATAGTAGGATTATCAAATGCAATGGCATGTCACTTTGAGTTTTCAACACCTGAAAACAGAAAAGTATGTAAGGCCGGAGAAGAACTTATAATCAATGTTAAGCTTACATTGATACATAGAAACTGTAAAGTAGCACCACAAAGCACCCAATTTAAATACAGCGGAATTCAAGTGCTTGGAGCTACTGATTGGAAACAGGAATCTCCGGGAATATTTACCAGACAAATAAAGACAAAGGTTCTGAATGATAATAAAAAGAAAATTATGCTTTCGGCATCACGTACATGTGATAAAGACGGAGGATATGGAGTATTCACTTTGGATAAATAACACCCCTCTTTATGCATAAATTTCTGGTTCAGAAAATTATAATCATACTGTGCATGTTGCATCTGAGTATATCACTCAGTGCAAAGGTTACTCAGGCTAAAGCAGATAGCATTGCAAAAATACTGAACAGCACAAATGCTGTATGTGATCAGTCGTGTTCACTATATGTACAAGAGCATCCGGGAGCAAGCCTGACAAATACTATTTTTATATCTGTCTTACTTGCTTTGGGTGCAGCATGGTTATATGTAACTTACAAGAAAAAATATATTATTGCACTTAGTTCTATTCTGATAATTCTGGTTTTAGGGAGTTATTTTATACCTCCTTTGCTCCGTTCAAAGACAGTTCCTAAAGATTGTCCTATTATAAATAAGAGCAAACCAATTAGTTCTGCCAACTCATTTATCCCTCCGGGAAATGAATTTAAGCAGGAAAAAGATAGTTCGGAAGGATCGGCACGTACATCGCCTCCAAGCAATGAATTCTCTCAAGCCTCTGCTGAGGAGTTTTCCTCGGCAGAAGCAAATACTCCTACTTCTAACAAAAATGAATTTCAATCAGCAGACTCAACTTCTACATTAACATCCCCGATTAAGGTTGACAACAAGGTGAATGAATCTCTTATTTATGAACCTGTTATTATCTTTTTCATACTAGGAATCATCGGACTAATGATACGATATTCCTGGTTTAGAAGAACAAGGGGGATATTTTTACTTGGTGGGCTACTGTATCTGGGATTTTACCGAGGTGGATGTTCGTGCATGATCTCAAGTTTTCAAAGTCTTATACTCTTTATAGCAGGTATAAAAATTCGTTGGGAATCTTTGCTTTGGTTTCTTGTGTTGATTCCTGCTACCTATCTGTTTGGACGAGTGTGGTGTGGTTGGTTATGCCATCTCGGAGCGTTACAGGAGTTCTTGTTCCGTTCTCGAAAACTAAGATTGGTAACCTCCTTAAAGGCACAGAAATATCTGAAAATAATTCAGATCTCGGCCTTCAGCCTATGGATTGTTCAGCTGGTGATAACCCGGACAAATTTATTCTGCGAAATAGATCCGTTCAAAGTGGCATTCAATATGATGTCGGTGAATTGGATTGGCTATGCATTACTGGGTATTCTGTTAATATCATCAGTACTTATATATAAACCATTTTGCAGGACACTATGTCCGGTAGGAGTTGTTCTAGGATGGGTATCTTTTATTCCTGGAGCCAGAAGATTGAACAAGAACGATCTGTGTGTAAATTGTAAAAGTTGCAACGATGAATGTAATCAAAGGGCTATGATACACGAAGATAGAAAAACAATTCTTCATAATGAAGACTGCATTATGTGTGGTGAATGTTTCGATGGCTGTAAGAAAAAAGCTTTAAAAATAAACAACCATAAATCCGGGAAAAAAATATTGTCGGTCATTGTATTGGCACTGATGATTTCATCAACTGTTAATGCTCAATGGGAATGCCCCAGCAGATTGGGAGGTAGTCTGCAACCTTTCGGACAAAGTAACCTGATGTGGGCTGGAGAAGTGACTACTACAGGCGGTTTCATTGATAAATCGGCCATATCCAATCTTTTGGTTTTGGGTGCTTTGGATTATAGTGTAAACAAGAATACATTCTATCTGGAAGGTGGCTTCAAGTCATGGTATCGTTCAGGTGGAGACAGAGATAATAATGGTCTTTACAGCTTTGGACTCAGAGAAGCATTCTACAGGTATTCCGGTGAGAAGCAAACTCTTACCCTGGGATTACATTCAGCCAAGAGTGATGATTATTATCTTTTAAACGAACGTGTTGTCGGAGCCAATTATCGGGTAAAACTTGGTAACTTTGATTTCAATGCTATTGGTGGTTCTGTAATGAAGGACTTTGCAAGGAATGGAACGTTTTGCACTTTGGGTTATTTATATAATATTGTACCCGGAAGGCCACGCTCTGATTTGGGCAATAGTTTCGGACAGACTAATCTGGGTATGGTTACTCTAACCTGGCATCCTAATTCATCAAAAGGGAATAATGAGTTCTCATCCGGCGGAGAATTTGGTACAACACCCAAGGAGTCTTTTTTCAACATAAAATCTCTGGGACTAGTTGCTTATCATGAATTTGGTGATCTGATCTCCCAAAAAGCATTTATAACAGGAGCTTACGGAGAATTTAGTCTGGGAGGAATAAATCTTAAACCGGAAATATTACTGCAATCTTCAAAAAATAATAATGCAATCATTTATTCAGCCATTGCCGATAAACAGATAGACTGGTCAAATGGACAAATGACAAAAATATTTGCTCGTTACATTGGAATGAAAAAGAACGATGCAGGAGCCATAGCAACCAACTCTTTCAGTAATATCTTTGCAGGAGAGGTGCTGCGCCTTGATGCACTGGATATGCCATTCATGCAAATCGGATTAAAACATTCATTTCCTTCCATAAAGACCTCATTAAAGATTCAGGCAGCTATGCAAACAGGTGCTGTTACTGGTTATACTCCAGATGATTATAATACAACTCCATGCAAGATGAAAGAGCTCGATCTCACACTAAGCAAAAACCTTGGTAAGATTTTCCTTTTAAATACTACAATTGGATACCTGAGCCATCCGAATATGATAACAGACGATTCGGCCTATCTGAAATATGTATCCAAGAATTCGCTCTTTGGGAAAGTGGAGTTACGTATCACATTTTAAAATCATCACAGAACAATACTCTTATGAGAAAGTTACTTGGCATTCTGTTTTTTACGACTTTGGCATTGATGATTATGATGAATTCATGCAAAGAGTCTGGCAAGATATATTCCATTAACACAGATAAATGTACCCGATGCAGAAAGTGTGTTCAGGTATGCGGTTCACATGCTATAAGCTGGGATACTATTTCAAACAGTGATTACCTTTATAAGGTATCCATTGATCCAACTAAATGTACCGGATGTGGTGAATGTGTACTGGTATGTTCATCAAACGCAATAACCGATGGAGTTATAACCTCAGCAAGCAGTTCATCGAGTTCAGGTACGTCAGGCAGCACAACTAGTGGAAGTACTACTGGCAGCTCATCAGTCTACACTGTCTCTTCATCTTTATGCACGGGTTGTGGCAGTTGCCAAAATTCCTGTAGTTATGGTGCATTGTCCTTCTCTGGTGGAAAAGCTGTTATCGATGCTTCCAAATGTACCGGATGCGGGAATTGTGCTAAAATCTGCCCAAGGAGTGCCATAACTTCAACGAGCAGTAGTTCGTCAGGATCGGGTACAGACTCTGGTAGTACAACCGGTAGCAGTTCTGGAAGCACTACTTCATCAACCTACGCAGTAAGCTCATCCAAATGTACAGGGTGCGGACATTGCAGGAATTCATGCAGCTATGGTGCGCTCTCTTTTTCTGGTGGAAAAGCTGTTATTGATGCTTCCAAATGTACGGGGTGTGGAAATTGTGCCAAAAGCTGTCCAAGAAGTGCCATCTATAAGCAGTAATCAGGATGAGATATTATTTAGGATTATTACTCCTCTGCATCGCTGTTCAGATAAATGCTCAGATCCAAGTGAAATATTTAAAGGAAAAGCAGGAACAGTATAAAATTGGAGACAGAATAGAGCTTTTGGTCAGAATGAAAACTCTTCCTGAGACGTGTAAATCGGGGATGAAACAGGCCAAGGTGTTCGTCAGCGGACTCGATATTGGGAATCAGACAGACTGGGCCGAGGTATCAAAAGGTCTGTGGGAAAAGAAACTCTCGCTCTTAATTATTCAAAACAATAAGAATTGTGCTAAAATCACAATCATGCGAAAAGTAGATAAAGAGTCTCTTTTCCATCAGGAATTATTCAACATTAAACAATAAGAAGTTTATGAAAGCAGAAGAAGCAGCTATTGACATAAGAGAACTTAAAAAAAGACAACAAGAACGTCAAAAGAGTGTGTCACGCACAATAGTCATTACAGTTATCATGATTACTGTCATTCATATGATATATATGAATATGATGGGATTTAGTTCATTAAGTCATGATGCATGTATTGTATACAGCTCAGTGCCAAGATGGTTCTTTTATTTATATGAAAACATTTTAGAACTGTTCATTGTAGTTATTCTTGGCGTATTTGCCGGAGTTCTGGTAGAACGGTATTTTTACAAGATAAAACGTTTCTATCCCAAGAACCAATCACTGGCATTCGCTTATGCAGCCATACTTCCTGTATGTTCCTGCGGAGTGGTTCCATTGATTGATTCAATGAAGAAACGCACATCATTAAAAGTAATCATAACCTTCGTTATTGCAGCTCCTCTGCTTAATCCCTATATTATTCTGGTATCTTTTACCGTTTTAGGATTAAAATATGCCATACTGAGAATCGTTTTTTCTTTTCTGTTGTCTATTATCTCAGGAATAGCCGTCGATTATATTTCAAAACATTTCAAATCATTTTCATGGGGTGACTATAAAGCCTGTACTTCTGAATGTGATGCTGTTGTTGATCGCGATCCATTTGTCAAGACCGTTAAGATAACACGTAAATTATTGCCATATATATTAATTGCTGGATTGATAAGCTTTGCTTTTGCCTTGTGGAATCCCAGACAATATTTAGAAGGCATGAGCTTCAGTCATGAACCTTGGGCTACTATTATTATGACTTTAGTGGGCATACCACTTTACGTTTGCAACGGCACAGATGTTATCTTCCTGAAGCCATTGCTTCAGTATACAGATCTAACAATGGGTAGTGCCATGGCATTTTCTCTGGCATCTTCGGCTATATGTGTATCGTCAATTGCCATGTTGGTAAAATTTATTGGAAGAAATCTTACTATAGCCCTCGTTGGAGTTGTTTTTGTTTTAATATTGTTATTTTCTTTTGTGATAAACATCTTTTTATAGCTGAATTAAATAGAGATATATCCAATCCTTCAATTTGGTTAAAAGTATATTAAAAGGAGATTTGCTAAGCTGTTTTTTTATATTTTTGCAGTCAAATAACCTATTAATGAGAACTACAAACCCTCAAGTGGAGCAAATTACCCCGTTTATTGTAATGGATGTTTTGGAAAAAGCAAACGAAATGCAAAAACAGGGAATCTCCATTATTCACATGGAAGTTGGCGAGCCCGACTTTAACATTCCGGAATGTGTGGCTCAAGCCGCAAAAGCTGCTTACGATAAGCACCAGACACACTACACCCATTCATTGGGGCATCCTGATCTCCGACAGGCAATTGCAGATTTTTATAAGAAAGAGTATAACGTGGATGTTGATCCCGACTGTATTGTTGTAACATCCGGCTCATCACCGGCTATTTTGCTGACTCTGATGTTGCTTTGTGAACCGGAGAGCGAAGTTATCATGTCGAACCCCGGCTATGCCTGCTATCGCAACTTTACCCTTGCGGCACATGCAAATCCGGTATTGGTTCCTTTACGCGCATCAAACGGCTTTCAGTATGACATAGAAGACATAAAGAAGAGCATTACTCCCCGTACCCGAGGCATATTCATCAACTCACCGATGAACCCTACAGGGACGCTTCTCGACGATTCGTTCATGAAACAAATCGCAACTCTGGGAGTACCCGTTATTTCTGATGAAATTTATCACGGACTGGTTTATGAAGGCAGAGCACGAAGCATTCTTGAGTTTACCGACAAAGCATTTGTACTAAACGGATTCTCGAAAAGATTTGCCATGACCGGATTGCGTCTGGGCTATCTTATCGCTCCGAAAGAGTATATCCGTCCGCTGCAGAAGCTACAGCAGAACCTGTTTATCTGTGCCCCAAGCATTGCTCAGCAAGCCGGTATAGCCGCTTTGAAAGAGGCTGAAGAAGATGTGGAAAAGATGAAAGCCATATACAATGAACGCAGAGTGTACATGATTTCACGCTTGAAAGAGATGGGATTCAAAATTGATGTAGAACCCAAAGGAGCTTTCTACATATTTTGCGATGCCCGCAAGTTCACAAAAGACTCATACAAGTTTGCTTTCGAGATCCTTGAACATGCCCATGTAGGCGTAACTCCGGGAGTAGATTTCGGAACAGGTGGTGAAGGATACATACGTTTCTCATACGCCAACTCTTTGGAAAATATCAAGGAAGGTATGGATCGTATTGAGGCTTACCTTAAAACATTAGAAGTATAAGAATCACTTTTTATTAGTGATTGAAGTGATATACAGCATTCCCAGACCATAGGGGATGCTGTCTTTTTTTTCTAAAAGATATTTCTGAAACGGTTTCTGGTCAACATCAAACACAAAACTAGCTCTGGAATAGGGAGCCGTATTATTCACTACATCAGTCAGCACTCTGTTATTTCTCAGCACAAGGCTATCCAGATTCTCTTTCAGTGAAGAGTGAATATTATACTTCTGCCCGGGATAATAATAACTGAGGAGATTATCTACCTGGACATTGTCTCTTACATAATACACCTCCGAAGGATGTTTGTTTATAAAACGAGTCAGGGCAATATTGGGATTTAGCTCCATAAAGTGATATGGCAGTAGTGCCATAAATAAGTTCCATATAAGCAGACCAGCCGACAAGTAACTTATAGCGTTCAGCTTCAGTTCATATTTCATGAAAAGCCAGAGAGCCAGAGCGAAAGGCAACATCACCATAAACTCAGCATTCCCATCGGACACAGCAGCAAAAAGCAGCTGCATTATAAAGATCAGAAGATGGGCTGATGCAAACTTACCGGAATATAGGTTTACCCTCCGTTTGTGCACGGCTCCTTTCACCTTGAAGATTCCCACAACAAAGCAGGCAAGGGAGATCAATAAAGGTATTCCAAAATAGAAATACTTATGAATGAGAGGAACAAAATAGCCATGTACCTGAACAAAGGAACGCATCAAACTTATAGGAGTAAGAAGCAATGAGACAGATTTGAAAGCAACGCTCACATTGCTTGCCTGATAATAGTCGTGAAACACAAAACGGATAAAGGTAGGACTATCATGCTTCGTGACATAGAATACAATGAGATAACTAACTGGGACAATCAATGCTCCCAAGAGATATTGAGTTACTCTTTTTGTACGTTTTGCTCTATCCGTTTCCGAAGAGAAGAAAACCATGAGCAGTAATCCCAACCACCAGAAGAAATGAACCTGATGAAACAAGCATGCAACAGATGCCAGCAAGGAAGTCAGAAAAGCTTTCTTTTGTATAAGGATAGTCCTGCTTGCCCAGAGGGAGAAGAAAAGTGGTATTATATAAGCTTCATTATCCGTAGCAAAGCGAAGAAATCCGAAGCAAGAACCCAGAAAGATTAATATTACCGCACACTTCCTGTCATCAGTAAACACGGCAAGTACCGAACGCATCATAAATAAACATGCTATGGCAAACACAGAATTCACAAAGCACATTAAAGGCAATGTATTCTTAACATTCAGAATATGGGCAACAGCATAACCAAAAGCATTGTACAACAGATGATGTGGACGAAACAGATAACTACCCGACCTCATCTCCTCGGCATAGGCCAGGGAATCGAGAGAATTGTTTATAGAAGGAAGAGCTATATATAAAGCTCCAAGCAGGAGAATGGTCAGCAGACTAAGGTTTGGTCTATATTTTAAAACGGGCATTGTCTCTATAATGAATTTAATTATCTCTTCCTATCTTCAATATTTAACTAATTGAGATACAAAGATAGTTTTTCAATATAGAGAACGAATAATTTTTCATTAAAGTATAAAAGAGTATAGTTTGTATCGAAGAAAATATCGTAAAAACTGAAAGAGGCATCACAAGCTAAAACCAGTGATGCCTCTTTTCGTTATTTATTTGTTTCTCTGTTTTCCACAATTTGAACTGCAGCTTCATAATCATCGGCAGATACAAGTACCGTCATTCCGCCCGGACCAAAGTTTACAGTCATTGAAGGAACCATACTCCCTAGATTATCGTCTTTTAAAGCTGCTTCTATATCAGCACTTTCCAATAATCCTTTCACCAATTCCGCTTCCCATGGAGTGCCACAAAACACTTCTACCAAGGGGATTCTATCATCTGCAGTCATAATTATTATATTTAAGGATTTATACTTTATCCATCAATATAACAATATGCTAATAAAAATTGTTGTCTAAAAGATTTTATATTTCTCTTTATTCAACATTTTCTCTGTTGGCTATAATTTCACTGGCTATGTCATAATTCTCAGCAGATACCAAAACAGACACTCCACCGCCGGTTGATACCTCTGTTAACATGGTAATAGCCATGTATCCCATATTATAATTCTTCAAAGCAGCTGGTATGCCAGCACTTTCAAGAAGTCCTTTAACTAGTTCAGCTTCCCATGGAGAACCAAAGAACACTTCTACCAAGGGCGTTTTATCACCAGTATTCATAATTGTTACATTTATAAATTATAGGATACAAATATAACAATCCTCTCATGCAAAACTTTACGTAAGGGGAAATAAATATTTTATTTACGACTTAAATGCGGTTGGCAAGCACCTTCATTGCAAGAGCATAACTTTCACTAGGAACAGCCACTCTCATTTCAGCTTCATCTCTTACTTTAGTCTGAACGTTAGCTTTTGCTAATAAACCTTTAATAAGTTCAACTTCCCATGGTGAACCAGAAAATACATCGATTAATGAGATTTTAGTAGTTTTCATTGATAAAAAATAAAATTAATGATGGCGGCAAATATATAGAGAAAAAATCGCTTCATCAAACCACAAAAAGTAATATGGAACTATTTTTCATGCAAACGTTATAGCTAAATAATTGTAATATGAACACTCATTTTAAGCATTTATTACTTAAGTATTTAGATATACTTAATGTCAATCTTACATCATCTAAAAAGTTTATCTTGGAATCTACTATTAGCAAAATAATAAATACATTAAGGCAACTCATTTACAGAAGTTAAGCATATACAAAAATCTATTTTTAAGTTTATACAAGCTATATTAAACTTGAAAAACATTGTTTATATGGTTTAAATTGTATTTACAAAATTAACAATTAAAAACCAGTAGTCTAATTGTAATATTCGTTTCAAAAGTATGAAGAAGCTAATACAGGTAAAATGTAAGTGCCACTTCTATTAGTCTATATAAATAAAATACTAATCATGAATTACTAATTTTAAGATAGATTAGCATTACAAGAAGATCTTTTGTAATCGATTAACAATCAATTTATTACATACTCTTTCTTTTTCATATAGCAGATAATTAGGCTGCCTATTGATCCTGATTGGAACAAGTATCTTTAGTGGAAAATTTAAGTAGGTCTAAACCAGGGAATATATCCCAATTTATTCCTCAATGATTCTCTATTTATTGAGGAATAAACAGATGACCATTGCCCGATAAATAAAATCCATTCACCTATGAAAGAAGAGCTATGTTTCACTGTAATAAACTAAAAAAGGCATTCCGATAAACGAAATGCCTTCTCAATATTCTTAAGAATATCAATTATTTCTTTGAATCTTTATCGCGGATTTCCACACGACGAATCTTACCACTGATAGTCTTTGGAAGTTCGTCAACGAACTCTATCACACGAGGATATTTGTAAGGAGCAGTAACCTTCTTCACGTGATCCTGAAGTTCCTTAGCAAGTTCTTCGCCAGCTTTTGCCTTGTATTCCTTTGACAAGATGATTGTAGCTTTTACCACCTGTCCGCGAATTTCATCGGGTACACCGGTAATGGCACATTCTACAACCGCTGGGTGAGTCATCAATGCACTTTCCACCTCGAATGGGCCGATACGGTAACCAGAACTCTTGATTACATCGTCAGCACGACCTACGAACCAGAAATAGCCATCTTCATCTCTCCATGCAAGGTCGCCTGTGAAGTACATGTTATCATGATAAGCTTCATTGGTAAGTTCATCATTTCTGTAGTACTTTTCACTCAAACCTACAGGAAGTCCGTTGTCAATACGAATCACGATCTGTCCCTGTTCACCTTCTTCAGCCGAACGACCGTCGGGAGTAAGCAGGTCTACTTTATAGTTAGGACTAGGAACACCCATGCTGCCCGGTTTTGGTTCCATCCACGGAGAAGTAAAGATTACAAGAGTAGTTTCACTCTGTCCGTAACCTTCACGCAACTTAATGCCTGTAAGCTGGTGGAACTGTTCATAAACAGCCGGATTCAATGCTTCACCTGCAATGGTGCAATATTCCAATGATGAAAGATCATATTTAGTAAGGTCTTCACGAATAAGGAAACGGAAGATTGTAGGAGGTGCACAAAGAGAAGTGATGTGATAATCATGAATCTTTTCAAGAATTGCTGAAGGAGTAAACTTCTCGTGATCGTAAACAAACACAGCTGCGCCGACAATCCACTGACCGTAAAGTTTTCCCCAGAGAGCTTTCAGCCAACCGGTATCGGCAATAGTGAGGTGCAGACTGCCTTCGTGAAGGTTGTGCCAGTATTTTGCAGTAATGATGTGACCCAACGGATAAACAAAGTTATGCGCTACCATCTTTGGGTTACCAGTCGTGCCCGAAGTAAAGCTGATAAGCATAATATCCTCATTATCGTTTACATGAGCCGGACGAACAAAAGGGGCTGCATTTTCAATGCCTTTGTGGAAATCATCCCATCCTTCAGGAATAACCGGTCCGATAGATACACGGTGCTTCATTGATGGAGATTCAGCCATTGCATCGTTGATGTGACCAATAATAAGTTCATCACCATCGGCTACAATAGTCATGATATCAGCAGCATTGTTACGATAAACAATATCTTTTTTTGTAAGCAAGTGGGTTGCAGGGATAATCACAGCTCCGATTTTGTGTAAAGCAATAATCGTAAGCCAGAATTCATATCTACGCTTCAGGATAACCATCACTTTGTCGTCTTTCTTAATACCTAGAGAAAGGAAGTAAGAAGCTGTTTTATCAGTTTGTTCCTTCATGTCGGCAAAGGTAAAACGGCGACATTCGTTTTTGTCATTGGTCCATAACAAGGCCAGTTTGTCAGGTTGCTCAGCAGCCCATGCATCTACTACATCGTAAGCAAAGTTGAAATTCGCAGGAACTTTAAGTTTATAATTCTGCTCAAAGTCTTCCTGTGAAGAGAACTCTGTCTTTTCTAAAAATCTTTCGATCATAATTT
>Ga0183100_1001075_pt1 | contig 15159 bp, 11 predicted proteins | sample Biomet2_FD_127789 | JGI IMG/M metagenome (GOLD analysis project Ga0183100, IMG submission 127789) | Microbial communities from bioreactor (seeded with anoxic lake sediment) at LBNL, California, USA - Biofuel metagenome 2 | ecosystem: Engineered > Bioreactor > Anaerobic > Unclassified ...
GTGCTTTTTTGCATTTATTTTAGTTTAGGAGGTTGAATCCATCTATGAAAAAACTTTTCCGAAACCGAACATTTTTGGGAATTGGCAGCATCACCCTTGCGGTGCTGATCTGCCTTGTGATCGCACCAGCCTTGAGTACATCAAACTCTAAACAGGTTAATGTGGTACGGGTAACTAAGAAGATACCGGAGAGCGCCCTCATCACCAAAGACATGGTACAGACTGTCAAAGTCGGAGGGTATAATCTGCCGTCCAACGTTATTATTGATCCTGAAAAAGTCATCGGAAAGTATGCTACAGCTACCCTGCAGCCGGGGGACAGCATACTGGATACGAAAATTGCAGCTCAGGCTCCGAATGCGTATTTGTCACAACTGGACGGGAAACAGGTAGCCGTGTCCGTCAGCATAAAAAACTTTGCGGCCGGACTATCTGGAAAATTGGAATCCGGCGATATTATCTCTCTTGATGTTGCAAATTACGGTGACCTGAAGCAGACGCTTGCACCGGAAGAGCTTCGTTATGTGAAACTGCTCGCAGCGACCAACGACAACGGCGCGGACAACGCAGCCGATCAGAACACCAAGGACACAAAGCAGGAAGATATGCCGTCCACATTGACGGTACTGGTTACACCGGCGCAAATGCAAAAGCTGGTGGACTATGAAAACAACGGTGTATTACACGCTGCTCTGGTTTACCGTGGCACACAGGAAAATACGCAGAAATTTTTGGATATTCAGGCACAACACCTGAGTCAGCAAACACAGAACGGAGGAACAAAAGTTGGCAAATAACAGATTTGTAGCATTGTGGGGCAGCGGTGGGAGCGGTAAAACAGCGCTGTCCATAAAAATCGCAAAGGAGCTGGCCGCAAACAAAAAGAATGTGCTGGTAATACACTGTGATGATGAAACGCCGGTACTGCCGCTGCTCCTGCCGGTATCTGAAAGCGGCCAGTCTTTGGGCGATTTGCTGTCCATGTCCAGTCCGACGCAGATTTCTGTCCTGCAGCACTGCGCGGTATACGGAAGCAGTGGATACATCAGCCTTTTAGGGTATCAGCTGGGAGAGAACGCCATATCCAACCGCGAATACAACGATAAAGAAGCAAGAAATCTGTTCAATCTTTGTCGTAGAATTCCCAGTATGGATTACATTCTTGTTGATTGCTCTCACCATACAGTGGATAATATTTTAACTGCGGTCGCGCTTGAAGCTGCTGATGCAGTCATCAAGGTTGCCAATACCAATCTTCGGAGCACAGTATATCTGGAATCGCAGAAGCAGCTGCTTCGGGAAGAAAAGTTCCATTACCGAGATCATATCAATGTGCTGAACAACGTAATGCCCGATCAGGATACCTACCCGTTCCGCGAATCGCTGGGCGGCGCACCGTATGTATTCCCACACTGCCCCTCAATTGAAGAACAGTTTCATGAACAGAAGCTGTTGGATACCTTGTTTGGAAAAGACGCCCGCCGTTTTGAGCCGGTCATGAAGCAGCTGGTGAAAGAGGTGTTCTTGGATGAGTAGAAATGCCGCAATGTTTACGTCTCAAAAAAAGTTACTGTCTTTTCCTACGCTGCTGGACGAAATACAGGAGTATATGTCATTCAATTACCGCGAATTGATGTCAAGCCTGGACAATAAAAACGGCACACAGTTTCGGTCATATATTCAACAGTACCTAACCGAAAAAGAGTATGGCGTGGAAGGGTATGACTTTGGCCAGTTGGTAGAAAAGCTGTACGATGAAATGGCCGGCTTTTCCTTCCTTTCACAGTACATTGATATGCGGGTACCCGGAGTAGAGGAGGTCAACATCAACGCCTGGGATGATGTGGAAGTGCATTTCAGCGGGGGGAGAGTAGAACCGGCAGACGGTCAGTTCTATTCTCCCCTCCACGCGACAAACGTGGTCAAGCGCATCCTTTCAAAGTCCGGAATCATTCTGGACGGCGCGCACCCCTGTGTCCGCGGGCATTTGAACAAAAACATCCGTGTAACCGTGAACGGCCCCGGCGTCATTGATGATGACATCGGTATTCAGGCTTCTATCCGGTTTGTCAATCCGCAGAAATTGGGTAAGGACGCATTCTTGAAAAACGGCCTTTCCACCGAAGAAATGCTGGATTTTCTCGTGACATTGTATCGTCACGGCGTTTCGATGTGCCTTGCCGGTCCGACCGGCGCGGGAAAGACTACACTCATGGGCTATATCCTGGCGGCTGTCGCAAACAATAAAAAGAACCGGCTGTTTACCATTGAAGTTGGAAACCGTGAATTTGATTTGGTTTTGAGAAACAAATTAGAACAGGTCATTAACAGCGTCATGAGTACCGTTACCCGGGAATCCAACGATCCCAAGCAGGTTGTAACCGCGCAGATGCTTTTGGAGCAGGCATTGACCTTCCACCCGAAATATATTTGTATGTCGGAAATGAAAGGTTCGGAAGCCTTTGAAACGGTAGAAGCCGCGTTGACCGGCCATGCTGACCTAAGTACGGTTCACGCGGACTCCTGCGATGATATTTATGACCGTATCCTGACCCTTTGTGTGCAAAAGTCTACTAACCTCAGCGAAAACAAACTGATGGATCTCATCATCAAGGCCTTCCCCGTTGTGTTCTATGTGGATACGATGGAGGACGGAATCCGCCGGATTGTCGAAATTGCAGAGGGTGAAAGTCTTGGCAATGGCAAATATCGTGTTCACACGCTATATCGGTATCATGTATACCAAAACACAAAAAATTCAATTACCGGAATAACAGAAATTAAAGGTCGGTTCGAGAAAGTCAATCCCATCTCTGAAAAGCTTCAGGCGAAACTGAGAAGAAAAGGACTTGACGAACTGACGCTTGAAACACTGATCGGAGGTGAAGCAGCTTGACCTTCTTTTATGCCGCCGCCTTTTTCTTAATGGTGGGCGGTATTTTTGTTTTAGTTGGCTTATCCCCTTTGGAATATATTAATCGGCTGTCGCAGATCAAGTCCTATAGAAAAGTGAAGCTAAAACGCGCTGTGAAGGAAAGTACAAAGCCGAGAAAGCTGCGCGGTATTCAGAAAATCGTAAAGGAAGCGCAGGATACGCTGCGGCAGGAAAATCAAAGCAGCCGATTTTCGCAGCTGGTTATGATGTCGTTAATCTTTGCTATCGTTGGTATCCTGCTGTCCAGCACCGTGAATAATCCGTTTCTGACGCCTGTTTTAGCGGTCGGATTTGCTCTGTTTCCGTTTTTGTATGTGCTGCTCATGGCAGCCAGAAATCGTAAGAGCCTCAATAACGCGCTGGAAACCGCTCTTTCAACCATCACTTCGACATATCTGCGCACCGATTCCGTCATCACGGCGGTCACGGAGAATTTACATCAGCTTGAACCGCAAGTGCGGCCGACATTTCAGCGCTTCCTGGTGCAGGCCGAAATGATCAGCTCGGATATTCCGGCACTGCTCGAGCAAATGAAAGACGGAATTGACAGTGATGTGTTTCATGAATGGATCGACGCCATGAAATTGTGTCAGGATGACCGGAATCTGAAAAGCACTCTTTTACCCATCGTAAACAAGCTGTCGGATATGCGAACCGTATCCGGAGAGCTGAACAATCTGATGTACAAGCCAATGCAGGAGTTTGTTATTATGGCGCTGATGCTGATTGCCGAGATTCCCATGCTCCGATTGATGAATGTGGAATGGTACAACATTATAATGTATTCAGTGGCCGGAAAGATCATCATAGCGATTGATGCAGTGATACTGATTATTTCTCTGGTTGCGGTCGTTCGGAATACCCGGCCGGTAGAATACAGGAGGTAGTTATGGAATTTTTATTTATTATATTTCTGGCGTTTGGCATCTACCTGGTCGCCTGTGACTTATGCCGGGTGCCGACACTTGCAGCTGCAAAGGCGGTCATGTCTATTACGCAGCCTAAGAAACGCCATGTATTCAGCCTTGAAGCTATCGAAATGTCCCTTGCTTCACGGTTCAGCAAAATCATACGGCTCAGCGATTCCCGAAAAAAGGAATGGAAGTCAACGCTGGTTGTTGCGGAGATCCCAATGCAGCCGGAAACATATTTCGCCCGGTGTATAGTCAAAGCGCTGATGAAGCTGTTGCTTTTGATCCCTTTTTCTCTGCTTGCGCCGCTGATGGACTTAATCATCATCATATGGGCGGCATGGGGTGTGTTCAACGATATTTCCGAAGCACAGAAAAAGGTAAAACAGCGCCATGAAGAAATCAATCGGGAGCTGCCGCGCTTTGTCTCCACGGTGGAGCAGGAGCTGAACAGCACCAGCAACATATTGGCAATATTAGAAGGATACAAGGGAAGCGCCGGTCAAGCGTTCCGCTACGAACTTGAAATCGCCATTGCGGAAATGAAAACCGGCTCACAGGAACAGGCGCTGATCCATTTGGAATCCCGTGTGAACACTGTCATGATGAGCCAGACGGTGCGTGGCTTGCTGGCTGTCATGCGCGGCGATAACGGCGTCATGCACTTTGCCATGCTTGCAAACGACTTTAAGCAGCAGGAGCTACAGCAGTTAAAAATGATTGCACAGAAACGACCGGACAAAGTTAAGGTATTCAACTACCTGATTTTGGCCGGTTTTTTCATTACATTCCTTACGCCAATCGCAATTTACCTTGTAAATCTACTCAAACAAATGATGTGAGGTAACGTCATGAAGAAAATAAAAAAGCTACTCAAATCCCAAAAAGGGAGCCTCGTATTTGAAGCACCGGTGATTCTGGTCATCTCTATTATGATTATTGCAATCGGCCTTTACTCTTTTCCGGCCATCATTGCAAAGCAGCAGCTTGACACTTATGCGTCGGAACTAAAACGCACGGCTGAATTAACCGGTATGGTGGGAACGGAAACGACGAAGAAAGCGCAGAAGCTATCAGCTGAAACCGGCCTGAATCCGGATATTACCTGGTCGAAAACCGGCAAAATACAGTTGGATGATGAATTCACCGTAACCTGCAGCATTACGAAAGACATCGGATTCGGCCGGTTCGGCTCTTTTCCTGTGCCCCTGCACTCCAAACAAGCGGGACGCTCGGAGGTTTACTGGAAATGAACAAATGCAGAAAAATCTTGAAAAGCAGCAAAGGCAGCAGCAATATCAGCACGGTCGTCGTTGCCATGATTTTAATCGTGATTGTGGCAAGCGGACTGGAATATCTTCGTTTGAATGTCATTGCACAAGGAACGCGCAATGGCATGGAAACCGTCATCACGCAGGCCTGCACCGACAATTATGACAGTTTGTACAACGGACTGCGTGAAGGGTATAGCGGTGGCTACGAACTGAATAACGGCAGCTGGACGGAGGACATCAATACGGACGCTGCATACTCCATTATGGACAAGCAGCTGGGTACAAAATCCGACGGAGCCGGTCACGCAAAGTACAACGGCAGCACGATGGAATTCCGGATTTCAGATCTTTCCATCCAACTGTCCAATACGCCGTTTGCTCCCGGCAAGCCGGGTGAGGAAACAAAATTCACTGGCACGGCGACCTACACAGTAACCGTACCTTTATCATTCGGATGGCAAGGCCTGCCGCCACTCGAAATACCTATGAAAGTAAAAGCGGGTTACACCGCTAAGTTTTGAAAAAGCGGAACCAGTTCCGCTTTTTCTGTTTATTAAGGAGGTTTACATCTTGAAAAACAATCCCAAAGTTCGTAAATTCCTACTACTATTTCTGATTATATTTGGTATCGGCGCATCGGGAATAACCGGATATGCGCTTGTCACCGGCACACCGATTCTGAGCATGTTTTCATCCGGCATATTTTCTTCCGGCTCGGGAGCCCAGGTGCTTGAGCAAGGCCAAATGCAGTTAGAAAGTGAAAGTTCAACCTCGATCACGCCACAAGAGATCACTCCAACGGATTCAACGGCTGTTTCATCCAATTCTGCATCCTCCATTGACCCGGATGCAAAGATTGATGAGAATCAGCTATCACCGCAGGGTACAGATACACCGCTGCAACCAATATCAGTTACCACATCACAGGAACCGACGTCAACGTCGTCACACCCTGCGACAACAAGCAGCTCATCTTCTTCGCAATCTCCTGTTTCCAGCGCACCTGAATCCAGTGCTTCAAGTGCGCCGGTTGCCAGTGTGCCAGACTCTCCAATTCATCAAGCTGCACCACAAATTAGTAGCGTGACCCTTGATAAGACGGAACTCACGTTAAACAAAGGTGATATTTCACCAGTTTTAATCGCGACAATCGCTCCCTCCAATGCATCGGGAGACAAAAGCATCAAATGGTCAACAGGCAATGCTAATATAGCCACCGTGGATAACACTGGGCATATCACAGCCGTTGGCGGAGGTACGGCAACAATTACGGCCACAACCTCAAATGGTAAAACGGCGGCCTGTACGGTGACAGTCTTAGTTCCACCGACCGGCATTAAGATTGATACCGATAATTTTAGTCTGGATAAAGGTTCCAGCAAAACTCTCACAGCTACAGTCGAGCCGAAAGACTGCACCGACAAATCTGTTGTTTGGGCAACCAGCAACAGTGATGTGATTTCGGTTGATGTGAACGGCAAGGTTACCGCCGAAAACATTGGAGCTGCAACGATTACCGCCACAACCTCAGACGGTAAATTCACGGCCTCCTGTGAAGTTACGGGCGTAATTCCGATTGCTTCACTCACCTTAAATGAGTCAGAACTCTCAATGATTAAGGGTACAGAGCAGACCCTTACAGCAACAATTGACCCGCCGGATACGACGGAGAATAAGACCATCGAATGGATTTCATCTAAGCCTACGGTTGCTGCCGTTGATTCCACCGGCAGAATTACAGCAATTGAGGGCGGCACGGCGGTCATTACTGCACAAGTAGGTTCGCATGTAGATGAGTGCGTCGTGACGGTTATTGTGCCTGCAACAGGAATTAGCTTAAACAAAAACACATTAACTTTGCCCAAAGGAACACAGGGCGATCTGACCGCGACCATTACGCCGGAAGACGCAACCGATAAAGCGGTTGAATGGACATCCTCGGATGAATCCATTGCAACGGTTGATAGCAACGGTAAAATCACGGCTCTAAGTGTAGGCACGGCTGTCATCACTGCGAAATCTCACGATGGAGGCTTCACAGCTGAATGCACAGTCACTGTTGTAGTCCCGGTCACGGGGGTATCGTTAGATAAGGCAGAACTTATTCTCATAAAAGGTGTAAATGAATCACTCCTGGCTGCCATTACTCCGCTCGACGCAACAGATCAGGTTGTCACATGGGAATCTTCCAATTCTTCCGTTGCTAAGGTTGACAGCGCGGGTAAGGTTACGGCCGTTGCGGGAGGTTCAGCGACTATCAGAGTCACTACACATGATGGCAATTTTATTGCTGAGTGCAAAGTTACAGTGATTGTGCCGGTGAATGGCATTTCTCTGAACAATCCGTCCATAAAGCTTGCAAAAGGAACCGATGAATCTTTAACCGTGACATTCTTGCCGCCGGATGCGACGGATAAGGTCGCTGTATGGACTTCTTCAAATGAATCTGTTGCTGCCGTGGACAGCTCCGGAAAGGTTACAGCAGTTAATGTTGGAAGCACCATTATTACGGCTACCTCACACGACGGCGGTTTCACTGCATCCTGTAATGTTACGGTAGTGATTCCGGTTACCGGTGTAACCCTTGACAAATCTACTTTGACCTTGAACAGAGGAACCACTGAAAAACTTAACTCTACCGTCAATCCCTCTGATGCAACCGATCAAGTGGTTACATGGCAGTCTTCAAATTCTACAGTTGCAAGCATTGATCAGAACGGGAACATCAATGCCATATCGGCTGGGAATGCGGTTATTTCCGTAACCACCCACGATGGAGACTATATGGCATCCTGCAATATCAGTGTCATAATCCCGATCAATTCCATTACAATGAGCCAGTCTGTGGCAGAACTGCGCGTCGAAAAGACAATGAGCCTGTCCGTTACGATTGACCCTCCGGATACTACGGAGGATAAGACAGTCACATGGTCATCGAGTGACAACAATATTGCATCTGTTGACAGTGAAGGTACTGTTACTGCGATCTATCCCGGCAATGTGGTTATCACTGCGAAAGTCGGTACTCATACCACTTCCTGCATAATAACTGTCAAGCCAAAGATTACAGCTACAATTATTGACCCTACCGATAAGACAGCCGGAGGGTATGGCACATACACAAAATCAAATGGGATAATCAACATGTCTCTGAAAGGAAACGGTAAGGTTGGTTCATGGGGAGATCAAACAGGAAATACAGCGTGGGTAGAAAATTCTAAAGCATTTTCCATTACGGTAAAGTTTTCAGAACCGATTGCCATCGTCGACAACCAAACAATTTTAAGTTTTAAACTTTACACATCGGGTGGAAATGAAACTCCATTGATGCAACATAGTGTTTACAGTGGTGATCATTATGACTATTATCATGCACAGATATGGTGTGATGGATTTGGATATAGCCATCAATATGATGCTTCGAAAAAACCTTATAACATTGTGGAACGTGGAAGAACAGGCTGGGGAAGTCAAATGAATTTTACCTACATTTATGGTGGAGGTTATCCAGACAATGCAACTGACAGCAAGACAACAGATGAAATTACCATTATATTTAGTAATCCCGATCCATATCATCCAAGTGATGTGGCTTATTGCAGTTTTAATTCCAATGATCTCGTTATAAATGAAATTCCTGTTATTTTCTGAAAGTGAATGGAGGAACCCAAGTGGATTTATTAAGTGAATGCAAAAAGTTATTGCAAACAACGCAGCAAAAAATCATCTCATCACCGGAAGAATGGAAATCATTTTTAAGGTTTGCAGCGCAAATTTATAAATATGATTTTACCTCTACCGTACTTATCTATGCGCAGCGCCCGAACGCGACTGCGCTGGCCACTTTTGAAACATGGAATCAAGTTAACCGCAGAATCAACGCAGGTGCAAAGGGAATCCCGACTATCATCGACTATGACCTCCGTCTGACCCTCAAATTCTTGTTTGATGTCAGCGACACCAATGGCGATATCAATACCCTTCCAAAGCATTGGACGCTTAAAAATGATTACCGTGACACTGTGTTGATTGACCTTGAAAAACGGTATGGAATCCCGACGGATAATGCAATCTTCGACCGCAGAATTAATGCTGTTATTGAAAACATCATAAACCAAAGCTATACTGAATACAGTCAAGCTGTATTTGACACGGTTGGCGGCAGCCCTCTTGCCAGGCAGCAGGAAGAAGATATTCAAAATATTGTCTATGACATAATATCTGACAGTATCACTTATATGGTATACAGCCGAATTGCACCGGACAGCCCAATTTTGAACTCTCTACTTTTTGATGGTTTAGCGCTGTTAAAACAGCCGGAACATCTCAATATTATTGGGAGCGCCACCGTAAACCATTCCTGTGCACTGCTCCGTCAAATTGAAAGCTCAGTTAAGCAGATTGAGTTCGAGCAACTAAAAGAACAAAGGAGAATGATTCATGGCAATCGAATACAAAGAAATAGACGGCCTGTTATATCCCCAATTGGAGATAGCAGCACCGGAGGATCAGGAATCCCTTACGAAGTACGGGATAAAATTCAAGAAATACCTGAAGGAGGAACAACCGGCTCGTTACGCGGTGCTGATGGGCGAACTGGAAGTGATGAAGGTTTGCCATCAAGTGGAGCGGGAAGCGAACGAGTACGAGGACGAAATGCTGAAGCAGCTGCGCAAGGAGCATCCAGCTCCCAAGACGGACAATCACATGGAGCTGATACAATACAACAACTGGCTGTACAAGACAGCCGAAGAAATGACATTGGAGAACATTCTTTACACGAAGATATAAAAGACAAAACACGAAATTCGAGGCTTATTCAGTCCCATGTTCCTGCTATTGTGGAGAAAATACAAAAAGATGAAATATATTCTTATCTCCGTGATAGAGATACCGACCCGGTTGAAGCGAAGCAGGAACTGGACAAAGTCCTTGACCGTATAATAACCCTTTTACAGAACCAAGATACACCTTTTTACGTCCTGTGCATTACGGATCCGCAGTTTAAAGAAGAACTATCAGAGGAAATATTTAACAGGACTTATCAGGACTACTATTTTAGTAAAAGCACCGACAGGGCACTTTCTGAATCAGAGAGTGCCCCTGATTTTTATTCAGAGCCATTAATTAACGGCGACTCGGAATATGGTTCCTTCATCAGCGATGAAGAATTCTTTGAAATCTATCTTTCCTCTGTTTTAAAAAGGACGGGTTTTGAGGGAGGACTGGGGCGCATCTACGAGTTATACCTTACCGATCCGTCCACGAAAGAAGCAATTTCATTTCTGAAAAAAGAATATGGAATCGGTGGCGGCACTGAGTTTTTTCCAAATGGAAAACGGGGATTTTCAAATCATGATAGTAAGGGAATTGAAATTAGCGTAAAACTGGACGACGGCGAATACAGTCGAACCGTAACATGGAACACGGCAGAAAATCAAATCCGTCGTCTCATCAACGAGGGCAAGTATCTGGAAAGGAAACCACCGCTTGTGCCGCATCAGCTTTCATTCGGCACTGCTCCGGCTGTTCAGGTTGCTATTCCGGAAATGGAGCTTCAGCAACCAACTGAATCTCACGCAAAACCGGAGTCCCTCAAAAGCGGAACCAGTTCCTCTTTTTCGGAAGATCTGGCTGAACGCATTAATTTCAAATACGCTGATTTATCTGAATTCTCCGGCGGTCAGAAGACGCATTACAAGGCAAATGCGAAAGCAATCCGGCTCTTGAAACGCATCGAGGGCGAAGAGCGGCACGCAGCCGCAGAGGAACAAAAGGTACTGGCGAAATACGTTGGATGGGGCGGTATTCCGCAAGCCTTCGATGGCAAAAATGAAAGCTGGACAAATGAATATCAGAATCTGAAGGAGCTGCTTACAGAAGAGGAATACACAGCAGCGCGTGCTTCCACGTTAACAGCTTTCTATACTCCCCCTGCGGTGATTCAGGCCGTCCAGACCGCACTTGAGAACTTTGGATTCACCGGGGGAAACATTTTGGAACCGTCCTGCGGAACAGGGCGGTTTTTTGGTCTACTGCCGGAGAATGTGTCGGCGAACAGCAAACTGTACGGCGTGGAAATTGACAGCATCACCGGTCGCATCGCCCAGCAGCTATACCAAAAGGCAGAAATACAGGTCACCGGCTATGAACGGACAGCCTTTCCGGATAACTTTTTTGATGTTGGTTTCGGTAATGTTCCGTTCGGCCAATTCAAAGTCCCGGATAGCAGATACAGCAAGAACAATTTTTTCATACACGACTATTTCTTTGCCAAAACACTGGACAAGGTTCGGCCGGGCGGCATCATCATTTTTGTGACAAGCAAAGGAACGCTGGATAAGGCAAATCCCGAAGTGAGAAATTACATCGCGCGACGGGCGGAGCTGATCGGCGCGATTCGCTTTCCGAATACCATGATGTATACCGAGGGAAATACAAGAGTGACTTCCGACCTCATTTTTCTCCAAAAGCGCGACCGTATGGTGGACATTGAGCCGGACTGGGTGAATTTGACCTATTTGCCGAACGGCGTACCCGTGAACACTTACTTCGCGGATCACCCCGACATGATGCTGGGAGATATGATTTTCGACGAGAGTATGTACGGCAATGCCAAGGATACCGCGTTGATTCCGCATGAGGGCAAAGACTGGCGCGAGGAGTTGATTCCAGCAATCGCGTCTTTACAGTGGAATTACCGGGAGCAGCAAATCACACTCAGTGAGGATGAACCTGGTATTACCATACCCGCTGACCCCCGCGTAAAAAACTACACCTATGCCATTGCCGATGACAAGCTGTATTACCGCGAAAATGCGCAGATGATCTTACAGAATGTTTCTGCTACAAGAGAGCAGCGTATTCGCGGCATGGTTGAAATCAGGGATACCCTGCGGGAGTTAATCAGAGTGCAGAGAGATGATTATCCTGATTCCGCAATCCGGACACTCCAGGAGCAATTGAACAGCCTTTATGATAGCTACACCAAAGCCTACGGCCCTCTTACAAAAATGGGCAATAAGTTCGCGTTTTCGGATGATTCCGATTATCCGCTGCTATGCAGTCTTGAGAACGTTGATGAGGACGAGAATGTAACCAAAGCGGATATCTTCAGCAAGCGCACCATACGACCGCCCGTGACCATCACGCACTGCGAAACGGCAGCGGAAGCATTGCCGCATTGCCTTGACGAAAAGGGCTGCGTTGATATTCTATACATAGCCGGTCTGGTTGACAAAAATGAAGAACAGATTCTGACGGATCTCAAAGGATTGATCTATCGAAATCCTGAAACAGGGCGTTACGAAACCGCCGATGAATACCTGTCCGGCAATGTCCGGCAGAAACTGTCCGAAGCGGAAAGTACCGCAGCCAAAGAGGATCAGTATGTTGGGAACGTGGAAGCGCTGAAGCTGGTGCAGCCGGTTGATCTGGACGCTTCGCAAATCGACGTGCGACTGGGCTCTCCTCTGCTTGATACGGAAGATATTAAGCAGTTTGTCGTTGACCTGTTAAAGCCAAGCCTTTATGACGAGAGCCGCTTTACCATCAGATATATCCCTTCTCAGGCTATCTGGAAGATCAACGGGATTTACCATGCCGGGCAGCGAGGGAATGTACTCGCCGGAAAAACATATGGTACACACCGCATTGACGCATACGACCTGATTGAAATATCCCTGAACCAAAAGACGCCTACCATCCGCGACAAGCAGCCAGACGATACCTACAAACTGAATTCGCAGGAAACGGCTGCCGCACGTGAAAAACAGCGCGTCATCGGTCGGAAGTTTGAAGAATGGGTGTTTGCCGATCCACAGCGCAGGGAGCGCCTCGTCTGGAAATACAACCAGACGTACAACAACATGCGTATCCGAAAGCTTGACGGCAGCTACTTGACTTTCCCGGGTATGACCCCTGAAATCACCCTAAATCCACATCAGAAAAATGCGGTGGCCCGTACCTTGCAAACCGGAAATACGCTTCTTGCGCACTGTGTCGGTGCCGGAAAGACCTTTACGATGATCGCCGCGGCAATGGAGAGTAAGCGTTTGGGCTTATGCAGCAAGAGCATGATGGTAGTCCCTGGGCATTTAATTGACCAGTGGGGTGCCGACATCCTCCGGTTGTACCCTGGTGCCAATGTTCTGTTGGCTACCAAAAAGGACTTTGAAAAGCAGAATCGCCGCCGCCTGATCAGCCGGATTGCGACAGGTGACTATGACGTCATCGTCATCGCACAAAGCAGCTTCGAAAAAATACCGGTCAGCCCGGAGCGCATTGAACGGCTGCTGAACAAGCAAATTGACGATATTGTATCCTCCATCGATGTCGCGAAATCCGAGGCCGGTCAGGAATGGACGATTAAGGCGATGGAGCGTGCCAAAAAGTCATTTGAGGAGCAGCTGGAAAAGCTGGTGAATCAGTCCAGAAAAGATGATCTGCTCACGTTCGAAGAACTGGGTGTTGATCAGCTTTTTGTGGATGAGGCACACTATTACAAGAATCTATTCGTCGCGACAAAAATGACCAATGTAGCCGGAATCGGGCAACAGAAAGCGCAGAAGGCCTCCGATATGCTGATGAAATGCCGGTATATTAATGAAATCCACAACAGCCAGCGTGGCGTTGTATTTGCGACCGGTACGCCGGTTTCGAATTCTATGTCCGAACTGTTCACGATGCAGACTTACCTTCAGCCGGAGGAACTGGAAAGGAGGGGAATCGCGCATTTCGATTCTTGGGCCGCAAACTTCGGTAGAGTGGTATCCTCTTTGGAACTGACTCCGGACGGTACACAGTACCGATACAAATTGGATTGTCAACAGTAAATCGGACAAGTTTTATAAGGTTTGTAATCTGAATTGAACTGGTGTTAAATAATTCAGCGAGCCGTGAATCCTGAATGTATTAAACCAATGCACATAATCTGATAATTCAAGCTTTAGTTGTTGTATACTTTCAAAATTTCTGCCGCAAACAAACTCGGTTTTAAATACTTTAAAAGTAGCTTCTGCCACAGCATTGTCATAGGGGCAGCCTTTCATGCTCAATGAACGCTGGATATGAAAGACAGTAAGCATATCATCAATTATCTGGTTTTTAAATTCATTTCCTCTGTCCGTATGAAACAATCGGATATTTCTCAAATCTGTCTGAACTGTGGCAAATGCATCATATACCAATTGCGCATCTTTATGTATTCCTGCGCTGTATCCAATAATTTCTCGGTTGAATAGGTCTACCAGGATACAGATATAATTCCACTTGTAGTTTACTCTGACATAGGTCAAATCACTGACAACAACGCCGTAGGCTGGCTGGTCATTAAACTGTCTGTTCAGTTCATTCTTGATCGGAGCTTCGTTACATTTATCTCTGTGGGGTTTAAACTGAGCAACTGTATATTTTGATATCAAACCCAGCCTTTTCATGATTTTGCATATCTTACGACGGGATACTGTTTTATTCAGCTTCTCAAGCTCTTTCTTTATTTTATGGCTGCCATATGCATCACGATTATTATGAAAAATCTCTGAGATTAACTGATCTAATTCTGTTTCATCTGATTTGGACGCTGCTTCGTAATAGTAAGTGCTCCTCGCTATTGTCAAGCATTTGCACATCGCTGATACCGAGTATTTGTGGGCGTTCTGCCGTATCACAATTACTTTCGTCCTAGTATCAGCGCCGCTTGCTTTAAAATATCATTTTCCATTCTTAAGTGTTGGTTTTCTTTGCGTATTTTGATGAGTTCATTCTCTTCGGGGGTTCGGTTATCGCTTTCTTTAGGTGAGCCTGTGGTGTTAATTCTTTTAATCCAATTGTTTAAGGCCGATGGCGTCAAATCGTACTCCCTTGCTATCTCTGTACGACCTTTACCATTATTGTACAATTGCACCATTTGATGCTTGAACTCATCCGTGAATTCTCTTTTTCCTCGTTTTTCAGTCATGTGATTTTACCTCTTATTTTTTATTGCTTTTTTATTTTACATGACCTTATTAATTCTGTCCAATTTAGTGTAGCCGATCCA
>Ga0183100_1001076_pt1 | contig 15145 bp, 8 predicted proteins | sample Biomet2_FD_127789 | JGI IMG/M metagenome (GOLD analysis project Ga0183100, IMG submission 127789) | Microbial communities from bioreactor (seeded with anoxic lake sediment) at LBNL, California, USA - Biofuel metagenome 2 | ecosystem: Engineered > Bioreactor > Anaerobic > Unclassified ...
CAATTTTCTGACTGATGATGTATTTTTCGATGGTAGTGCCGGTAACATCTGAAAACAGGTTGCTCAGGTAATGGTAGTCTTTGCCGAAGTTTGCAGCGATAAAATCCGAGTAATTCACTTTCAAATCATCTTTCCGGTAGTGAATCAACTCAATGATCAGTGTTTTGATCTTTTCAATCAGTTGGCTTTTCGAATCGTCAATCAGCTCGAATCCGTAACTGGTAAGCTTTTCTCGCAAAATCATTAATTTTTCAGGAGAAACCGGTTCGATAGTTTCGACTTCGCCCAAACAGACTTCAATAGGCGAGTAATTCAATTCCTGGAAAATCTGTCGAACTGCCATAATGCAGCGGGGGCAAACCATATTTTTGATGAAGTATCTCATTGGCAGATAAAAATATGAATTTTTACTCATTCGATATCGAATGAGTTGAGAAAACAGTTTCTGGGGCTTTGTTTCATTGATCCGTCGGATCGATGATCTTTTACGCTTATCCGAATCAATTCTTCACCGGACAGAAGCTTTAGTTTGTCGTTCAGAAGAAGATTTACACCACTTAGAAGCAATTTGCGAGGGTCGAAATTTGCTTCTAAGTGGTGTGGAAATGCTTCTATATTCCGCGTAAATTAATCTAAAACATTGATTATTACTGCTACTTATTTCGATTCATGCTCACAATAACAACTACAGCTTTTCCCTTTCGCTTTCTCAAAAGCTTCTTTTCCTTCAGAAACGGAGAACCAGATCAATCCGGCAGCACCAATCGCGTCGGCGTAGGCAAAGCCGGTCAGTTCATAGATCATGCTCGAAATCAGTAGCACCACCGACATATAAACGCAGACTTTGGTGCAGTTGGCATCAGCAACGATTGGGTCGGAGTGCAGTTCTTTACCTATAGATTTTTTTGAGTTCATCAGCCAAATCATTACAGCAATGGAAATCAGCGAAATAATTATTCCCCAGAAAGTTGCTTCTGGCTTATGCTGATTGGCCAGATTGACAACAATGCCTGCGAGTAAACCCACCGAGAGCAAATAAAACGCGGTGCCTGTAACTTTCAATGCCCTGATTTCAAACTCACTTTTTGCGCTTGCCGGACTTTGTCGAATGCGGCTGATCATCACTGCAATACCAATGCCCGATATGACTTCGATGAAACTATCTACACCAAAACCAAACAGGGTCAGAGTTTCGTTTTCGTAACCCAAAAACATGGAAACAACGCCTTCAATCACATTGTAAAAAATAGTGAAAAGGCTCATAAAATAAGCCTTTTGATAGAGTTTATCCAATGTTTTTGACATCGCCACTTTGGGCGGTGCAAATTGTAAACTGGTGTAATCGGGCTTTTTCATAGCTGCAAATTTTATTTATTTCCGATATAAACAGCACTCCGGAAGCAAATTGTACACGGCATCGGGAGCTTTGTACTTTTCGGTGTCGTGACCAGCTTTAGCAATGGCCTTCTGGATGGCGTCACTGCTGGTTTTGGTGCCATCGAATCTTACCTGGAGTTGTTTGGTTTCGGCGCTCCATTCGGCGGATGCGACTCCTGCAACCGATTGGGCAGCTGTTTCAATTCGATCTTTGCACATTTCGCAGTTTCCTGAAACCTTGATTTGCTGTGTAGTGAGGGCTTCACTTTGAGTGAAACCCTCACTCGCCAAAGGCTGATTCATCATGCTGGGTTTACCTTCCAGTTGGGCGGCAGCGTCGATACTGAATGCGCCTTGTGTCGCAATTTCCTCGCCATCGGTCAACCCGTTTAGAACCACAAAGCTTTCGCCCAGTTTGGGTCCCAGCTCAACTTCACGGAGATTAAAAATCGGTTCATCGCCGGCCTGTTTCACATACACAATCGAGCGCTTGCCTGTCCAAAGTACAGCTGAAGCAGGAATAACGAGCTTGCCTTTATATTCTGTCATGCTCGATTTGACGATTCCGGTGGCAAACATTTCGGGTTTCAGCTTTCCACCCGGATTACCAATTTCAACCCTTACTTTGTCCACGCGATTCACCGGGTCAATCACCGGATCGATAAAACGGACGATTCCTTCGAACGAATTTCCGGGTAATGCCTGAATGGTAAAACTTATTTTATCTCCTTGTTTCAGGAAAGGAAGATCGCTCTCGTAAGCATCGAAAAGTACCCAAACGCGCGACAAATCAGAGACTTCGTAAAGCGTTGATCCGGCGTTTACATAGTCGCCCATGTTGATGCGACGGGCTGTAACAATACCTGAAGTAGTTGCCTCTATGTCGATGTTTGATTGGATGTTATGCGAATTTTCGATAGTCGAAATCTGGGTGTCCGAAAGTTTCCACTGACGCAATTTTTCTTTGGCTGCTTCGTAAATTTCCGGCTGTACCTGTTTGGTCTTTACAGCTTCCAGTAACTCCTGTTGAGCAGTCACCAACTCTGGCGAATAGATCACGGCTAGCTTTTGTCCTTTGCGCACCGGCTCGCCGGTAAAATTGACCAACAGTTTTTCAACCCTTCCTGAAATGTGTGCAACCTGGTTTTGCAGCAAACGCTCGTCGGCCTGCACTTTTCCGTAGAGGCGCAGTTCTTTCTCCGGATTTTGGCTCGAAACCACCGAGGTTTGCACATTGGCCAACTGAGCAGCTTCTTTGGTGAAATGCACCGCCATAGCATCCGATCCCGACGAACTCATAGAGCTTAGCGGAATCAGGTCCATCGCACAAATCGGGCATTTCCCGGGTTTGTCCATGCGGATTTGCGGGTGCATTGAGCAGGTCCAAACTTCCTTTTTTGCTTCTTCGGCTGAGTGATTGTGCGTCTCTTCGTGCTTTTCCGGAGCGTGAAAGAACAGCCAGCCCAAAAACAGCCCGGCAGCCACAAATAGACCACCGCGGACATATTGATTTGAAAGTATCTTGTTCATAGTATTCATTTTTACTGAATTTGTGAATGAGCCATCAGCCTTTTCATCCAGACAACGGCTGTGTTATTGTCGGTAATCGCTTCAATGCTGCGCAGTTCGTAATCGAGCGTTTGCTGCTGAATGCGAAGCAAATCGGTCAATCCGGAGCCCGAAGCTGAGAAACTTTTCATCAGGATGTTCAGCGATTTGTTGGCTAAATCGGTCTGATCTGCGTAAAGTTTCATCCTTCGCCGGGCATCGTTGTAAAGCTGAAGCGCCTCGTAATATTCGGTTTGCAGTGCATTGGCCGTCGCCTGATATCCCTGCTCGGTGGCCGTTTTCTGCAACTTCACTTCTTCCTGCATGGCTTTGTACTTTTTCCGGTAAATGGGCAAAGTCACGGTCACCATCGGCATCACCATGTCTTTTCCATTCATTTCAGGAGCCATAGCCGCCGGATCTGTTTTGATCAGCGAATAGTTTATTCCGAGGCCCACCATTGGGTAGCCCATTTTGGTCACCATTTCCTTCCGGGCGTCGAGCGATTGTTGCTCGTACTGCAACATGCCGAGCATCGGATTGCGACTTAGAATGCTGTCAGAAACCGCTTGCATCGAAAGGTTGAGCGAATCTGCCGAAATCTTTTCAGCCAGTTGTACAGGTGATTGCATCTTTCTGTTTAAGTAACTGTTGAAACGCGCTGTAATCGTCTGATGCTGGTTTTTGAGCAGCGAAATGTTGTTCTCCAAATCACTGATTTCAATTTGTACGCGGTACAAATCGGCCAGTCCCGAACCTCCAGAAGAAGCCATTGGTGTAGAATTATTGCCTGCCGCAGAATTTGCCTGACCGGAATTAGGTGTCGAATTTCCAGTCATGCCACCCATGCCTGAAGGCTGTGTTGCGGAAGGAGAGGATCCGGCCGACATCGTGACCGCAGAGGAACCAACAGAACTATTTGCAGCTGATTTGAATTTGACCAGCGACAACCGTTCAACTGTTCTCAAAATCTCCAGATTTTCTTCCGCAATGCGAATGGATTGGTCGATCTTTTGCAACTCGAAATAAGTCCGTTGAACATCATAAAACACCTGCAATTTAGCGTCGCGCAGGGTTTCGAGTTTAGCTTTGGCCATCAGGCTCATTTCGTCTTTGGCACTTTTTAGTTGGCCAAACCACGGAAACATCTGCATCAGGCGGATATCGGCCACTTGTTTGCCGCCAACCAGTTCCATCGGACTCAGGAAAATTCCTGTACTCAATTCCGGATCGGGCAAACTGCCTACCTGCGGAACCTTTTGCAGAGAAGCCTCGTATTCAGCCAGTTTCTGCAAAACTGTCGGGTTGTTTTTGGTCGCAATTTCCAGGTAATTCATCAGCGAATCGTTCTGCTGGCCTTTAGCAATCGTGAAAGTCAGAGCTGCTAAAGTCAATATGATTAGCTTTTTATATATTGAAGTTTTCATCCTGATCTGTATTTGATTGTTCAATTTCAAGTTTTTGATGAGTAACTGCATACTCCCGCCACATCGACTGGAACATCGGCACCACAAAAATGGTCATCACCTGAATAATCATCCCTCCGAATGTTGGAATGGCCATTGGAACCATAATGTCGGAACCTTTTCCGGTTGACGTGAGAACCGGCAACAGTGCGATAACCGCAACTGCAGTAGTCATCATCGCCGGGCGAACTCGTTTCAATCCGGCGGCAATTACAGCCTCGCGAACATCGTGAACCGTTCCCGGATGACGTTGCTCGAAAGTCTGATGGATGTAGGTTCCCATGATCACGCCGTCGTTGGTGGCAATTCCGAAGAGGGCAATAAAACCGACCCAGACCGCGACACTCAGGTTTATAAGGTGCATCTGGAACAGGTCGCGCAGGTTTATTCCGGCGATGGAGAAGTTTAGGAACCAATCCTGACCATAGAGCCAAAGCATAATGAATCCGCCTGCAAATGCCACGAAAACGCCCGAAAAATGGATGAGCGAAGCGGTGACGGTGCGGAACTGGAAATACAGCAGCAGCAAAATCACCAGCAAACTCAGCGGCACCACAATGGCCAACCGCTTGGTGGCCCGCATTTCGTGCTCGTAGTTTCCGGCGAATTTGTAAGTAACGCCATTGGACAGAGTCAGATGTCCCGAATCCATTTTCTGTTTCAGGATTTTGTTGGCTTCGTTCACCACATCCACTTCGGCTTTGCCCTCGATTTTATCAAAAATGATATAGCCAACCAGAAAGGTATTTTCGCTGCGGATCATCTGCGTGCCGCGCGTATAGTCGATATCGGCAATTTCACTCAACGGAATCTGCACGCCGTTCATGGCCGGAATCAGGATACGTTTAAGGTCTTCGGGATTGTCGCGCAGCTCGCGGGCATAACGCACCCGCATCGGGAACCTTTCGCGTCCTTCCACTGAATTGCTAAGCGCCATTCCGCCAACAGCCACCTGCAAAATTTCCTGTACATCGCTCACGCTCATGCCGTAACGGGCCATCGCTTCACGGTTTAGTTTAATTTCGAGGTAAGGCGCTCCCACAGCCCGGTCGTAAAACACGGATGTTGCTTTTACCGACGGAACTTCTTTCAGTGCCTGCTCAAATTGCAAACCTGCTTTTTCGATGCTCTCCAGATCGGGACCATAAACTTTTAATCCCATCGGAGCGCGCATCCCGGTTGAAAGCATCACTAAACGGGTTTCAATTGGCTGCAACTTGGGCGCCGAAGTTAGTCCCGGAATATTGGTCACTTTCACGATTTCATTCCAGATGTCGTTCGGCTTTTTGATGTGCGACCGCCACTGCCGGAAATAGTCGCCGTTCGTTGTCTGAATCAGGCTGTCAGCCGGAATCACACGGAATGTTTCTTTCTCCGGATTGTATTTTCCGCCGTTTTTCAGGATAAAACTGCCGTCGCGGTCGGTTTTGAACTGCATCCGGTGGCCGTTCTCATCCAGAATGTATTCGGGCCGGTAATTGATCGTGTTCTCAAACATCTGCACCGGAGCGGGGTCGAGCGCCGAATTGACGCGGCCCCATTTGCCAACCGCCACTTCCACTTCAGGAATGGCCGAAAGCCGTTTGTCAAGCGTTTCAATGTAGTCGAGGTTCATTTCGATGCTCGAATGCGGCATGGAGGTTGGCATCAGCAGGAACGAACCCTCGTTGAGCGACGGCATGAATTCTTTGCCGGTTCCGGGAAATGCTTTGGTCGATTTTTGCCATAGTGCTGTTTGCCTGAAACTGCTCCAACCCAGCTTTTCGAACCCATTGGCAGCAAAGCCGAAAATACGCTCTGTTCCTTGCCAAACGAGCAATCCGAAGAGCAAAGTAAAAGCTGGGAGCAACAGAAATTTCCACTTGTGTTCGAGACACCAGCGCATGATGGATTCGTAAAAGTGAACCAATGAAAGCAGCGCCAGTAAAATGACCGACACAATTCCTGCGACAAATAAGAAATTAATGAATAGGCTGTTATGAGCGCCAAGCGGAAGCCATTTTTCAGCCAGATAGAAAACGGCGACGAGAACGGCGATTCCGATATTGATGTAGTTCGGAAACTCTTTTCGATGCTTTGGGCAGCGGTAATCGAGCAAATTATTGATGCCGATTGCGGTCAATGCCAATGCCGGCCAAACCTGCCAAATAGCAACAAAAACGATTCCGGCGCCAATCAAAATTCCATTCCAGACTTTCCGGATTTTACTGGTATCGAACCGAATGGAAAACAGCAAATAGGCGAGCGTTGGCAAAACAATAATACCAAGTAAAAAAGCCGAAATCAGCGCGAATGTTTTGGTGAATGCCAATGGATGGAAAAGCTTTCCTTCAGCGGCTTCCATGGCGAAAACCGGCAGGAAGCTAACGATGGTGGTAGCTATTGAAGTGACCACGGCATCGCGCACTTCGGTGGTTGCCTGGTAGATTACTGTATGCAGCTTTTTACCCCGGATACCCTTATTTTCTGGCATTTCGAGGTGCCGGAGGATATTCTCCACATCGACAATCCCGATATCGACCATGACACCAATGGCAATGGCGATACCCGAAAGGGCGACAATGTTGGCATCGACGCCGAAAAAGCGCATCAGGATGAAGGTCATCAGTACGCCGATGGGCAGCAGTCCGGCCACAATGATGGACGCATGCATGTTCATTACCAGCACGATAATCACGATGATGCTGATCAGGATTTCGTGCGAAAGCGCCGATTCGAGCGTTCCGATGGTTTCTTTGATCAAACCGGTACGGTCGTAAAACGGGACGATGGTGACTTTTGAAACAGAGCCGTCGGCCAGTGTTTTTTGCGGCAATCCGGCTTCAATTTCAGCAATTTTGGCTTTTACATTGTTGATCACTTCCATCGGATTGGAGCCATATCGGGCAACCACCACCGCGCCAACTGCTTCGGAGCCCGCTTTGTCGAGCCCGCCACGACGGGTTGCCGGACCAAACGACACATTGGCCACATCTTTAATGCGAACGGGCACGTTGTTCCGAACGGCAATCACTGAAGTCTCCAGATCTTCGAGGTTTTTCACGTAACCCAGACCACGAATGATGTATTCCACACGGTTCAGCTCGATGGTTTCGGCGCCAATGTCGAGGTTGCTTTTGCGTACGGCGTTCATCACGTCCATGGTGGAAACTCCGAATGCTTTCAGGGCTTCAGGATTCAGGTCAACCTGGTATTCCTTGACGAATCCGCCCGCCGAAGCCACTTCCGAAACTCCCTCGGCAGCCGATAGACTGTATTTGACGTATAAATCCTGAATGGTGCGTAATTCCTGCGGATTCCAGCCTCCGGACGGCTCCCCGGTAGCCGGGTTCCGGCCTTCGAGCGTGTACCAGAAAATCTGTCCGAGTGCAGTGGCATCGGGGCCCAGCGTGGGCTGAACACCTTCGGGCAAAGTTCCGGCTGGCAATGAGTTCAGCTTTTCAAGGATGCGCGAACGACTCCAGTAAAAATCGACGTCGTCCTTGAAAATGATGTAGATGAACGACATTCCGAACATGGACGTGCTGCGGATAGTTTGCACCCCCGGAATACCAAGCAGGGCAGTGGTAAGCGGGTAACTCACCTGATCCTGAATGTCTTTGGGCGAACGGCCCATCCATTCGGTAGCCACAATCTGCTGGTTTTCGCCAATGTCGGGAATGGCGTCGACGGGAACCGGGTCGCGCGGTAAAAAGCCTGTTTCCCAGTTGAATGGCATGGTAACCAAACCATAGCCAATAAAGGAAAACAGAATGATAAACGCCACGAGCCGGTTGTCGAGAAAATATTTGACAATTCGGTTGAACATGATAATGATTTGAGAATGTGGAAATTTGAGGATTTGGAGATGAAGAAATTTTAAGGCAAAGAAGCACAACAGAGCTTCATTGGGCTCATTTTCAAATTTTCACATCTCCAAATTTCCAAATCCGGCTTACCGGTATTTGCAGCAGTTCGGAAGTTTGTCGTAAGCCTTGTCGGTGGCTTTGGCTTTTTCGTTATCGTGTCCGGCTTCAGCGATTTTTTTGCCGATTGCATCGATGCTGGTTTTATCAGCATCAAACGAAGCGGTTAGCGTTTTGTCTTTTTTATTCCATTTGGCTTTGGTTACGCCGTCGATTTTGGCGGCTTTCTCAATGCGGGCTTTACACATGTCGCAGTTGCCTGAAACTTTGATGGTTTCGGTTTTTGGATTGTCAGCAAAAGCGCTGTTGTTTGATGTGAACACGAATGCCAGGATGGCTATGATGGTGATTTTTACTAATGTTTTCATTTTGTTTTGAATTTGATGTTATAGAATAAATTTTGATTGCCACGAAGGCACTAAGCCGCAAAGGCACACTAAGTTAACAATCAAACTTCGTGACTTTGAGTCTTTGTGGCTAAAGACTTTAAATGATAAAAACATCAAATCCGGAACACACCAATGTCGGAGAGATTTACGTCGCTGACCAAAGGATTTATTGGCGGACTTACATCGGCGTAAAAGTAATTGTATGCAGTAAATACGTTGAAATTCTGAACTTCAGGAATGATAAAAACCTGCAAAACAGGCTGCTCAAAAGCTTTAAAGCTGGTGAACGACGGTGCAAAATTGTGATCGACCGCGTAAACCGAAACCTGATTGTTGCAGCAATTTGATTCAACATGGTTGCCCGGTTGGGTGCATTCGTCGGTTTCGCTCTCCATACCGCACGATGCAATATGCCCGATAAAAGAAGCCTTTGCCTCGGCCAGTTCACCGCCGCAATAATGCCGCGAAACAGTGAGCTGCAAGCCCGAAAGCAGCATCAGCAAAGCAACTGATATGGAAAGGATCTTCTTCATTGTTTGATTGGAACACTTTATCCAACTAAATGTTTTTCAAAAGTAGAATTATTTGGTTTTTCTGAAAATAAAGGGCTGTTAATATTTGCAAATGATTCATATTCAATAGCTGAAGTTTAGTCAGGGTGAGACTCCAAATCACACCCTGACTAAAATAGCATCAGCAAGCCATTTCTCCGGCGTTTTTCTTGGCTGCAAGCAAATTGTACGCGCCTTTTACAACAACTTTGGCGGTTGAAATATCGAATCCATCAGGCAAAATAATCTCTGTATAACCATTATCGGTCACGCCTTTGCGAACTTCAATGATTTTGTATTCTGTAAATGGCTTCCCATCTTCTTCCTTGTTTTTATCGAAAACGAAGATGTAATCCTTGTCGTCGAAACTCACAATAGCGTCAGACGGAAGCGCTGCAACCTGGTTTCCGTAGGTTTCAATGATGGCGTTCACATACATTCCGGGCAAAACGTTCTTGCAGCCGTCGGTTACATTCGCGTAAACCTTGTAGGTTTTGTCGGCATTAATCGAGCGGCCGGGTTGAGAAATTAATGCATCGTGCGGTTCGGTCTCGTTGTTGATGTAAAACCTGATTTTTTGTCCTTGCGAAACTTTATCGGCATCCTTCTCGAACATCGTCAATTCCAGAAAAAGCTTGCTGCTGTTGACAATTTCGAACAAAACGTCGGTAGACGAAACTGATTTTCCAAGGTTAATTCCAACGGTTTTTACGAAGCCTGAAATGGGTGATTTCAACGCCACCGAACTGCTGATGTTGTCTTCATTCAGGCTGCTTGGGTTGATGCCAATCAGGAGCAATTTTTCCTCGTAGGCTTTGAGTTGAGCTTTCAAGGTTTTATAGTCGCTGCTGATTTGCTGGAAGTTTTTGGCCGATGAAATGTCGGCTTTGTACAGTTCCGAGCTTCGTTTGTAGTCGGCTTCAGCAAATTCGAACTTGTTTTTGGTTTCCAAATAACTTTGCTGAATGTCAATAAATTGCTGATTTTCAATAACAGCCAGCGTTTGTCCTTTCGAAACTGAATTGCCGGGCATCAGCGTGGTACTTTTTACGAATCCACCCGGCGGAGCCGAAACTGTGGCCAGGTTTTGGGGCGCCACCGAAATGATTCCATTCACTTTCAGTGTGCCACTCATGGCGCGCATTTCAATGGAACCTGTTTCAATATTCGCCAGCTTGATTTGGTCGGCCCGCATCTCAACGATGTCTTCAGGAATAATCTCTTCTGCTTTGCTTTCTTCTGCCTTCTTTGCTCCACTGTTGCAAGCCACCAAAGCCATCAGGAAAAACAAAGCATATACATTTAAAAATCTATTCTTTATCATGGTAATCTGTTCATTTATAATTCGTAATTCATAATTCGCTAAAAGGTTTTTCCTGAAAGAAATTCCAGGTTGATGACCGTCTGGTTGCGATTGTTTAGTTCGTCGAGGTAATTCTGGCGAATGGTCAGCGCGCGCCCTAAACTCAGCACATAATCGAGGTAACCAAGCGCACCGGCTTTGTAGCTTTGCGTGGCCTGACTGATAATCAGGTTTGCTTCGGGAATGGCCTGTTTCTCGTAATATGCAATGCTTTTCAGGTATTTCTGATATTGATCAATCAACGATTGGTAATTGCTTTCCAGCGATTTGGCATAACTCTCGGCATCAGTGCTGGCAACCTGTTCTTTCAGTTTTGCCGCTTTTATTTTTGCCGCAAACGGCGAGTACCACAGCGGTATGGCAATTCCGGCCTGAATTCCGTTGAAGCGGTCGCCCGGGCCAAAACTACGGGAAACACCGTTCACTTCCTGCTCACCTTTCATGGTTTGGCTGAAGTAACCCACCGAAAAATCGGGTAGGACTTTGCTTATTTCCAGTTGCTTTTCGATGTGCGAAACGGCAACCTGCTGATTGGCATAGCCCAATGATGGATTTTCGGCCAAACTGCTTTCAGGCGAACTGTACTGAAAATCGATTTGTTTCAAAACGGTGTCCGCAGGAATGAGCTGACTTTTTGTATTCAGCAAGGTTTGAAGCTGGCGAATCAGAATTGCTTTGTCCGCCTGAATTTGCTGCAACTGGTTTTTGATTTCCATGCTTTGCGAGCGGGCTGTGATCATTTCCAGTTTGTTGGTTTCGCCCACTTTGGCACGCAATTCGGTCGCCCGCATAAACCCGGAATACAAACTGTCCTGGTAAGCAAGCAAATTTTGCTTCGAGTACAAATAGGCCAGTTGCCAATAAACTTGTTTCACTTGCGTGGTCGTTTCGAGTTGAGACGTTTTTAGTTGCCACTCGCTGCTTTTCACGTTGGCCTTGGCTAGTTTGTGCTGATTGGCGTACACCGACGGAAATTCGAACGATTGTGAAAGCGTGAAGCTGTTATCTTTGGTGTACGAATTAAACTGCCCGAATTGCCCGTCGATACTGGTTTTTCCAAAATCCCAGGCTGCACCTTTCAAGGCTTTCTGAACTTCGAGCGAATAACACGACGAGCGCACGGTGAGGTTGCTGTCGAGCGCCATTTGGATGGCATCGTGCAGGTTGATGGTTTTCTTTTCCTGCGCCTTCGCCTGATTTGCGCCAAACAACGCGCAAATCACCAGAATTGCAGCTATACTTTTTCCTGAACCACTTTTTTCTGATTTTTTTCCATTTCCTGAAAAGAAGATGTAGAATATCGGAAGAATAATCAGGGTTAGCAAAGTAGCGGTAATTAATCCGCCAATAACCACGGTTGCCAGCGGTTTTTGCACTTCGGCACCAGCAGAAGTTGACAAAGCCATAGGCAAAAAGCCGAGCGATGCCACGGCGGCAGTCATAATTACCGGGCGAAGACGGGTGTGCAAGCCTTTCCGAATCCGTTCGTAAATATCAGTCACACCTTCCTTCTCAAGGCGGTTAAACTCGGCAATCAGCACAATTCCATTCAAAACGGCAACTCCGAATAAAGCGATAAAGCCGACGCCTGCTGAAATGGAGAAGTTCATTCCGCGTAGCCAGAGGGCAAACACTCCGCCAATGGCCGACATCGGCACGGCCGTAAAAATCAGCAGCGATTGCTTAACCGAATGGAAGGTGAAATACAACAATACGAAAATGAGCAGCAAAGCCACGGGAACGGCAATCAGTAAGCGGTCTTTAGCTGCTTCGAAGTTTTTAAACTGGCCGCCATAAGCCACATAATAAGCTGGCGGAAATTTTACCTGGCTGTCGATTTCATGCGAAACATCTTTTATGACGCTGGCCACATCGCGGCCTCTGACATTAAAACCAACGGTAATACGTCGTTTGGTATCTTCGCGCGATACCTGTGCGGGGCCCGATTTAATAGAGATATCGGCAACCTGCTCGAACGGAATCTGGCCGCCACCCGGCAATGCCACCGACAGGTTTTTTACGTCGTCGAGGCTTTGACGGTAATCTTTATCAAGACGAACAACCAGCCCGAAACGTCTTTCCTCGTCGAACACCACGCCAGCCTGGCTCCCGGCAAAAGCTGATCGCAACACCCGATTCACATCTTCTACAGTAAGACCATATTGTGCCAGACGATCACGATTATAATCCACCTGAACCTGTGATAAACCGGTCACCTTTTCCACATTGATATCTTCAACGCCATCGATTTTCTGGATAATTCGCTCCACTTCCGAAGCTTTTTGCGCCAGCGTATTCAGGTCGTCGCCATAAATTTTGATAGCCACATCCTGTTTCGATCCGCTCATCAGCTCGTTGAAACGCATTTGTATCGGCTGCTGAAACTCGAATTTTACACCAGCCAGCGGGATGAGGGCTTCCTCCATTTTTGCAACCAGTTCTTCGCGGGTTTTGGCCGAAGTCCATTCGCTTTTGTCTTTCAGCGTAATGATGTAATCGCCGGTTTCCATAGGGGTTGGGTCGGTTGGAATTTCGCCGGCACCAATCTTGCAAACGGCATGTTTTATTTCAGGAAACTGACTGAGTAGAATTTTGTTGGCCTTTTCAACCATCTCGATGGTGTGCGAGAGCGATCCGCCTTGTAAAGTCATTACTCCGGCGGCCAAATCCCCTTCTTCCAACTGCGGAATAAATTCACCGCCCAGTCGGGTAAACGCAAAAATGCTGATCAGGAAAATGACAATGGCGGTTGCCGAAACCCATCCTTTGAAGCGCAAGGCAAAATCGAGAACAGGATTGAATATTTTGTGCATCCAATCCATCAAGCGGTCGGAAATAGTGCGTTTGTGTTCGGTGTTTTTATTCAGGAACAAGGCTGAAGCCAACGGGACGTAGGTGAGCGAAAGAATAGCCGCACCTATTAGAGCAAAAACAACCACCTGAGCCATCGGACGGAACATCTTGCCTTCTATGCCTACCAAAGCCATGATTGGCAGGTAAACAATCAGGATAATTACTTGTCCGAACGTAGCTGAACTCATCATTCGTTTGGCTGATTCGAATACGTTTTCGTCCATTTGTTCCTGAGTCAGTTTCTCAATCCCGACATGGTGTTGCTTGCTCATGAAAATGCGGTGAACCACACTTTCGACGATGATTACCGCACCATCCACAATTAGCCCGAAGTCGATGGCTCCCAGGCTCATCAGGTTTCCGGAGACGCCAAAGAAGTTCATCAGTGAAATGGCAAAGAGCATTGAAAGCGGGATGACAGAAGCTACAATCAGTCCGGCCCTAACATTTCCCAACATCAGGACTAGGATAAAAATAACGATCAGCGCGCCTTCCAGCAAGTTTCGCGAAACAGTGCCAATGGCACGGCTAACCAGCTCAGATCGGTTCAGAAACGGCTCAATTTTAACGCCATTGGGCAGTGACTTTTGAATGGTAGCAATGCGCGATTCAACATCTTCGATTACTTGATGGGCATTGGCACCTTTCAACATCATCACCACGCCGCCCACAGCTTCAGTGGTATCAACCACAAAAGCGCCGTAGCGTGTTGCGCTTCCGTAACGAACTTCAGCAATATCTCTTACCAAAATTGGGATGCCCGAATTGTTGGTTTTCACCACGATTTTCTCAATGTCATCGAGTGTTTTTACCAAACCAATTCCGCGAATGAAATAGGCATTCGGATTTTTATCGATATAGGCGCTTCCTGTGTTTTCGTTGTTTTTCCCCAGAGCGTCAAAAATGTCGGTCAGCGAGAGGTTCATCCCGCGTAAACGTTCAGGATTAACGGCTATTTCGTATTGTTTTACATAGCCACCGTAGCTGTTGATGTCGGCCACGCCCGGTGTTCCGAGCATTTCGCGCCGAACCACCCAATCCTGCAAAGTTCGGAGTTCCATCGGGTCGTATTTCTTTTCCAGACCTTTGTCAACCGTTAATTTATACTGAAAAATTTCGCCCAAACCGGATGAAATTGGTGCTAGTTCAATCTTTGCTAAACCGGCAGGAATATCTTCTTCAGCTTCTTTCAATCGCTCGTTTAGTTGCTGTCGCGCCCAATAGACATCTACATTATCCTTGAAAACAATGGTTATAACGGATAAACCAAGGCGCGAAATAGAGCGTAGTTCAATGATGTCGGGAATGCTGGCCACGGCCACTTCGATGGGAGCGGTGATGAAGCTTTCAACTTCCTGTACAGCCAGCGATGGTGCAATAGAAATAACCTGCACCTGGTTGTTGGTAATATCGGGAATGGCATCAATCGGCAGGCGGACAAGCGAATAGCTTCCCCAGCCAATTAGCGCAACCACGAATAATCCAACAATGAATTTATTCTTTATTGAAAAATGAATGATACGTTCGATCATAATGAAAATGAATCAAGTTAATACACTGATAATGGATAGGAAAAAGGAAAGTGGAAAGAGTGATCAGTCGCTGTGATCAGAATTTTCCTTTTTTCGTTTTCCTTTTTGCCTTGATTTTGTATTAAACGATCTGCGGCGGTTGCCAGATAGAACTTAAATAA
>Ga0183100_1001077_pt1 | contig 15130 bp, 13 predicted proteins | sample Biomet2_FD_127789 | JGI IMG/M metagenome (GOLD analysis project Ga0183100, IMG submission 127789) | Microbial communities from bioreactor (seeded with anoxic lake sediment) at LBNL, California, USA - Biofuel metagenome 2 | ecosystem: Engineered > Bioreactor > Anaerobic > Unclassified ...
TTTTTCCCCAGTCCCTCCATCCCCCCCTCGCCCGGCCTCCCCCCCCGGGCCCCCCGCCGCCCCTTGTCCCGCCATTACCGCCCACGCCGCCATTACCGCCTGTAGCATTAACCGTTAGAGAAGTTAAATTAATGCTAGACACCGTAGAATCTGTAAGATTTAGTCCTGTAGCCGCAGCTTCCCCGCCACTACCACCATTTCCACCATTTCCACCTGTTCCGCCCGTAGCGCCGGTAACACCGGTCCCACCAGCATCACCGTCAATGCCATTCCTGCCATTGATGCCACTTTGATTGGCTCCAGCAGCTGCACGCGTATCTGAATAAAGTCCTGTATAAGACGCTCCAGCCGTCCCCGTAGCACCTTCAGCACCTATACCGCCTGTGCCGCCATCACCGCCTGTACCACCTTCAGCACCTACAGCAGTAACTATCAAGCTGCCACCGTTTATAGTAATACCCGTACCATTGCTAATATCTATGCCTGAAGCAACAGCCTTTCCACCTGCCCCTGCATTTGCACCTTCACCGCCATTAATATTATTAGTAATACTATAGTTAACGCCATCCTCTCCTCTAGCCGTTGAGTTAGAGGTCCCCCCACCAATGGCAACAATATTATCATTATCTTCAACAGTTATTACTGCATTGCTTATATTCGTTGTATAAATGCCTGTTGCGGAAGCCAGCCCGCCAGCTTGTCCAACGGAATCAGAACTTACTGTCCTCCCTGCGTCAGCACCAATTCCGCTTTTCCCCTGAATAGCCTCAACAGTCATATCCCCAATAGTTAAAGTTTTACCCCCCATGTCTCCGTAGGCTGCATAAGTATAATCATTAAAGTTTTGATGATATTGGGCAACAAAAACACTAGCCCCAGACTTGTTAGCCCGATTACTAGATATCTCATTTGCCGGATCACTACCATAGTAAACTAGTGTTACAGGAGTAGTCGCACTGCCAATCTGACCACTATCAGCATAAACAGGTGTTGCTGTCCCCACATATACCGCGCTTACCAAAGCCAATGTTATAGCTGATACTAACTGCCGTTTTCCTGATTTTACAAGCTTCACAATAACTCACTCCCTTTTACATTTTTGATTTATTATGCTTACTTATTAACCCCTTAAATAAGTTCGATTAGATAAATTTGACAAAGTACTTCAAAGTCCTGCGAGTTATCTGAATATTCACTTATTCTTCACATCTGTATCTTTAATTTATAAAAACAATAAATAATATTAAATAATTATACGTTCATTTTAAAAACAATTACGTACAAAGTGTCTTATTACCAACCCGCTCTATAAAATAATGTCTATTTCGGTAATAAAGTGAGTAAAAAATCCATAACAACTCTCTTTAATAGAAAATACAGGGAATGATTTCGCTATCTTGACGAAATCATTCCCTGTATTTTTCTTAAACTTTAACTTTGTATTGGCTTATAAACGCATGCTTATATTTATTTTGCTTTTTTTATAAAAGTTTCATTTCTAGATAATGGTTCTTCCAAATCCATTTGTCCAAGAACCTCTATTTTCCTACCTTCAACCAAAATCCGGACTTTTTTAATTTCAGGATATTGTGTTAAAGTATTTACAACTGCATTCACCATCATTACCGTAGCATATTCACCCTCTGTCTTTGCGGCGAATTCTTTACTAAAATTAACCACAGCAATACCGTTTTTAACATCCACGCCCAGCACTTTTGTACCCTTAGGAAAAATGTTTTGCATGGTTTTATCATTAGGCAACGTCTCTACTAAAGCCTTTAAAGTAGCCAAAGCAAAATCATTCTCTGCTACTTTAATACTTTTTGTTTCCGGTAAAAGGTACTGTGTTCCATCTGTTGGCACTCTGTACAAAACGATCTTTTTATCTACCGTTGGTTTTACATTATTGTTCTTGACCGTTGAAGAAGCTGATGGATTAGTCGTATTCGGTGAAACAGTCGGCTCACAGCCAGACACCAAAAACAAACAAAATAACATTACTATCAAGGTAGGGATCAACTTTTTTCTAATTTGCATTAGCTGACACCCCCATTCTGTTTATAAAAATCTTCAATACCGTCAGCAATGGCTTGAGCCATTTTATTTTGGAACCAGTTGCTCCGCAAAAGTTTTTCCTCCCGCTCATTGCTAAGGAAAAGCAGTTCTACCAAAACCCCAGGCATACTGCTGTGCTTATTTACATATAAATTGGCCGATCTAGTACCTAAATCCCTAAAATTACCGGTCTTTAACAGCCTATTTTGTATAAAATCAGCAAGTTTTTCATCATATGGTGTTTTAGGATTATAGTATGTTGAAAAGCCTCCAATAGCCCTGTTAGTATTTGCATTACAGTGCACACTTATAAATAAATCCGCCTTATTTTTTTCAGCTACATCTACTCGTGCCTGCAATTCTTGGACGTCAGTAGCATCTGAGCCCCACACATCCACATCGGTAGTCCTTGTCATTGACACAATAACGCCTTTATTTTCCAACAGAGCCTTTACTTTTTGCGCAACAGGCAACGTAATACTCTTTTCCTGCACTCCTGTTACTAATCCATGTGCACCAGGATCGCTGCCGCCGTGTCCTGGGTCTAAAGTAATATGTTTACCACGAATGCCCCCTGTAACGGTATACGTAGGCACAATACAACTAGCTGCTATGCTATTTTTTTGTGCTCCATCGTTTAATCCGCCATTTACTATGTCAAGAACTACCCGGTCTGGACGATTCGCGCCTGAATTGCTCCTTAAAACAAATAGTTTGTACTCACTACTTTTCACCGGCCTTTTCAAAGGTAAGATTAAAATTGTTTTATCCCCTTTAGCTACCAAGTTCATGCTTTTCACCGTAGAACTGGCAATAGAATACCTTCTGCTAATTGTTGGGGTTAATTTACCATTTACAGTAATAGTCAGTGCCCCATCTGTTAATTCCGCCTTAGCACTAGTCAGCTGGGTACAATCTAGAACTATACGCAGGTTGTTTCCACTATTAACCCCCCATTTAATTGCCGTTATTTGAGGAGATGCGGCATTTACACAACTAATTCCAATAATAGACAACATCAATACACATAAAATAATTATCCGCTTTACCAAATTCAACCCACCTCTTTTCCCTTGACATTTTAACATCTACAAGATTTGCTGTAAACAATAACTCTCAGTTTTCGCTAGACAAAATGCTCTGCAGCGCTAATGGCAAACAAGATATTATGTCCCCTGCCTTCATCCCAATAAGTCCCTTTTTAGCCGCCAAATCACCGGCTAAACCATGAATGTACACTCCACAAAGAGCTGCATCCCTTAGAGAAAGCCCTTGTCCCAGTAAGGAAGTAATAGTACCTGTAAGCACATCACCTGATCCTCCTGTAGCCATTCCCGCATTACCTGTGCTATTAATAAAAACATTACCGTCCGGTAAAGCAATCACTGTAGGAGCACATTTAAGCACTACTACCGCCTGCCATTTTTTCGCATAATCTACAGCCACTTTAAGGGGATGAGACAATATTTCTTCTTGTGTAAGCCCTGTTAACCTCGCCATTTCTCCTGGATGTGGAGTCAGCACTTTAGCCGGTATATTATGCAAAATTTCTGTGCAGCCTGCTATAGCATTTAATGCATCTGCATCTAAAACCATCGGCATTAGCAGCTTTTGTATAAGTGTTCGAACAAAAACCTTAGTCGTTTCGTTTTGCCCAAGTCCCGGGCCTATAGCCAAAACATCAGCTTCTTCCACCGCTAGCTCCACTTGTGAAAATGAATCTTTACTTAAAGCTCCCAGCTCTTCAGCGCAAATTCCCGTTACCATGACTTCCGTTAGTTTCGTAGCTAAAATATCTTGCTGACTTTTTGGTGTAAGTAAATTTACCAACCCACCGCCGCTACGCACCGCCGCTTCGCTGCACAAAGCTGCGGCTCCTGTAAACCCCGAGCTTCCAGCTACTAGGCTAATGCGTCCGTTCATTCCTTTATGGGAATTAGCAGGCCGCACAGGCAATAGCTCAGCAACCATTTCCTCGTCCAACAAGTAATACTTGCTGCCCGTTGCTTCCAAAACACTTTCAGGTAAACCAATATTCGCCACAATAACGTTACCACTATACGAAGCTCCCGGATACAAATATAGACCTAGTTTTGGAGCTACCATAGTGACTGTTATTTGAGCATGCACCGCTGTTGAAGCAACGTGCCCAGTATTAGCTTCCACTCCACTTGGAATATCTACCGCAAGTGCCGGAACCGGCAACTGCTCCATAAGTTCCGTAGCACGTAAATAACTGCCTGTAAGCTCCCCCTTAAATCCTGTCCCAAGCATTGCATCTATAAAAAGGTCAGCACCTGCACACAAAGAGAAAACTTTACTTCTTTTTTTCTCTAAAGCCTCCCACGAAATAACTTCTGTACAACAGCTTGCTAATATTCTTAATTCCTGGGCAGCACTTCCAACAATCTCTTCGGCATTGTTTAATAAAACTACATAAACAAAAGCACCTAGATTTTCTAATAATCTAGCAGCAACTAGTCCATCGCCACCATTATTACCCTTACCCACAAAAATCACTATACGCTTGCCCTCGGCACCTTCCAAAGCTACATTCGCCGCATCGGCAACGGCTCTACCTGCATTTTCCATAAGCACTAGTTCAGGTAATCCAACCGACCTTATCGCTTTATCATCAACCTTTTGTATAGCTTCCGTTAGCAGCAACTTCATAACTATCCCTCCACAACAACTTGCGCAATGGCCAGTTCCCTCACATGACTTAGTGATAAGCTAATCTTTGTGCAGCCATTTTCCTTGGCAAAAGATTGAAATACGCCGCTTAATTTTATCTCTGGCTTACCCATAATATTATTTATTACCTCTATTTCTTTTAAGCTTCCAACATGAATTCCAATTCCAAGGGCCTTAGCCAGTGCTTCTTTAGCGGCATATCGAGCAGCATAGCTCTGACTTTTTTGTGCTCCTCTTGAGATACAGTACTTTATTTCTTCTTTCGTAAAAACTTTTTCAATAAATTTAGGCTTGCTAAGAGCTTTTTCTATCCTAGCAACTTCAATTATATCGCAGCCAATACCTATAATCATAGGCCCTCCTTCATCCACAAATATTTCTCTGCCTTTTATTTATCGTATTTATTTTACCATATAATTGTGACATAAATATTACTTTGCTCTATCTTTAACTTCCTAGATATAAAAAATCAGGACGACAAAAATATTTGTTATAACAACACTGATAACTTATAGGAATTGTGAACACACCAATAAGCCGCTACATATCATGGCTATTGTAACCAGTCCTATTTTACCCCATTTTGCTTATTGCATTCATTGCACAACCCATATAAAACGGTTTTTAAATGGTTTATAGCAAACCCATGTTTTTTAGCCAAATGCTCTTGTATATTAGCAAATTCAGAACCTTCAAAATGTACAAGCTTCCCACATTTTTCGCACTTCAAATGAAAACGCTCACTATAAATCTTATCAGCAGGCAAAAATTGAAAACAAGCTCCGGTACTTCTGTCCAGCATATATTTTTTGACAATTCCCTTAGCCACCATTTGGTCTAAGTGTCTATAAATTGTTGCAAGACCGATATTCTCACCAACATTAGCAAAATATTCTGCTATATTTTTAGCTGTAATATGCTCTTCAGACATCTTTTGCACATAGGCTAATATTTTTTCTGCCTGTTTTGTTCTATACACTGTCTTTTCCATTTCATGATTTTCTCCGCTTTAAATTTGATAATCGTTATCATTTTACCTATATGCGCTGATTATGTCAAATATTTCTAATAAAATAGCACTTTGGAAATACAAATCCAACGTGCCATTTTATTAATCAAAATATTTAATTTGAAGAGCCTATTAAGGATTTTTCTTCTTCAGTATTTTTGCGAGAATTGATAATCCCAGCTCAAAATCCCTGACAGATGACGTGGATACCGCTATTCGTACTGCCGCCGTGGGTTTCGTATTTCCCACAGCGAAACGTTCAGCCCCGTAAACTTGCACCCCCTTTGCGTAAGCTTGAGCCTCAAAACTATTTCCCGTCCAGCCTTTTGGTAAGATAAGCCAACGGAAAAGGCTATTATTGGTTCCATGTACTTCATATTCTTTTAAAATCTCGTTAATAATCATATTACGTTTAACCGCAATGTTTCGTTGTTCTTCAATCAAAAGCTCTGCTTTACCTGATGCTAGAGCACGCCCTGCTAGCTCTAATAACAATGGTGACAGTGTCAAGTTAACATTATAGAGAGCATCAAGCATTATTTTATAGTAGCGTCTTGGAGGGACAATATAGGCAAGCCTAAGCCCAGGTGCGATAGCTTTAGAAAAACTAGCTATAAAAACAGTATTCTCAGGTGCATATGAAGCTGTAGCCGGTCTGATCATGTCATTAAAAAGGCTAAAAATACCATCTTCAATAATAAGCAAATCTCTTTCCTGAGCAATTTTTGCCAACATTTTTTTGCACTCATCCGACATCATATGTGCTGTCGGATTTTGGAATTCGGAAATAATATATAGTCCTTTAATATGATCATTTTTGCAAGCTTTAATAAGAGCTGTTTCCGCTATCTCTCCATTTTTTTGCGCAAGAGGTATCAATTTAATCCCTAACATATTAGCAGCGCTTTTTATGCCTGGATAAGTTAGAGGGTCAACGCCTATGCTGTCTCCAGCATGGAATAAACCAGCTAAAATAGTAACTATAGCATTTTGACCTCCTGCAGTTGGCAGCACCTTATCTTCCGTAGTAACATATCCCATCTTGGCAATAAATTTAACTGCTGCTTTTTTTTGCCAGATGGCGCCCTGTTCCAATCCATAATGTAATAATTGCCCAAAACTAGGCTCCACTAGCATTTTTTTTAGCACATCAGACAACTCTGTAAAAGAAGTGAAAGCAGGGGCCATTGACCCCATTTCGATTAAATCTTTATCAGTATGCGGCAGCATCTTAAAGCATTCTAACGCGTTATAAGCAACAAATGTTCCCCTTCCAATATTCCCATTCAAAAGGCCTTTTTGGGCACATAATTTAAAAGCACGAGTAATAGTACTAACATTAATATCCAAAAAATCCGCTAACTCTCTTTGTGGAGGCAGCTTTGTTCCCGGCAAAAGCACTCCCTCTTTTATATCATTTTCTAATTGAGTAGCTAAATAAAGATATAGTGGCTGAGACCCTTCTCCCAAAACAGGTTTCCAACTCATCGGATAATTTTCAAAAGAATTAATTGGCATTGTTCTACCTCCCAGCCTACATCGCATACATAAGCATGTTTACTAAAATAGCCCCAATAACCACAACTGTTATAGACATACCATACCAGCTCAAAATCAATGCCGTTAACGCACCTACCACGCCAATAGCTACAAAATCACTATCCACAGATAGTACTCCCGGAAACACCAATGCTGTCATAGCACTATAAGGTATTAAGCGAAGGAATTTTTCAACCCTAGGCCTATTGTTTTTTTGACTAAAAAATAATACAGGCAACAGTCTCCCCAAATAAGTAACTAGTGACATACCTAAAATCAAGAAAAACATTTTCATTATGCTGCCTCCTCACTGCTTTCTTCTACAAAAAAGATGCCCAAAAAAGCCCCAAGCAAAGTTGCGCTAATTATAGCCCAACTAGCTGGCATAACTTGGCCAAACGCAATATTCAATAAGGCTGTCACAATAACTAAAAACCCCAGCTGCAAATTTTTTCTAACATTGGGTATTACTAACCCGATAAACATTGCAGACAAAGCTATGCCCAAACTACGGGAAACTAAGGGCGGTAAAAATTGAGCTGCGGCACACCCTAAAATGGTTCCTAGAACCCAAGTACCATATGTTACCGAAATCAATCCTGCAAAATAAGAAGCTGTACTATTTTTCTCCTCCATCGTTGTGAAAATCGCAAAGGATTCGTCTGTAACACCAAAACACAATATAACTTTTTTCCACATAGGTGTTGTCTGCATTCTATTCATTACACAAGCCCCCATAATTACATGGCGAAAATTCAAAATAAAAGTTGCTATAATTATCGGTAAAAGCCCCGCTCCTGTGACAAACATCCCTAAAGCCATAATTTGACTGGCACCGGCAAAAACCATTACCGACATTAAAATAGTCTCCATGGCGTTAAGCCCGCTGTGCTCACTTAATACGGCAAAAGCTATAGACACCGGTAATACCCCTAAAATAACCGGAAATGCGGCCTTTACTCCTAATAAATACTGTTCTCTGCTGCTCATATGCTTCACCCCCAATTTATTTTAAGTCATTATACAATAAGCAGGTCTTGCATACAATATAATAATTGTATGCAAGACAATTATTATATTGTTTGCAGCTAATTATTTAGGAAAAAAAATACTAGAAAAGGCTAAACCTTTTCTAGTACTTTAAAACTGTAAATTTGCAGCAACTAATTTATAAAACCTTTACGTCAATTGCTCCATTTGCATAAACTACCTCAATCTTGTCGCCGCTCTTTATTTCTCCCATTACAATTTTCTTGCTAACAATAGTTTCCACCGTATGCACAATTAATCTCTTTAGTGGACGAGCACCAAAGTCCGGATCAAAACCAGCCTTTGCCAAATATTCCAAAGCTTGGTTATCGTAGGTAAGAGTAAGTTCCATTTGGTTATGAAGCCTTTCTCCTAACTCATCCAAAATAAGTTTTACAATACCCTTAATTTGGACTTGTTCTAATGCCTGGAATACCACAATATCATCTACACGGTTCAAAAATTCCGGACGGAAAAACTTCATTAGCATACCTTGAATTTCCTCTCTAGAAATATCGCCATGCCTACGCATAATTTCAGCAGAACCTAAATTACTGGTCATAATAATCAGTGTATTTTTGAAATCTACTATGCGCCCCTGACCGTCCGTTAAGCGGCCATCGTCCAATACCTGCAGCAACACATTAAACACATCAGCATGAGCCTTTTCAATTTCATCCAGCAAAATTACTGAATATGGTCTACGGCGTACAGCCTCGGTCAACTGGCCGCCTTCCTCATAACCAACATATCCCGGAGGTGCCCCAATTAGACGAGAAACAGTATGCTTCTCCATATATTCACTCATATCTATGCGAATAATATTGCGCTCGTCATCAAACAAAACTTCGGCCAAAGCTTTAGCTAACTCGGTTTTACCTACGCCCGTAGGTCCTAAGAAGATAAAGGAACCAATAGGTCTTGCAGGGTCTTTAATTCCAGCGCGTGCCCGAACAACAGCCTCACTTACCGCAGTAATCGCCTCGTTTTGACCCACTACTCTTCTATGCAGAATTTCCTCCAGATGAATGAGTTTGTCACGCTCACCTTCTACTAAGCGTTGAACAGGAATTCCCGTCCAAGTACTAACAACCTTAGAAATATCATCTTCATCCACTTCTTCTTTTAAAAGGCTCTTACCATCCTTGCTCTTAACTTCCATTTCAGACAATTGTTTTTCCAAGGCAGGCAAACGCCCATATTTTAGCTCAGCCAGTTTATTCAAATCATAATCACGCTCAGCTTTTTCCATATCTTGTTTTACATTGTCAATTTCTTTTTTTACTTCGCGGACCTTAGCAATTGCGCCTTTTTCAGCATCCCATTGTTTAGTTAATACTTCATTAGCTTTTTTTAGTTCCTCTAATTCTTCTTGTATTTTTGCTGCGCGAGCTTTAGATTGCGCATCCGTTTCCTTGCTCAAAGCCTGAGCTTCTATTTCTAACTGCAAAATTCTACGTTTGCTTTCGTCTAATTCTGTAGGCAAGGAATCAATCTCCGTACGCAACCTAGCTGCCGCTTCATCCATCAAATCAATAGCCTTATCAGGTAGGAAACGGTCATTAATATACCGATTAGATAATACGGCCGCCGCTACCAAAGCCGCATCTTTAATACGAACACCATGATGTACCTCATAGCGTTCACGCAAACCACGCAGAATAGAAATAGTATCCTCTACGCTTGGTTGTTTAACCATAACAGGTTGAAATCTACGTTCTAAGGCACTATCCTTTTCAATATATTTGCGATACTCATTTAAAGTAGTCGCGCCAATACAGCGAAGTTCCCCGCGGGCCAGCATAGGTTTCAAGATATTCCCCGCATCCATAGAGCCTTCAGCTGCTCCTGCCCCTACCACTGTATGAAGCTCATCAATAAACATAATTATTTGTCCTGCAGAACCTGAAACTATTTTTAATACTTTTTTTAAGCGCTCCTCAAACTCACCACGAAACTTAGCTCCCGCCACCAAAGAAGCTAAATCTAAGGCGTACAAAGTTTTGTTTTTCAGCATTTCAGGGACATCACCGGCCACAATACGACGAGCTAATCCCTCCACAATAGCAGTCTTGCCAACACCAGGTTCGCCGATAAGAACCGGATTATTCTTTTTCCTGCGTGATAAAATCTCTATGGTTCGACGTATTTCTTCGTCACGGCCAATAACAGGATCAAGATCTCCTTTTTGAGCTTTTAAAGTCAAATCTTGACCATATTTTTCCAAAGTTTTTTTGCTCTCATCGTCAGACCGCCCACCGGCATATTGTGCATACAACGACTTAACTATTTTCTTGGTCAAACCGTACTTTTTGCATAAAGACACGACCTCGCTATCACCATCCTCAACAATAGCTCCCAGTAAGTGCCCAATATTAATTTCTCCTTGTCCTGCATCTTGTTCTGCCTTCCCCAAGACTCTGGCTAGGCCCATACTCATAGTTAAACCGTCCTGCCCTTTAACAGAGGGGATTTTTCTCAATAAATCCTTGGCCTCAGCAGCAAATGCCTTTTCATCAGCCTTTATATTAGTCAATAAGAATTTGAAAAATCCATCAGGCTGCCCACACAAAGCAACTAAAAAATGCTTTGTGGACAATTCTTGATGATAATTCATAACAGCCTGCTGTTGCGCCGCCTCAAATAAAGTTTTGACTTCGTCATCGTAACGTTCTACATTCATAATAAACACCTCCAAAATATTTAATCTTTAATATAATTTTACTCCATTTTTATGCTTTTCGCAGGAAAACTTACTTTAATGGCGAATTCAATAAGTACTTAATGTTTAATAAACAAGGAGGCCTTTATGAATTCGTCTATGTTTATATACCACCTATTTGATGTTGCTGATGAAATCAATCTAGACTTAGTGGAAGCTCTTTGGGCTAGCAGAAATAAAATTGCTTCCCGCCTGCGCCTGGAAAAAGTCTCTACTGATTCCATTACCTTCAAAGATCCTCCAGTTCTTGTAGAACTGGGTTCTCACGAAATGGCTTTCGCAAATGCTACATATTTAGCAGAAGTTAAGGCTAGAATTTTTGATTTGGGCGTAATTAGCTTAATTATTAATATTGACGTCCCTGATGACATTTCCTACGAAGAATATTTAGACCTTACTATAGCCGTCGATATAATGCCTAATGACACCTTCAAAGAATATGTTGATGCGGTTTTACAAACCATAGAACCTGCGTGTTCCAAAATGCGTCAATCTGAATTTTATGAAGATTTTGTCGTCTACTACTTTCGTGATAAAATGCCGGATTGGGATTTTGCCCCTGTCTTGATGAAAGATCGAACAAAGCTTAGTGCTGAAACTCGTCAAGACACCCTTGCCAATAGGTTTTCCTATGGTAGCGATATAGCCTATCTTACCTGGGATTCAGCTCTTATCTACGATAAGACGGGCAGTATGGATCTCCCTGATTTGTTGGAATTCGCCAATGCACAGTTTCTAGAGTTGCGCTATTATGATGACGCTCTCAACAAAGCCATTGACCAAACCTACACCGAAATTGATGCGGCCAATAAAACTAGCCGCAACAATCGATTAATCACCTACCGACAAATACGTAATAGCCTTATGGAACTTATGGCGGATATGAGCAGCCTAACCAGCAATATTGATAACGCCCTGCAGGTTACCGAGGATATTTTTAACGCCCGTGTATACTCTAGATATATGCACTTATTGCGTACCTCCGTCTGGCGTGAAAACATTAACAACAAAATTAACGTTATACAGCGCAGCTATAACCTTTTGAATGAAGAAGTTCTCATGCACCGCTTTGTCACCATAGGTTACTTATGTGCCGGCCTTTTAGGTGTTCTTGTTCTGCTTTGCACATACATTGCTTTTGCTTTATGACCAATTAACAGGAAGGTTTTATTGCTTCCTGTTTTTTATTTTACCGCCTAAAAGTCAAAAAGTCAAACATTTTTTGTTTTTTTGACTTTCAAGGTTCAATAAAGTAAAATCTGTTATTTTCAAGCCTTTATATAAAAACCTTATTCCCTGCAACTTGTTACTAGCTTCGTTAGCAAAGCATATTGTTAAGAATATTAGCTTACGAATTATCAGAAAGTTTGCAGTTTTATTAAAACCATTGACTTTTCCTCTCCAAAGTGTACAATTAATGTTCACAACATTCCGTTAAATAGCAATCTAAACCATCTAAACTAAATATACAGACGGTTTGTGAAATTAAAAGGAGGAAATAATGAATTCTCACAGCTTATTAACAGGCTTTGCAATTTTGCTTTTTATACAATTTCTTGGCACTTGGATTATCGGTACACTTAACATACCGCTTCCTCCTGCACTTTTGGGAATGATTTTACTGGCCATTGCCATGCTCAACAATGTTATTAAAATTAACTGGGTAGAAGATACTTGTACTGTACTTATTGAAAAAATGGGTATGCTTTTTGTTCCTGCTGGGATTAGCATTCTACTATATAAGGAAGCTATTTTAAAAGAATGGTTTGCTATTTTTGCCACAATTTTTTTCAGCTCTGTAATTGTAATCGTAGCCACTGGTTTATTCGTTGATATTTTACTGCGACGAGGAGGTAAGAAACATGCCTGATATGATACTTACCTCACCCTTGCTCGGTTTAGCTGTCACCATTGTAGCTTATCGCATCGGCGAATATATTTCCGAGCGTTTTAACTTAACGCTCTTACCACCATTATTGACTAGCTGCACCCTTATTATTCTGGCTATTTCCTATACAGGCCTATTTACTTATGAACAGTACCAAATAGGCGGATCTATTATTAATTTTTTGCTTGGCCCGGCAACAGTAGCCTTAGCCTTGCCTTTAGTACATAATTGGACTATTCTCAAAAAGCATTATGCCATACTAATAGGTGGCGTATTTATTGGCACTTGCAGCGGCATTATTTCCGTTATCCTTCTATCTAAACTTTTTGGGGCCTCTGAACAAATTACTTTATCCCTAGTACCAAAATCTGTTACTACAGCTATTGCCATGGGCATTTCCGAAAACATCGGAGGCATTCCTGCTTTAACTGCGGCTTGCGTCATTTGTACAGGCATATTTGGAGCTATGTTCGGGCACAAAATACTTGCTCTTATAGGCGTTAAAAATGATATTGCCATTGGTCTAGCTCTCGGAGCCTCCAGCCATGGACTGGGAACCAGCAGCTGTATCCCTTATGGAACTTTACAAGTGGCTATTGGCAGCCTTGCTATTGCGCTGGTTGGCATTGCTACCGCAATCTTCTCGCCAATTTTTGTTAAGCTCCTTGCTTAGATAAATAACTATTTTCTAATATATTTAACACAATAAACCATCATCTAGAATATGCTTTCAAATGAACATAAGTGTTGGTCCATCAGTGGTACTATTTCGTGGCTTTAGTTCCCTGATATACAACTGTTTGCTTATGTTCATTTTTTATGCAAAAAAAGGCTGGAATGAGAAATCACTCCAGCATTTAGTATAGAACCAATTCATTTTTATCATACAACTCATTTGCTTTTTTGAAAATAACTTTTATAAGTTTTCGCTATACATAATGTGTTTTTCCAAAATCAAACACAAATAGTAAGTCCTCTTCACTGCCTTATATAACAAGACTAAAGTTTCATTTTATTTTGATAGTATTGAATCATAAATGTTCGAAATTTTTCAGCCTCAACGGATAATTCATCTGTCATTTTCCAAAAAATAGTCTGCACACGTGGTTGGTGAGGTTCAGATACTTCCACAAATTTCAAACCAGATAACATAGGACTTTTAGATCCACTTATGGTGCTAAAGGCGATGGCTTTTCTATTATTTACAATACGTGCACGCAGAGAATAATCCCCAACAGCAACTATCTTAGGAGTAAAACCAGCTAGTTCACACATTACATCAAAAAAATGGCGCGATGAATAGTTGGGACTCAGGGCAACAAACGGCTCATTTTTTGCCTCAATAAGCGAGATTTTTCTCTTATCAGCAAAAGGATGATCCGGATAAACTACCAAAACCGGCTTATCATCCGGTATAAGAACTGCATATTCATATTCCTCAACATTAACATCAGAGAACGCCGTAATAATTAAATCAAAAGGTTCTGTATATTTGTAACTACTAATTCGATCAAAACTCATAGCAACTACATTCATGATTATGTCCGGATTTTGATTCATGAATTCCGTAATAGGTCTCTCCCAGAGAACATGGGTAGAAACAGCAATACTCAGTGTTTTTTGTACTCTTTTTGATTGCTTTAGCTCTTCCCTTGCTATGTCCAATTCGTTTAACACTCGTTTTACATGCTGATAGAATTTTTTACCATTCTTATTAAGTTTGATATTACGTCCTACTCGATCAAATAATTGTACACCAACTTCTGCTTCCAAAGAATGTATAGAGGTGCTTAATGCAGATGGTGAGAGGTATAACTCTAGAGCCGTGTTATTGAGGTGCTCACTTTCAGCAAGTGCTTTAAAATATTGTAGATGTGTTAATTTCATGAAAACACTCCTCAAATACCGACTTATTATATACTTATCTAATCTTTATAAATACCTGACACAACCCATTATACATAGTATTGTAACATTTTTTGCTAAATAAAGCACCATAGGAGTTGGTTTTTTAGTTAAAATACGAACCAAAATTTAAACAAATAAAAATTTATAAGTAGTCGTTAGTGTATTTTAAATATATCGTATTATTACCCTGTCACAGCTACTACGCCTACTTTAATCTGTAGCCTCAACGGCCATGGCCATTCCCAGCCCTCCTGCTATGCAGATGCTGGCAAGACCGTAGTGCGCC
>Ga0183100_1001078_pt1 | contig 15128 bp, 11 predicted proteins | sample Biomet2_FD_127789 | JGI IMG/M metagenome (GOLD analysis project Ga0183100, IMG submission 127789) | Microbial communities from bioreactor (seeded with anoxic lake sediment) at LBNL, California, USA - Biofuel metagenome 2 | ecosystem: Engineered > Bioreactor > Anaerobic > Unclassified ...
TGTATTACAAGGAAGAGAAACTTCTGAAGTACAGGCTCACATTCACGAAGATCTGGAAGTATTCGGTTCTGGTATGGGTGAGGAAGATAAAACATGGAATGCTGTTATTCGACAGGCTTTAATAGCTGGATATTTAAGTAAAGATGTCGAAAATTACGGATTACTAAAAGTTACGGATGCAGGACGCAAGTTCCTGAAACATCCTAAATCATTTAAAATAACAGAGGACAACGACTTTGAAGAAGTAGAAGAAGAAACTCCGGTAAGAGGAGGAGCATCGTGTGCCGTAGATCCGGCTCTCTATTCAATGTTGAAAGATCTTAGAAAGAAACTTTCGAAGAAGCTGAATGTACCGCCTTATGTTATTTTCCAGGATCCTTCCTTGGAAGCAATGGCAACTATTTATCCGGTAACACAGGATGAGTTGCAGAATATTCCGGGTGTTGGAGCAGGAAAAGCAAAACGTTATGGCGAAGAGTTCTGTGTATTGATAAAGAAACACTGTGAGGAAAATGAGATTGACCGTCCGGAAGATCTTCGTGTCCGCACTGTTGCCAACAAATCAAAGCTGAAAGTATCTATCATCCAAAGTATAGACCGTAAGGTAGCACTTGATGATATAGCTCTTTCTAAAGGCATTGAATTCCCCGAATTACTTGATGAAATTGAAGCTATTGTATATTCCGGCACTAAGCTGAATATAGATTACTTCCTTCACGAGATAATGGATGAAGATCACATGCAGGATATTTATGATTACTTCAAGGAATCTGTTACTGATAAGATTGATGATGCGGTTGAAGAACTAGGTGGAGATTATTCGGAAGATGAAATCCGTTTGGTAAGAATCAAATTCATCTCAGAAATGGCTAATTAAAGTACGGAATTATATCCCTTTAGCGCAGATTATACAAAGCTATCAGCTACTTTTATATTAGTTTTCAAACTGATATATAACTGATAAAATTTGTATAATCTGCGTTTTTCTTTTTCTCTTTTTATAATTATTCAAAAAAAATAGGGTAAGTACTCGTCCCGAAACAAGAATTCTTTGTATATTTGCAGGCAATAATTTCTAAAAGTAAATCCTATGTCATTTATTGCAGATAAAATTGTCATGGATGGATTAACGTACGATGACGTACTTTTAATCCCTTCATATTCTGAGGTATTACCCCGTAGTGTCGATCTCTCGACAAAATTCTCACGAAACATCGAATTAAAAATCCCATTTGTAACTGCAGCAATGGATACTGTTACCGAAGCGAAAATGGCTATTGCTATTGCCCGTGAGGGAGGAATCGGTGTAATTCACAAAAATATGTCTATTAAAGCTCAGGCTAAGCAAGTAGCTATTGTAAAACGTGCCGAGAATGGTATGATTTATGATCCTGTGACTATAAAGCAAGGTTCTACTGTGCGCGATGCTCTTTCTTTAATGGCAGAATACAAAATCGGTGGTATACCTGTTGTCGATGATGATAGAATGCTTGTTGGTATTGTTACAAACCGCGATTTACGTTTTGAACGCGATATGAACAAGCATATCGACGAGGTTATGACTAAAGAGAACATTATTACAACTAACCAGTCTACTGATCTTGAAGCTGCAGCTCAGATTCTGCAACTACACAAAATTGAAAAATTACCTGTTGTCGATAAAGATGGCAAGTTAGTTGGTCTTGTTACATATAAGGATATTACAAAAGCAAAAGATAAACCAATGGCATGTAAGGATGCCAAAGGAAGACTTCGCGTTGCGGCTGGAGTCGGAGTAACTGCCGATTCATTTGTTCGTATGCAGGCTTTGGTTGATGCTGGTGCCGATGCAATCGTAATTGATACAGCACACGGTCATTCAAAAGGAGTTATTGATGTACTTAGAGAAGCTAAGAAGCGTTTCCCTCATATTGATATTGTTGTAGGTAACATTGCTACTGGTGCGGCAGCATTGGCGCTTGTTGAAGCAGGTGCCGATGGTGTTAAAGTGGGTATCGGTCCGGGTTCAATTTGTACAACTCGTGTAGTTGCCGGAGTTGGAGTTCCTCAGTTGTCTGCTGTATATGACGTTGCTAAATCATTAAAAGGTACAGGTGTTCCATTGATCGCTGATGGAGGTTTAAGATATTCTGGTGATGTTGTTAAAGCATTGGCTGCCGGTGGTTGTTCTGTAATGATTGGTTCATTGGTTGCCGGTGTTGAAGAAAGTCCGGGCGAAACAATTATCTTTAACGGTAGAAAATTCAAATCATACCGTGGCATGGGTTCACTTGAAGCAATGGAAAACGGATCAAAAGACCGTTATTTCCAAAGCGGGGAAACTGATGTTAAGAAATTGGTTCCGGAAGGTATCGCTGCACGCGTACCATATAAAGGTACATTATTCGAAGTAATTTATCAATTGTGTGGTGGACTTCGTTCGGGCATGGGATATTGCGGATCTGCCAATATTGAAAAGCTTCATGATGCAAAATTCACTCGTGTAACTAGTGCCGGTGTACTTGAAAGCCATCCACATGATGTTACAATCACAAGTGAAGCACCAAATTACAGCCGTCCTGAATAAGAAGATTATATAATCAGCATAATTTAAAAGGAACGATTTCAATCGAGAAATCGTTCCTTTTATTTTTTTTCTTTCCAGCTATTCACAACTTCTGCAAACTTGCTTTTTTATCTTTTTCTTATAGCAAGTATTTGTCTTATGCCTTTTTTGCTGAATCATTATTTCTGTAATTTTATCTGAAGATGATAAAAACAACTTAAATAAGCCGTTAAGTATGCAATTTTTAAGTATTTTCGCCGTTGAATTATTGATTGTTATACCAATCTGCTTTAGTTATGTATTAATGAAACACCAATAATGAAAAGAGAAATCATCTTATTTGCAGGTTTAACTTTTGCTGCCTGGGTCTTTGGACAACAAAATGATCCGGTGCTGATGAAGATAAACAATAAAAATATAACACGATCAGAATTTGAATACATTTATAACAAGAATAATTCAAACAACCAGCTCGATAGGAAAACATTAGACGAATATGTTGATTTATTTGTAAACTTCAAGCTAAAGGTTGCTGCAGCTGAAAGTGAAGGTATTGATACAACAAAAGCATTTCGTGATGAGTTTTTGGGTTACCGTCAGCAATTAGCCAGAACATATCTTACAGATGAGGCTGTAGATAAGGCAAATGCGATGACGGTATATAACAGACTCAAAGAAAATGTGGAAGTATCTCATATATTAATAAGATGTAAACCCGATGCTACACCTGAAGATACACTTACAGCTTATCGCAAAGCAGAGAATGCCCACCATAGAATACTCAATGGAGAAGATTTTCAGAAAGTAGCCCGCGAGTTATCTCAAGATCCCTCTGTGAAGCAAAATGGAGGTAATCTTGGTTACTTTACCGCTCTTCAGATGGTGGAGCCGTTTGAAAATGCTGCTTATTCTTTGAATGTTGGTGAGGTTAGTAAGCCGGTACGCACAGAATTTGGGTATCATATTATAAAAGTGACCAACAAACGTCCCGATGAAGGTAAGGTTCTTGTTGCTCATATCTTTAAGTTTCTTCCTCAGGACGTAACAAAAGAAAAAGAGAAAACAGCAGCTTTACAAATGGATTCCATTTATACTGCTTTGCAAAGCGGAGCTGATTTTGCATTACTGGCAAAAAAACTTTCAGATGATCATACTACTGCACAAAGAGGAGGAGAACTTCCCTGGATTGGTTTCCGCCAGACAGTGAAGGAATTTGAGAATGTTATTTTCTCGTTGAATAAGAATGAGATTTCTAAACCATTCCGTTCGCCAAGTGGCTTGCATATTGTTAAGTTGTTAGACCGTAAGCCAATAGAATCATTCGAAGAAAAGAAAGAAGAAATATTTCGCAGAATGAATCGTCAGGGCAGAGGCAATAAAGGTGTTGAGACGTTAATTGAAAAACTAAAGTCTGAGTATCAACTGACTTATGATGATAATGGCGTAGGTGAAGTAAAAAGTTTAATGAAAAATATTCAGGCTGGCAGGGACTCGTTGACTTCTGCTCATGCAATGAATCTTTCCGGTGATTTGTTTACTTTGAATGGCGTGCGTTTCCCAATCCGTGGATTTGTGACTTGGGCTGTATTTCAACATATGCCGTCCAATAAGATGTTTAATGAGTATATAAACAGTGCTATTCTGAATTACGAAGATAGCCGTCTGGAACAAAAATACCCAGAATTCGGTCACCTGATGCAGGAATATCGCGATGGAATATTGCTTTTTGATGTAAGTAACCGGAAGGTATGGGATAAAGCTTCGAAAGATGAAAAAGGATTAGTGTCTTTCTTTGATGAAAACAAAGAAGCTTATAAATGGAATAATCCTCATTTTAAGGGAGCTATAGTACACTGTAAGGATAAGAAAACAGCTAAAGCAGTTAATAAATTGCTAAAAAACACTCCGGAACAAGATTGGATGGAAGTGGCTCGAAAAGCTTTCAACAATGATACAACAGCTTTGATAAAAATAGAAAAAGGAGTCTTTATTAAAGGCGATAATAAATATGTTGATAAGTTGAAATTTAAATCGGGAGATGCTGAACCTTTGAAGGATTTTCCAGTGATGATTGCTGTGGGTAAAATGCTGAAGAAAGGTCCGGAGAGTTATAAAGACGTTCGCGGTCCTGTAACTGCTGACTATCAGAATTCTCTCGAAGCGGATTGGATTAAAGAATTAAGAGGTAAATATAAGGTTGAAATTAACCAACAGATTTTAAAAACAGTTAATAATCATTGAATGAATTGATTATTACATTATCTTCGCCTTGTATTGTATCTGGTAATTTCCTATAAAGGTCAGGATCCTGTTTCTATTTCACTAAATGGTAGATAACAGCCTGATTTATGGCTCAGTATAAACAAACACAATTAAAACCAAAGATGCTTTGCTCATTTACTGAAAAAAGGAAAAGAAAACCTAAGTATGAGCAGAAGCCGGAAAAAAGATTAATTATTTAAATAGAAGGAATGAAAAGGTTATTGAACTTTAAAACGCTTGTATTACTTTTTGTGTTGTGCACAACTCAGGTGAAAACTTACGCACAAGACAATGTAATCGATGAAGTGGTCTGGATCGTAGGTGATGATGCCATTTTGAAATCGGATGTTGAAGAGGAAAGGCTGAATGCCCAGTACAATGGCACCAAGTTCGATGGTGATCCTTACTGTATAATTCCGGAACAGATTGCTATCCAGAAGTTGTATTTGCATCAGGCTGCTATCGATAGTGTTGAGGTTACCGAGACAGAAGTTGGACAGCGTGTTGAAATGCAGATAAACAACATCATTCGTCAGATTGGGTCTAAGGAAAAAATGGAGGAATACTTCAATAAAACCTATACCCAGATACGTGAAACCATGCGTGAAAGTGCCCGTGAACAGATGATTGTGCAGAAGATGCAGCAAAAGTTGGTGGGCGATATAAAGATAACCCCTTCTGAAGTAAGAAAGTTCTTCCAGAAAATACCGCAGGACAGTGTTCCTTACATTGCTACGCAGGTTGAAGTTCAGATAATAACGCAGGAGCCCAAGATTCCTGTTGCCGAGATAGAGGATGTGAAAAAGCGGCTTCGTGAATATACCCGACGGGTAACCTCGGGTGAAACTCCGTTCTCTTCACTGGCTATTCTTTATTCTGAGGATCCCGGTAGTGCACGAAGAGGTGGTGAACTGGGTTTCATGGGAAAAGGAGAGCTGCTTCCTGAGTTTGCTGCTGTAGCATTCAATCTTCAGGATCCTAAAAAGGTTTCAAAGATTGTGGAGACAGAATACGGATTTCATATTATTCAGCTGATAGAAAAACGAGGCGACCGTATCAATTGCCGTCATATTCTTCTGAAACCCAAAGTTTCTGATAAAGACCTCGAAGCGGCAACACACCGTCTTGACTCAATATCTAATGATATTCGTAAAGCTAAGTTTACTTTTGAACAGGCTGCTTCCGTTCTTTCACAGGATAAAGAATCACGTAACAATAACGGTCTTATGGCGAATTCAAAGACAAGTACTTCAAAATTCGAAATGGATCAGTTACCACAAGAGGTTGCCAAGGCTGTTGATAAACTGAATGTAGGAGAAATCTCAAAAGCATTCACAATGGTTAATGATAAAGGAAAAGAAGTTTGTGCGGTTGTAAAACTGAAAAACAGAATAGATGGTCATAAAGCAAATATGTCTGAAGACTATCAGGAACTGAAAGAAATTGTACTGAACAAGCTGCGTTCTCAGAAACTTGATGAATGGATCAGAGAGAAACAGAAGAAAACTTATGTTCGTATAAATGATAACTGGAAAAAATGCGACTTTAAGTATCCAGGATGGATTAAATAAATGAAGTGAAGCACTAAAAATATGCTGAAGAATAATTTAAGATGTTCAATAAGCAGGCACAGAATACTATCATTAGGTATTCTGTGCCTGTTTGGCGTTTGTTTGATAGCAGGAAATCATTCAAACAAAAAGAAAAAACAACCGCAAAGGTCGAAAAAAGACATGGTCTATATCCTGAATTCAGACCAGACAATCGGTAATGAACTCCTTAAGCCGGACATTACCATGCTTCAGGGCAATGTACGACTGAGGCATAAAGGCATGTATATGTTCTGTGACAGTGCATACATGAATGAAAAAACAAATTCCTTTGAAGCATTCGGTAAGGTGCGTATGGAGCAGGGTGATACTTTGTTCATTTACGGCGATTATCTGAAATACGATGGCTTCAGAGAGTTGGCTATGCTTCGCCAGAATGTAAAGCTTGTCAACAGAAAAACAACCTTGCTAACTGATAGTCTTGACTATGACAGAGTAAAAGACAAAGCTTACTATTTTGAAGGCGGAACAATGCTCGATAAAGATAATGTCCTGACTTCCGACTGGGGAGAATACAGCCCTTCAACAAAAAATGCCGTATTTAACTTTGATGTGAAGTTGGTGAATCCGCGCTTTACGCTGAAAACAGATACACTGAAATATAATACCGCCACAACGATAGCACATATCGTAGGACTCTCTCACATTGACAGCGAGAAGAATCATATTGTTTCAAGACGTGGTTATTACAATACTCACAATGATCAGGCTCAGCTTCTTGACCGTTCTGTGTTAACCAATGAAGATGGTAAAAGATTGGTAGGGGATAGTGTGTTCTATGACCGGAAGAAGGGTTATGGAGAAGCATTCTTCAATGTGCTTTTGAATGACACTGTAAATAAGAACTTTCTGAAAGGCGACTATTGCTATTACAATGAATTGAACGGCAGCGCTGTTGCTACTAATAAAGCTTTGGCTGTTGATTACTCACAAGGTGACAGTCTGTTCCTGCATGGTGATACGCTAAAGATGAATACATTCAATATGAATACCGATTCCATGTTTCGTGAAATGAGAGCTTTTCATAAGGTACGTTTCTTTCGAAAAGATTTTCAGGGAGTTTGTGACTCGTTATTCTTCTCAAGCAAAGATTCTTGTGTGAGAATGTACAAAGACCCTATTCTTTGGACTGAAAACAAACAGCTTTTGGGTGAGGAAATCAGAATTTATATGAATGATAGTACTATAGATTGGGCACATATCGCAAACCAGGCATTGAGCGTAGAACAGAAAGATACCCTTCACTATAATCAGGTAACAGGAAAAGATATCAAGGCTTATTTTACAGGCGGCGATTTACATAAAGTGGACGTAATAGGTAATGTGCAACTGGTATACTATCCCGAAGAAAAAGATAGTACGATGATTGGACTGAACTATTCGGAAACCAGTCTGCTGAACATCTATCTGAAAGAAAAGAAAATGGATAAGATGGTAATGAGTCCTAAATCAAATGGCACATTATATCCCTTGCTGATGATTCCTGCCGATAAGCTTAAGCTTAAGAATTTCGGATGGTTTGAATATATAAGGCCAATCGATAAGGATGACCTCTTTGAGTGGCGAGGCAAAAAAGCTGGTCAGGTATTGAAGAATAAAGGAAGAAAATCGATACCTTTGCCTAATCATGGATTGCGTAAAACGTAAATTCATGTAATTATTTGAAAGATACTTATGAGTGATATTATTCGTTTGTTGCCCGATTCAGTAGCCAATCAGATTGCAGCCGGAGAAGTAATTCAACGTCCGGCTTCTGTGATAAAGGAGCTGGTCGAGAATTCCATTGATGCCGGTGCAAAAGAAGTGCACATCCTGGTAACCGATGCCGGAAGAACCTGCATACAGGTTATTGATAATGGTAAAGGAATGTCAGAAACTGACGCCCGGGTTTCTTTTGAACGGCATGCTACTTCTAAAATACGCGAGGCTGCTGATTTGTTTGCCCTTACTACAATGGGCTTCAGAGGTGAAGCGCTGGCATCTATTGCCGCAGTGGCACAAGTGGAACTTAAAACACGTCAGGAAAAAGAAGAACTGGGAACTGTGATCTCCATATCCGGTTCAAAGGTAGAATCTCAGGAAGCTGTATCTTGTCCTACGGGAAGTAACTTCTCTGTGAAGAACCTTTTCTTTAATGTTCCCGCACGCCGTAAATTCTTAAAGTCGAACCAGACAGAATTAAGTAACATCCTCACAGAATTCGAACGCATTGTTCTTGTTCATCCCGAGGTTTCGTTCACGCTGCACAGCAATGACGCCGAACTGTTCAACTTGCCTGCAACGACTCTTCGCCAACGCATCATCAATGTGTTTGGTAAAAAACTGAATCAACAGTTACTCAATGTGAATGTTGATACAAGCATGATTAAAATATCCGGCTATGTAGCTAAACCCGACTCGGCAAGAAAGAAAGGCGCACACCAGTACTTCTTTGTCAACGGTCGTTACATGCGTCACCCATACTTCCATAAGGCAGTGATGGAGGCGTATGAAAACCTGGTGCCAGCCGGAGCGCAGATATCTTATTTCCTTTATTTCGACGTTGATCCCGCTGATATTGATGTGAACATACATCCTACAAAGACAGAGATCAAGTTTGAAAATGAAGTACCCATCTGGCAGATTCTTGCCGCTTCGGTGAAAGAATCACTGGGCAAGTTCAATGAAGTGCCTTCCATTGATTTCGACACAGAAGGTATGCTCGACATTCCTGCTTATGATGCAACGGCTCCTATACAACCGCCTAAGCTGAATTTTAATCCCGACTTTAATCCGTTCCAGAAAACGGCATCCAACTATTCGCGCCCTAAGGTAGAGTGGGAGGAACTTTACGAAGGCATTGAAAGAGCTGAACGTAAGGCGCAACATGCTTACGAGCCGGATGTGATAGATTACGAGGCTTTTCAGGAAAAAGAACCCGAACCGGAACAAACTACTCTTTATACAGATGAGGCTGTTTCCGAGAAAAGTTCTGTTCAGTTCCAGTTTAAAGGCCGGTTTATTCTTACATCGGTAAAATCGGGTATGATGATCATTGACCAGCACAGAGCACACATCAGGGTGTTGTTCGACCAATATCTGCAACAGATAAAAGGACGTCAGGGCATCACTCAGGGAGTACTTTTCCCCGAAATACTTGAACTTCCCGCTTCAGAGGCAGTGGTACTTCAAAGTATTTCCGATGATCTATCCGCGCTGGGCTTTGAACTGACCGATCTGGGCGGCGGAAGTTATGCCATTAATGGAGTGCCTTCGGGCATTGAAGGACTTTCACCTGTGCAGCTTATCAGAAACATGGTGCATACAGCAATGGAAAAAGGATGCGATGTGAAAGACGAAGTACACACCACGCTTGCCCTGACACTTGCCAAGGCTGCTGCCATTGTTTATGGGCAGGTACTTAGCGGTGATGAAATGACAAAACTGGTCGATTCTCTTTTTGCATGCGCCACACCAAACTATACCCCTGACGGGAAAACAGTATTGTCGGTACTGAAAGAGGACGATATTGAAAAACTTTTCAAGTAACGACCATTAAACATAAGTGATATGGAATACGCAATTTGTTTTGTTCCCAATAACCCGCTTCGTATAGAGCATGACGAAGCCTCAGAGATGCTCACTGAACTCCTTTTTGGTGAGGCTTGCACAGTAACTGAATCATGGGGAAACTGGAGTAAGATTATCAATAAAACAGAAGGATACGTGGGATGGGTAACCACTAAAATGCTGACTGAGGTGAGCAAAGAGTACTTTGATGCTTACGATCCTGCTGCACAAACAGTAGTGACCACTCTCTTCTCTCAGGCGGAAAGCGTTACAACGGGCGAAAAGATCCTGCTTACCGGCGGAAGTCTGCTTCCTGAATATAAGGAAGACGGAACATTTCGTGTGATGAACGACCGTTTCAAGCTGAATCCTGCCGATGCTCTTCCGTTGAAGGAATCATTGCTCGACACTGCCCGCCGCTTTCTTAATACTCCGTATCTGTGGGGTGGCAAGAATGCTATGGGAATGGACTGTTCGGGACTCACACAAGTGGTGATGCGTATGCACGGCATCCATATTCTTCGCAACGCCAGTCATCAAGCCACACAAGGCGAACTGGTTTCCTTCCTGCAGGAAGCTCAACCGGGCGATCTGGCATTCTTTGATCATGCCGACGGACACATCTCTCATGTGGGAATGGTGGCGGAAGAAGGCTATATTATTCACTGTTCGGGCTCGGTGCATATCGATAAACTCGACGACCAGGGAATATTCAGCAAAGAACTTAATAAGTACACACACGATCTCCGGTTTATAAAAAGATTTTAGTAACCGGAGATTTATATACTTCCCGCGGGAAGTTTTTGGCGACCTGCGCAGCTCGCACGAATGAGTTGCGCAGGTCGTTTTGTTGAGTTGCGCAACTCGCTGAAACGACCTGCGCAGGTCGCGGAAAAACTCCCGGCGGATATCAGAAAACATGACTAAACATAACTTAAAACTATAACTGAATGAGCATTTTATTTAAGGCGGCGCCCCTCAATGATGCCCGTAAAAAAGAAGAAAAACAACTCTATTATGCCGTTCCTCAACGAAAGGAACTGGTAACCATTGACGAACTGAGCGCATTGATATCCGGTAGATGCACTGCCACATCGGGTGATGTGAAGCTGGTGCTCGAGGAGTTTGCCAATACATTGATCAATGAACTGAAAAACGGTAATTCTGTAAAGCTCGATAAGATAGGAACTTTTTCACTGTCACTCACTTCAAACAAAGTAACCAACCCTGATAAACTTCGTGTTACGGATGTAAAGGTTGGAAGGTTGCTGCTTCGTCCGGCACCATCATTCATGACGAAGATGAAAGATGCCACCTTTGAACGGAAAGATTAAACTCACATAAAACAGAAATGCCCCGCTAACCAGACTGGTAACGGGGCATTTGTTATATCTGTTAATAAATCAGAGTTCGCGGAATCCGATGATTTCTCTGACTTCCTTCAATGTTTTAGCTGCACTTTCCTGTGCTTTTTCGGCACCTTGTTTAGCAACCTTTGCAAGATATTCAGTGTTGGCAGAATATTCCAGAATCTTTTCGCGGATAGGTTCTGTGTAAGCCACGATATCAGCAGCAAGTTGTTTTTTCAAATCTCCGTAACGGATAGAACAGTCGTTGTACTTTTCATTGAAATAATCATAAGTATCTTTTGTAGACACAATATCAAGGAAAGTAAACAGGTTCTGAATAACCTCAGGCTTTTCACTGTTAGGCTCTGTTGGTCCTGCATCAGTTACCGCCTTCATCACTTTTTTGCTGATAGTCTTGGCATCATCCATCAGGTAAATGCAGTTACCTTCAGATTTTCCCATCTTGCCCGAACCATCCAGTCCCGGAACCTTGATAGCCTTCTCTGCCAAAGAGAAAGAAGCTGGTTCAACGAACAAATCAGTATTGTATATAGTATTAAAACGGCGGGCGAATTTACGCGCCATCTCCATGTTCTGTTCCTGATCCTTGCCCACTGGTACCTTCACTGCCTTATGAATAAGAATATCCGCAGCCATAAGAGTAGGGTAAGTAAGTAATCCGGCATTTACATTATCCGGTTGTTTACGTGCTTTTTCCTTAAAAGAAGTAGTACGTTCCAGCTCTCCCAGATATGCATTCATGTTAAGGTACAGATAAAGTTCCAATACCTCTTTCACGTCACTTTGTACATAAATGGTAGCTTTCTCAGGATCAATGCCGCAAGCAAGATACTCTGCAAGAATAGTGCGTGCGCTCTGAACTATATCATTAGGTTTTGGGTGAGTAGTAAGGGAATGCCAGTCGGCGATAAAGAAATAACAATTATATTCATTCTGCATTTGCAGAAAACTCTTCACTGCTCCAAAGTAGTTGCCCAGATGCAGATTACCTGTAGGGCGAATTCCACTAACAACTGTTTCCATAATCTTTTGTTTCTAAATAAATTTCCGCAAAGATAATAATTTATCGCAAAAAACTGTCACTGTTAAAACATTCTCTTTCTTCTTTTTAGATTTTAAAATTGAATGGAATTTGTCTTTGTAAATGAAACAAGATTGCAGTCTTTGCCCTCATTTTGGAAGGAAATGCTCTGAAAAAGTGAGGGTAGAGCCCAAAAGTGATGGATTTATGAGGGATGAAATTCCATCCCTCACTTTTTAATTTGCTTTTAATCAGGTTGTTTAGGCTAATTCGTGATGAAGTGATGGTAGATTTTTAGTTTTCAAATTTTAGTTGTATTAATTTTTTTATGTAACTTGCCATCGCAAATTCATAATGCAAGCTTTGAATAAATAGTTATGCAAATAATAATATCCCCAGCTAAAACAATAAATACTAAAAGCTCACAGAAAGCTCCGGCAAAGTCAATACCTCAGTTTGCCCATGAAGCGAAAGAGATTGCACTCCACATGGCACAATATTCCGTAGAGGAATTGGAACGGTTATTGAAGATTAGTCCGAAGCTGGCTCTGGAAACATTTAAGCGGTATGAAGCGTTCCATTCAGATGAGGCTCCTTCCCTGCAGGCTCTTCTAGCTTATACAGGAATGGTGTTTAAGCATATTGCTCCGGCGGACTTTACCGACGAGGATTTTCTTTATGCGCATCAGCATTTGCGTATAGCTTCCCCGTTTTACGGATTGGTTCGTCCGCTTGATATGATAAAGGCTTACCGGATGGAGTATGACGTAAAGCTGCCTGAACTGGGGAATATATCGATGGCCGATTTCTGGAAGCCTATACTTACGCAGCCTTTTATTAAAGATGTGAAGAAGAATGGGGGAGTGTTGATAAATCTTGCAAGCATGGACATTCAACCTTCAGTGGACTGGAAACTTCTGGAAAAGAAGGTACGGGTGATTACTCCTGAATTTAAGATGTGGAAGAAGGGTAAGCTCGACACGGTGACTATTTATGCAAAGATGGCACGCGGAGAAATGACGCGCTTCATTCTGAAAAACAGAATAGAGGAACCGGAGGCATTGAAAGCTTTTACCTGGGAAGGGTTTATGTTCGCTCCGGAATATTCGGACGATAATAAACTGGTATTTATATGCTAGCTGAATAGTATTTGAAGATTTCAATAAAGTGATAGAATGACAACTGAAAAAGAAAAGATGAAGAGTGGCCAACTTGCTAATGTGACCGATTCTGAATTACTGGCCGACCTTTCAAGGGCAAAGGCGCTTATAGCTAAAATAAATACTTTGTATCTGGGATCGCCTGACCTAAAGGAGGTTCTGGAACAATTGGTTCCCAATGTTCATCCCACTGCAAAGATTTGCCCCCCTTTCTTTTGCGATTATGGCTATAATATTGAAGTAGGAGAACATGCCTTTATAAACTTTAATTGCGTGATTCTTGATGGTGCACCGGTAAGGATTGGACATCATACACTGATTGGTCCGGCTGTGCAGATTTACACTCCGCAGCATCCGATGGATTATATGCAAAGAAGAGAATCAGTAGAAAGTGCTCATGCCGTAACTATTGGCTGTGATTGCTGGATAGGTGGAGGAGCAATAATCTGCCCGGGAGTTACGATTGGTGATCGATGCATAGTTGGAGCAGGGAGCGTGGTCACAAAAGATGTGCCCAGTGATTCGCTTGTAGTGGGTAATCCTGCTATAATAAAAAGAAGACTTGATTAGTTGCAAGGTATATAAAAATGAAGAAGGAGCGTTTCACAACATTCCTTCCTCTACAATGAAGCAATAATATTATTTTTTGCTACTACTCATAACTCCTGTATCGGTATCTTCATTATTCAATCGTTTTTGTGAAGACTGATATTTACGTCCGAAATTGAAGTTATATGATAACTTGAATGCAAATAATCGGGAACTCTCTTTCGCGTATTCCCAGTTTTTAGAAGGTGTAGAAGCATTGCGGTTCTCACTGCCTACTTTCCAATTGTCGGCAAACGGGTTAAGCATCATTCCCCCTATGGTTAGTTGTTTATGTTTATACATAATCCCAATCATGTGCCAGTTTTCCCCGATATCGAGTGTCTCACCATATAAATTGTTCTTATGGTTTTGTATGCGGAAGTATGCCGACCAATTCTTGTAATATCCATTCACTTCCGCCCTGTAATACCAGTTTGAATAAGTGTGTGAGTAATTGTTTCCTTCGCTATCAAAGTAGCTTATTCCGGTGATAATCTTTGTAACGAAATGATCTTTAAATGGGTTGACTGAAAACTCCATTTCAGTATTTAGTTTCTGCCAGTTCTTTTGATTGTCTTTGGTACGGATAAATTTATTATTCTCAATAAGAGTTTCTTCCATGATTGGCTTGTTGTAATACTTGTGAGTAACCAATAAGCTTCCGCTGAATATCCCTTTTGTAATGTCATAGTTTAATGTATTAACATAAGACATTACCGGTTTCAGATTGCTATTGCCTCTTCTTATTTGTAAGGAGTCTATTGCTTGTTCCACATCTCCCAAATCGGACAATGAAGGAGAACTGCTGTAGATGTTACCGCGGTAACGAATGAATGAGTTCTCGTTGAAATTATATTTCAGGCTGGCTGTGGGGCGGAAGTTGTAACTCTGATATCCTTCTCCTCCCTGACTGAACCAGGAACGTGAACCACCTACTCCCAATGAGTAATTGAACTTCTTTATCTTTCCCTGAAATTCTGTATATATATAGGTATCGGCTTGTCTCATATCTGTTTTAGATAC
>Ga0183100_1001079_pt1 | contig 15122 bp, 3 predicted proteins | sample Biomet2_FD_127789 | JGI IMG/M metagenome (GOLD analysis project Ga0183100, IMG submission 127789) | Microbial communities from bioreactor (seeded with anoxic lake sediment) at LBNL, California, USA - Biofuel metagenome 2 | ecosystem: Engineered > Bioreactor > Anaerobic > Unclassified ...
AGCTGATGTCCGCCAAGGATGTCTTGGCGTTCGTCGCCGCCTGGGCGATGACCGCGGCCTGGGCGTCGGGATTCGGCGCGGCGATGCTGGAGGCTCTGCCGTCCTGGTTCACGGCGCTGCCGAGGATGACCGCGTGGATGGCGTCGTGGTCGCGCCGGGCGTCCGCAAGGCGTTTGAGCACAAAAACGGCCGCGCCTTCGCCCGCGCCCACGCCGTCGGCTCCGGCGTCAAAGGTCTTCGTCCGGCCGGAGGTCGCCTCGATGGTGAAGGCCTTGTCTGCCTTGATCGGCAGGTCGATGGTGTGCGCCCCGCCCACGAGCGCCACGGAGCATTCGCCCTGGCGCAGGCTGGCGCAGGCGTCGTGCACGGCCTTGAGCACCGAGGAGCAGGCCGTGTCGACCATGGCCGCTGGGCCGCTCCAGTTCTTGAGGTGGCTCAGCCGCGCCAGCGTGTTGGAGGGCACGTTCAGCAGATAGATCTGCTCCGACTGGTCCGGGAAGGCCCGGGTCACCGCGTCTTGAAACAGCCGGTAGGGGCTTGCGCCCACAAAAATGCCCACGTTGGCGTTTTCAAGGGCCGCGCCGCCGTAGCCCGCATCGTCCAGGGCCCGCAGGGCCGTTTCCAAGAACACGCGCTGTTTGGGATCGAGCAGCCCGGCGTCGCCCGGCGACATGCCGAAGCGCTTGCAGTCAAAGGACGAGATGTCGGAAAGATACGCGGCCTCGCGCAGTTTCGCGGCGTCGAAGGGGTAGCCGACGGCCTCGAAGATCTGGCGCACCTCGTGTTGGCGCTTTTCGGGCAGGGGCGCGTTCTTGTCCGCGCCAGCGGCCAAATCCTGCCAAAAACGTTCCGTGTCCTCGTAATCGCCTATGCGCACGGCCATGCCGATGATGGCCACGGGGGAGTCGGCACCTGCCGCTGCGGAGTGGGCCCGCACGAAGCCGTGCGCCTGTTCCGCCGTCAGCCCTGTCCGCTCCCCCTGTTCAATACGCCGCGCCTGGCCGCGGATGCTGCTCTCCGAGAACAGGCTGGCCAGAGTGAACACGCCCGGCCAGCGTTCCTCCAGCAGGGCGTGCAGTTGCACCAGCAGCAGTGAGTTTCCCCCGGCCTCAAAAAAGCCCAGGTCCGCGTCGCGCACGTTCACCTCGGGCATCACCCGTTGCCAAAGGGCGCGCACCACGTCCAGCCGCGCGCTTTCGTCCTCCACCCGGGCGGTGGCGTCCGCGACGCCAATGACGCTGGGCACAAGCTGCGTTCCCGTGAGCCGTTTGCGGTCCGCCTTGCCGGACGGGCTCAAGGGGATCTCGTCCACGGTGTGGAACAGCGCCGGAATCATGTACTCCGGCAGAATGGCGGCCAGCTCGTCGCGGATGCCGCGCAGGGTCGGCGCCGCGTTTGCGCGCGGCAGGAGAAACGCCTCCAGCGCGTCGTGCCCGCCTATGCGGCAGGCCCGGACCACGGCCTGGGCCACGCCCGCGCAGCGGTCCAGCGCGGCCTCCACCTCGCCCAGCTCGATGCGGTGGCCCCGCACTTTGACCTGGTCGTCGTTCCTGCCGAGATATTCAATGCTTCCATCGGGCAGCCAGCGGCCAAGGTCCCCGGTGCGGTACATGCGGCCGCCCGGGGCGGCGGGATCGGGCAGGAAGCTCTTGGCCGTCAGCTCCGGCTGGTTCAGATATCCCCGCGCCACCTGCACGCCGCTTATCCACAATTCGCCGGCCACGCCGATGGGCGCTGGACGCCGGTCGGCATCCAGCACGTGAAGCCCGGTGTTGCTGATGGGGCGGCCGATGGGCACGGCGTGGGGCGGCGTTTCCAGGCAGGGCTGCCAGGAGACGTCCACCGTGGCCTCGGTGGGGCCATACAGGTTGTGCAGCTCCGCGCGCAGCAGGGCGTTGAACCGGACAACGAGTTCCCGGGGCAAAGCCTCGCCGCTGGTGAACACGTACCGCAGGGAGGAGAGGCGGGTTGCTTCCTCCGGTCTGGCCTCCAGGTGGTCCAGAAACACGCGCAGCATGGAGGGTACAAAGTGCATGACCGTGACCCCGTTGGCCTGGACCGCCCGGACGATGCGGGCCGGGTCGCCTTCCGCGCCCGGTTCCAGCAGGGCAAGGGCCGCCCCGGTCCACGACCACCAGAACAGCTCCCAAATGGACACGTCGAATATCACGGTGGTTTTTTGCAGCACCACATCGCCCGGGCCGATGGGGAAGCGCGACTGCATCCACAGGATACGGTTGCACAGGCTGCGGTGCTCTATCTGCACGCCCTTGGGCCGCCCTGTGGAGCCGGAGGTGAAGATCACATAGGCCAGATCATCCGGCGCGACGGAGCCCCGGTCCCCGGCGAGATTTTGCGCGCCGCCGCGTGGCAGGGCGCGCGGATCGGGCGCGAGCACGCGCTGCCCACAGGCCGCGAACAACCGCGCGCGCTCCGGGGCGCAGATGACCGTGCAGGTTCCGAGGTCCGCAAAAATGGAGCGCAGCCGTTCCTCGGGCAAGGTGGCGGACAGGGGCACGTAGACCGCGCCCAGGCGCATGACGGCGAAGACGCACGCCAGCATGTCCGGAGTGCGCTCGAAGCACACCGCGGCGTAGTCGCCCCGCGCAAGGCCCTGCCCGGCCAGGTGCCCGGCCAGGGCGGACACCCGGGCGTCGAACTCCGCGTAACCGCAGGACCGGCCGAAGGCATCGAGGATGGCGGCGTTGCCGGGCGTTCGGCGCGCCTGCTCCGCGAACCAGCTGTCCGCATGGCGCTCAATGTCCAGCGGTTCGCTTGTGTCGTTGAACCCGCGCAACCGGGCCTGTTCGCTTTCCGGCAGGATGTCCAGGGCGCAAACAGGAAGCGCGCCCTGCGCGAGCACGGCGTCAATGAGCGTGGACAGGCGTTCGCCCATGGCCCGGATGGTGGCTTCGGCAAACAGCTCCACGCTGTATTCCAGGTGCACCTCGTAGGCGCCGGGCTCCACTTCGCGGAAATAGAAGCTCAGGTCGAACTTGCTGCGATTATGCGGCAGGCTCAGGGCCTCCATGCGCAGGGGCTCCTGGCCGAATCTGGTCCAGGCCGCGTCCTCCAGGGCCACCAGCACATCGAAGAGCGGATTGCGGGAGGGCTCGCGCGCCACGCCAAGGGCGTCAATGAGCTTTTCAAAGGGGCAGGACTGGGCCGCCAGGGCCCGCCGGAGGGAGGCGTCCACCGTGCGCACGAGCTCCAAAAAGTCCTTGTCCGGGTCGACCGTGGCGCGGATTGCCAGGGTGTTGACGAACAGGCCCACCATGTTCTCGATCTGCGGCAGCTCGCGATTGGCCGTGGGGCTTCCCAGAATCATGTCCCGCTGCCCGGTGTGCCGGTGCAGGAACACGCCTACCACCGCCAGCAGCACAGGGAACAGCGTCACGCCCGCCTCGTGCGCGCAGTCCTTCAAGCCTTGGCCCTGCTCGGGCTTCAGCCGGAATACATGCACGCCGCCGACGTAGCTGCGCTTGGCGGGCCGGGGGTGGTCCAGGGGCAGGCGCAGCGGTTCCGGCAGGGGCAGCAGGGAATCGCGAAGGGGGCCGAGCCCCTCGTGCTTCTGGTCCCTCTCCCAGGCGACATAGCTCAGGTAGTCAAAATCAATGGGCGCCCAGGCCGGAGAGTCGCCGCGCAGCACGGCGGCATACGCTTGGTTCAGCTCCCGGATCACGATCTCCGCAGACCAGCCGTCGAAAACGATGTGGTGGATGCTGATGAACAGGATGAAGTCGGAATCGCCCTGGCGATACAGCGCCACCCGCGCCAGCGGGCAGTCGAAGCCAAAGGGCATGGGCGCGGGGCCGTGCTCAAGTTCCGGGCAGGGGCCATCGTGAACCTCCAGCCGCAAACCGCCGGGCGGAACCAGCCGCTGCTCCGGCGCTTGGGTGGAAACACGCAGCCGCAACGCCTCATGGCGGGTTTCGAGCAAAAGCAGCGCCTCTTGCAGCGCGTCTTTGTCCACGGGCACGCGCAATCTGGCGGCAAAGGGGATCTGGTAGACGCGGGCGTCCTCGTGCAGCCGTTGCAGGAACCAGATGCGCTGCTGGCTTGCGGACAGCGGATGGCGGCCCTCCGGCGGCACGCGCGGAATGCTGACCGCGCCGACGGCGACCGTGCGAATGCGCGCCGCGAGCCGGCGGGGAGTGGGGTTGGAGAGGATGTCGTCGATGCTGAGCTTCACATTCAGCCGCTTGCCCACCTGCTCCATGACACTCATGATGGAAAGGCTGTGCCCGCCCAGCAGGTGGAAATCCGCATCGGGCGAAGGATTGGGGTGCCTGAGCACGGAGGCGTAAATCTCGCGCACCACGTCCATTATGGCGGCGTCGTCCCCCGGCAGGGAGCCGCCCGCAGGAGCTTGCGCCGGAGTGCCCGCCGATTGCGGCGCGGGGAGCGGGCGGGAAGACTCTGCGTGCGGCACAGCCGCCACCGCGGCCTCCAGCTCCCGGCAGGAGATGCCGTTTTTCGCCGCCGCGGCGCGCAGGGCCGCGTGCAGCCGATCCATGAGGACAGCCACGCGGGGCTCCGGCAGCTGGGTGGGATCGTACAAAAAGCGCAGCATGAGCTCTTCGCCGGGAATGACGCTGATGCCCAGGGGATACGGAATCTTCTCGTAGCCCCGCACTTCCAAAAGGCGTGGACCTTCTCCGCCAAAGGGCGAATTGTAAGGATAATTCTCGAACACAAGCAGATGATCCAGCAGATTGCCGCCAATCTCCACCAGTGGCAGGTAGCCGTGGCGCATCTGCTGCAAGCCCTGCTCCTTGAGATCGCTCAGCAAATCGCCAAGCGGGCTCTGCTCGGTCCAGCGCGCGCGCACGGGCAGGGTTTCGATGAACAGCCCCACGGCCCGGTCCATGCCGCTCAGCTCCGCTGGGCGCCCGGACGTGACCAGGCCGAACACCACGTCGCGGCGGCCGCCGTTTTCCGCGCCGAGCACCAGGGCCCAGAGCGCCTGGATCAGAACTGGCAGGGTGACGGCCTGGGCCCTCGCCGCTGCGGAGAGCTTTTGGCTGAGCGCGGCGTCCAGCGTCAGCTTCCGGGTCTGCGGGTCGCCCTCGCCGGATTTGGCCGCGCCGGAATCGGCCGCGCCGGAATCGGCCGCGCTGGCCGGGCCCAACACGCCGGTAAGGGGGGTGAAGCCTTCCAGCAGGGTCTCCCAATAGGCCTTGGCGGCGGCCGTATCGAAACCGGCGCGCCAGCGCTCATACTCCACAAGCGGGAAGGGCGCCGGCAGCGCCCGCGAGGAGCGCCCGGCCAAGCGCGCATATGTGGCGAAAAGCTCTTCCAGCAAAATGCCGGTGCACCAGCCGTCCATGAGCAGGTGGTGGAAGCACCAGCAAAGCGCCAGGGTGTAATGGTTCAGGCGGATGAACTGCGCGCGCAGCAGGGGCCCGCAGCCCAGGTCGAAGCCTTTTTCACGCTGGGCCCGCAAAAGCGCGCCGGCTTCGGTCTCCGCGATTGTCTGCGGCAGGTGCGAAAAATCATGGTACTCGGAGCATGTTCTGGCCCGGCGCAGCGCCACGCGGAAGAACTCGCCGTGGTGCGGCATGGGGAACAGCGTGCGCAGGCTCTCGTGCCGCTCCACCACCTCGGTCCAGGCCCGCATGAGCAGGAACTCGTCGATGTCTCCGCCCAAGTGGAATTCTATCTGCTGCGTGTAGACGCCGTTGTCCGCAGCGAGGTGCTGGTAAAGCATCGGTTCGTGGTTGAGCCACGGCTTGGCGATGAGCTCCATGTCCTCGGGCTGGCACGCGCAGGCCGCCTGGATGGCGGACAGTGTGTGCTGCGGCAGCGGGGGCTGGTACGCGGGCAACGTGCGCAACGCCTCGGCCCAGTGTTCCAGCAGGCCGACGACCCAGGCCTCCGAGAGCTCCAGGGGGGGGTAGTAGGCCAGCAGGTACAGCTCGCCCGCGGCGTCGATCCAGGCCGTCAGATCCAGCGCGCAGTCCGGGGTGAATTTCGGGTGGAGCAATTCCGAGATGTCGCCCGGCGCGGCCAGGGAGAGCAGCGGGATCACGAGGCCCTGTGTTGTCTTCGCCTCTTCCCGCACGCCGAGATAATTGAACCCCACCCGAGGCCGCGCGCCGAAGCGGTCCGGCTCGCGCTCGCGGAGGTAGCCGAAGGCGTTGCAGGAAAGGGGGGTGAACGCCTCGCGCACAACGGGGCGCAGGACCTCCGCCGCCTTGGCGCAGGTTTCCGCGGGAGTCAGGGGAATGGGGCAAACGGCCGTGAACCAGCCCAGGCTGCGGCTCAGGTCTTGGCCTGGCAGCAGTTCGTCGCGGCCATGGCTCTTGAGGGTCACGAGCACGCCCTCGCTCTGGCCCGCCTGTTTCAGGGCCACAGCCAGGGCGGAGAGCAGGTCGACGAACACCGAGGCGGACCGCTCTGGCCGGAACCCGGAAAGCACCACGCGCGAGGTGATGAGCCCAGGCGCGGCGGCATGCCCGCGCAGGGCCGAAAGCGTTCCGGCCGGTGTGCGCAGCAGGGATTCCCAGAGCGCCTTCTGTTCCGCCGTGGGGAAGGCTCCAGAATCGGCAAGGCGTTGCGCCTCCAAGGCGCGCGTGGCCATGCCGCAGCCCTCGCCGCTTGGCTCGCCGCGCAGGAACCGCCCCAGATCTGCCTGCAAAATGTCCAGGGAGAGCACGTCGAGCGTGAGGTGGTGCCCCACCAGGACGAGGATGCGCGTGCTCCCGCATGTGGCCAGCCCGGCCATCAGGGTTCGGCCGGTCTCGGGCTCCACCTCCGAGGCAAGATCGCGGGCCATGGCGCGCAGCATTTCCCTTTGGGGCGTGGCGAGCGGAAAGTCGCGGCGTGTCAGGGCAGGCTGCTGACGCTGCTTTAGCACCACCGCGCCCTCCGGCGAGAAGGCCAAGGCCAGCGCCTGGAAGCGCTCCGGCAGGGCCTTGAGCCAGGCCTCCACATCCCCTGTCGCGACGCTGTCACCAAGCTGGAGAGGCAGCAGCATGTGGAAAATCTTCCAGTGGTCCGCGTGATCCCGCATAAAGGCCTTCTGGACGGGCAGCAGCGGGATGCGGGTTCCGGGGAGCAAGGGGGCGGCGGTGACGGCCGCGGCTGGATCGCCAGGGAGTTTCAGCCGGGCGCGGAGGTCCGCAAAATCGGGCGTGCGCAGGAAATCCGGCGCGGAGAGGGACGTTATGCCGCTCCGATGCAAAATTCCCGTGATCTGGATGGCTTTGATGGAATCGCCGCCCGCCCGGAAAAAGTCGTCGTGCTCCTCGGCTTCAACGTGCAGCACCTCGGCCCAGGCGTCCGCGAGCTGCCAGCACGGGTCCCTCCGCGCGCCGCCGTCCGCCCCGGCCCTGGCAAGGTTCTCCGCCATGTCGCGCAGCAGCTCGCGCAGGAAGTCCTCGCCAGCGGGAATGACGCCCGCGTCATGCTCCAGCACGAGCCGCGCGTCGGGCCCGGTCTGCAGCATGAAGCTGCCCGGGAATTTGCTGGCCCGCAGCAGGGGCGCCAAACGGTCGATGGAGAGCCCTTCCGCGATTATGGGGTCCGAATGCGCATGGGTGACCAGGAAGTCCGGCACAATTCCGGAGAGGACAAAGCGGCTGTGGGCCAGGGCCTCCCGCAGCTGCTTGGCCGCTGTTTCCGCCGCCGCCACGGCATCGGCCTTAGCGGACAGCCGCAAGACCACCGTGTTGACGAAGAATCCCGCCGCGTGGAAGTCCTCCTGCGTCTCGCGCAGGCCCATGGGCACGCTCAGCAGCACCTCGTCGAGGGCGAACCTCCGGCACAGAAAACGGGCCAGCAGCGCGGCGAAGCAGGCCAAAACCGTGGTGCCGGAGGACTTGGCCAGCCGGTCGAGCCCGGCCTGAATCTCGGGCGGCAAGGCGACGATCGCCATGGCGCCGACGCCTGTGGGCGAAATGTTGGCCGAAGCTGGCGGCGGGGTCAGCAGCGTCCGCCAATACTTGGCGTCCGCGCGGAAATCCTCGGAGCGCAGGTAGCCGTCCTCCCTGCGGCGGAACGCCGCCTGCACGGAGAGCGCGCCCTTGGGCGGCTGGCCGCCGCGCATGTGCTCCAGGGCGTTTCGCACCAGCATCTCCAGGGTCTCGCCATCGCCCGCGATGTGGTGGACCAGCACAAGCAGTTGCACCCGGTCCGCCAGCTTGGCCAGGGCCAGGCGCACGGGCGGCGCGGCGCGCAAATCGAAAGGCGTATGGATCTGGGCGTCGAAATAGGCCATGGCCGCATCCGCATCCGCGAATTCCGCGACGCTCAGAGGAATCGCGGCGGCCTCGGCGCGCTCGAAGCGCGGGGTGTCGATGTCCCCGGCGATGACGCAGGAGAGCAGCTCCTGTTCGCCGATGGCCGTGCGCAGCGCCTCCACAAAACGCTCGGTTTCCTGGCCGCGCAGCTCCAGCAGCAGGGGCATGTTGTAGTCGATGGAGCCCGCGTTCGCCTGCTGATACGCCCAGAGACGGAATTGGCCTTGGCTTAGGGGGGCGGCGGCGCATTGCTCCGGCGCGGCCTTTTCCGCGCATCCCCGCAGCATGGCCTCGATGTCGAACAGGCTTTCGCAGGTCACGAAGTTCCGAAAAGACAAGTCCACGGCGAACACCTTGCGCAGCTCGTGCAGCAGGGTCATGGCCTTCAGACTGTCGCCGCCCTGGTCGAAGAAGCTGACGGCCGGGTCGCAAGGGCCGCCCAGGGCGCGCTCGCAGGCCTCAAGCAGACGCCGGTCGAGGTTTTGCCGCGGGGGCGTGGGCTGGGTGGAGTTTTGGGCCAGCCGCTTGAGCGCGTCGCGGTCAACCTTGCCCGTGCGGGTGACGGGCATGGCGTCAAGCACGCGCCACGACGACGGGAGCATGTACGCGGGCAGATTCTCCCTGCTCCATCCGGCCACGGCCTCAAGTGTCGTTTCCGGCCGCAGCAGCAAAAAAGCCGCCAGGGTGTGCTGGTTTGTGGCGTCCTTGAGCGCCAGCACGGAGGCCTGCCGCACGCCGGGGCAGCTCTCCAGCAGGAAGGTCGCCTCGCCCAGCTCCACGCGGTTGCCCCGGATCTTCACCTGGTCGTCGGCGCGGCCCACAAGCAGCAGCTCCCCGTTTTCGGACCAGAGGGCCAGGTCGCCGGTGGCGTATGCCGCGGGGCCATCCTGGCCCGGAAAAGGACGGAAGCGCTGCTCCGTCAGCTCTGGATTATGGTGGTAGCCCAGGGTGACGCTGGCTCCGCCGATCCACAGCTCGCCCACCATGCCGGCGGGTCTGCGCCGTCCTTCGCCGTCCACAATGCGCGCCACCGCGTTGGGAATGGGGCGGCCGGAACTGATGGGCAGAGGTTCATCAGGCAGGACGCGCTTCATGGAGGCGCAAACGCAGGTCTCCGTGGGACCATAGGCGTTGAAGTAGCGCAGGGCGTCCGCGTAGTGCAGGGCGTCCGCCGCCACGGGCGGCTCGCCGGCGGTGATGAGCACGCGCAAGGACACGAAGGGCTCCCGCCCGAACAAGCGCAGGTAGGACGGCGGAAAGGTGACGACGCTGACGCCGTTGTCCGCCATGTACTGCCGCAGCGACCAGGGCGCGTTGCGGCTTTCGTCGCTCACCGGGTACAGGCAGGCCCCGGAAAAAAGGGCCATGAACATCTCCGAAAGCGATGCGTCAAAAACAGGCGGCGCAAACTGGAGCACGCGGTCCTCCGGCCCCACGCCGAAGACCTCGATCTGGCCCTGGATCATGTTCACAAAACCGCAGTGCGGCGCAAGAACGCCCTTGGGCTTGCCCGTGGAGCCGGAGGTGTAGATCAGATAGGCGGCATCGCCGGGCATTGGTCCTTGCGGCGGTTGCGCAAGAGAAGCGGCGGCGTGGGCGGGCGCCTCGGAATCCACTGTGAGCGTTGCGCCGGAATCGGCCAGAATGAACGCGATGCGCTCCGCCGGGGCCTTGGGGTCCACGGGCAGGTAGACCGCCCCGAGCCGCTGTATCCCCAGCACGATTTCCGGCAGGTGCAGCGTGCGCCGGGCCAGCACGGCGACAACATCCCCCTTGCCCACGCCTTGCGCCGCCAGCCATGCGGCGCAGCGCAGGGAGTTCTCCCGCAGCTGCGCGTAGGTGAGCACGGCACCGGATTCGTCGCGCACGGCGGCGCGCCGGGCGAAAAGCTCTGCCTTTTCATCAAAGAGCGCGGGCATGGAGGCCACGGGAAAGGCCCGGACCACGCCCCGTTCCCAGCTCTCAAGCTCCCGCCTTTCCTCGTCCAGCATGTAGTCGAGCTGCGACAGATCGGCGCCGTTGGCCAACTGGCGCGTCAGGTGCTCCATGCGCCGCACGTACCGGTCCACATCCTGGTCGGATAAATGGTTGCGGCTGCTGCGCACCAGCAGGACGTACTGCTGCGTCAAACATTCCTCCATCACCAACGCGCCAAGGAGGGTCGGCTCCTTCTCGCTGTGGTTCTGGTCGATCCAGACGATGGGGAAGTCCGGGGTGCCAAGGGGCCGCCCCGGCAGATAGTTGATGAACGTATCGGCTATGTGCGCAAGGTTTTTGTGCGGCAACTGCCGCATGGCCAGTTGGAACGGCGTGCGCACATGGCGGAAGAACTCCGCGCTCTGCTTGCCCACGGCCTCCAGCAACTGCTCAAAGGTTTTGAACTGGCCCATTTCCAGAAAGAGCGACGGCGTGCCCAGGCGCACCCCTTGCCGCCGCCGAATGGATTTGCGTTCCCCGAAGGCGATGGGCGTCTGTATGACGAGGTCTTTTTCGTCACACATGTAGGAGACGATGAGCGCGTGCAGGGCCGTGAAGTATGCGGCCGGGCCGATGGAGCGCCCGGCGAGGATGCCCGCGATTTCCTGCGAGGCATTCTCGGACAGCACGTATCTTTTGTAGCGCGAGTTGCCGAGCATGTCCGGCCGGCCAGGCAGCGCGCGGAATATGCGCCGCTCGGGCAACCGCTCCAGGTGCTGTTTCCAAAAGGCTACATCCTTCTTGGCCCGCTCCGATACGCGGTACGCCTCATCCGCCTCATACTGCTCAAGAAGGGAGCACGGTTCGCCCAGGTCGAGCGGTTCGCCGTGCAAAATCGCGGAGTAAACCTCCGTTAAAAATGACACGTGGAAAAAATAGGCGAGTCCGTCGAGCGCAAGGTGCGACGATTTGAACAGGAAGATGCACTCGGATTCGGCCATGCGGAGAATCGCGTAACGGACGAACTGCTTCTCCACGGATTCGTCGTGGAAGGATTCGGCGAAACGCCGGGCGGTCAATTCCCGGTTCGGATCCCCGCGCAGGTCAAGCGTGCGGATCTCCATGTCTTGGGGCGCGCCGAAATCGAAGCACGGTTCGACTCCATTCTGGCGCAGGGTGGCCCCAAGGAGAGGCATATGGCGCAAGACCACGCTGACCGCTTTGCGCAGGATTTCCGGCAGGATGTTTTGGGCGATGCGGAAGGTGCCGCGGGTGGCCGTCTCGGAATAGTCCGTGAGGGAAGTCTGACAACCAAGCCACAGTTCTTTCTGGAAAGCATTGAAGGGAACCATTTTGGACGAATCTTCAATCGCCGCGGCGTCTCTCGCATGTGGTTTGTGCATGCGCCGAGAAATAGCTTACATAATGACTGGTTGGCAAGGCTAACTATCACTTGGAGCTGTACTTTTACGGTGGTGTACGCTACTAGTCCCGTGGTGTGAGACCTATCCCACGCGAGGGCCCCTCTGCTCCGGCAGCGTTCCCCACCCTTCCGGGCCATTCGTGTGTTTGATCGAGCTCGTGATGGCGCAGACGGCCATCCGCGTGCCCGGTGGGGACTCAATCCAGCCCGGCGTATTGAGTCCCTGGCGGATGGATGCTCTTTGCCGACGGATGCCGCATGCCGCACAGCGTATAAGGAGAAAGCTGTGGAGAATGGTGAAATGGATTGGTCGAAGCTCGACTGGAAGAAAGAGCTCGCCAACAATGTCGTTACCATTGACCAGCTCAAGGAATATGCCCGGTTTGAGCCGGAGGAGGAGGCGAAACTGCGCGAGGTTGCGCAGGTCCACCCCGTCAATATCCCCCGGTATTATCTGAGCCTCATCGACTGGAACGACCCTGACGATCCCATACGGCGGATGTGTTTTCCTGGTGTGGAGGAGCTTGTGGTGGCCGGGTCCATGGGCGAAACCACGCTGGACCCCTACGGCGATGATAAGCACGACAAGGGCAACGGCGTGCTGCACAAGTACGACTACACCGCGCTTGTGGTCGTTACCGAGTGCTGCGCCATGCACTGCAGGCACTGCTTTCGTCGGCGCATCGTGGGCAAGCCGGGCGGCCAGGCGCCGCGGGACTTCGCCGGGGCTGTGGCCTACATCGCCAACCATCCGGAAATCAACAACGTCATCCTCTCCGGCGGCGACCCGCTCATGCTCTCCACCTCCGCCTTGCGATCCATGCTGGCGGCGCTGGCCGAGATTGAGCACGTGGACTTCGTGCGCATCGGCACGCGCACCCCGGTCACCTATCCGCTGCGCCTTTTCGATGCGGAGCTGATGGACCTGCTGCGCGGCTTCAACGAGTGCAAGGCGCTGTATATTCCCACGCATTTCAACCACGCGCGCGAAATAACGCCGACCTCGACGGAGGCGGTGCGCCGGCTCAGAATGTGCGGCGCAACCGTGAACAATCAGGCGGTGCTGCTGCGCGGGGTAAACGACACGGCGCAAGACATCGCCGACCTGATGGACGGGCTGCTCGCCATCGGCGTCAACCCCTACTATCTTTATCAGTGCATGCCGGTTTCCCGCGTGCGCCACCATTTCCAAATTCCGCTCAAGACGGGAATCGACATCGTGGACAAGGCGCGCGCCAAGCTTAACGGCTACGGCAAGCGCTTCAAATATATAATAGGCCACGACATAGGAAAGCTCGAGATCTGCGGCATGATCGATGACAAGATCGTGCTCAAGCAAATGCATGCCCGCATTGGCCATCCGGAGCAGGCCTCGCGCATCATCGTGCAGCATTTGGATGACAACGCCGGCTGGGTGACAGTGTGAGCATGACCCCAGCGCCCCACCGCGTCCAGACCGACACCCAGGCCACGGGGCAAAGCACCACGCTCTACTGTATTCCCCACGCCGGGGGCAACGCCGCCTTTTACGCCGTCTTGAGCGCGCAGCTTCCCGCCACGGTTGTCTGCCATCCGCTGGAGCTGCCGGGCAGGGGCAGGCGCCACGGCGAGCCGATGCACACCAGCATGGACGCCATGGCGCATGACCTGTATTCGCGCATGTCGCCGCAGACCCCGTACGCGTTGTTCGGGCACAGCATGGGAGCCCAGCTGGCGCTGCTGTGCGCCATTTTGGCCCAGGAGGGCGGCATGCCTCCGCCGCGGGCCTTGTTTGTTTCCGCCGCCGTGGCGCCGATGGACTGGGAGCGGTGCCGCCCCACGGCCCTGGCCTCGCTGCCGTCGCAGGCCATGTGGGACACGGTGGCGGGCATGGGCGGATTGCCGGTCCAAATCGCCGCGTGCAGGGAATTTCTCCAGTACCTTGAGCCGATTCTTCGGGCTGACTTGGCCGCTCTGGAGTCCTGGACTCCCGCGCCCATGGCCCCCTTGCCGGTGCCCATTTCGGTTTTCTTGGGCGACGGCGACACGGTGACGGAACGGGAGGCGGGGAAATGGCGGCAGCTCACAGACAGGGAGTTCCGCCTCCACATGTTCACTGGCAACCACTTTTATTTGCAAGACCACTGGCGGGGCCTCGCGGAGCAAATTTCGCAAACACTTGATTCCGTGAAATAGCATGACGGATTCAGGCGCATTTTCTTCGCTTGCGCTCCCGCCGCTGCGTCAGGGAACGGTCACCTGCATCGGGGTGCGGCTTGACGGGGACCCCGCGGATTGGATCCGAGCGGCCGCGCCGTTCGTGACGGAGTCCGAGCGCGCCCAGGCTCGGCGCTTCCTCCACGCCTGGGACGCCGCCAGGCATCTTGTCGGCAGGGCGCTGGTGCGGCGCGTGCTGTGCGCCGTTTCGGGGCTGGCGCACATCGGCGATTTTGCGCGCACCCCGCAGGGGAAGCCCGTCTATGCAGAAGGGCGGTTGGCGGGGGAGGGCGCTTTCGACTTTTCCATCAGCCATTCCGGCGGCATGGTGTGGGCCGCCTTTTGCCAAGGCGCGGCCTTGGGCCCTGGCCCCGGCCTGGGGGTGGGCATCGACGTGGAGCGGACCAGCCCGCTGCCGGACCTCTTTGAACTCGCGGCGCAGCTGCATCCTCTGGAGTGCGCGGCCGTGCGCGCCCAGCCCGAACCGGAACGCGGTGCGGCTTTCTATCGCTGCTGGACGCGCAAGGAGGCGGTGCTTAAGGCGCTGGGCCAGGGGTTGAGTTTGCCGCTGCGCAGCTTCCAGGTGCAAACGCGGCCCATTGCCGCGGACTGGCTCGTGTCCCTCCCCGGCGCCCTGGAGCAAGAGGCCGCCTGCGCCGCCTGGACAACCCGCGACATCGACGCGGGGCCGGGCTACCAGTGCAGCGTGGCGGCCAGCGCGCCGGATTTGTCACTTGCGGTGGTTTTTCAGTGAAACGCTGGCCGCGCACGGGGAAGCGAATGCGCCGCTGTTCCCCCAGCGCCAGCAAAAACACGGCTGAGCAGAACACGCATAGCGTTGTTCTGACCGCGCGCCTGGTATGATTTTCGACATGATTCCGACATACTGGCAAGAACTGCTGCGCGACGCGGCGACACCGAAACGCTGCTTCCCGGCCCTGTGCTCCGGCGTTCTGGTCGGCATGCTGCTTATTGTCATTCAGCTTTCCCTCGCCTCGCTCATCTTTTCCGGCCCTCTTGCGCCCTTCGCCCCGCAGGCCTCAGGGCTGCCGTTGTTCGGCTGCTTCGTCATGTGCGTCCTGGTGGCGGTTTTCAGCTCGGTTCCCACGGCCATCTGCGCGCCGGAGGACTCCCCCGCCGCCATCCTGGCCTCTGTGGGCGCGGGCATCGCCGCCGCGCTGGCGGGCGCCTCGGACCCGCGCGCGGCTTATGTCACCGTTGGCGCGGCCATGGCGCTTTCTGCGCTGGGCACCGGCGCGCTCTTCCTCTTGCTGGGGCACTTCCCGCCGGGGAACCTCGTCCGCCTAATGCCGCACCCCGTGGTGGGGCGCTTTCTCGACGAG
>Ga0183100_1001080_pt1 | contig 15115 bp, 8 predicted proteins | sample Biomet2_FD_127789 | JGI IMG/M metagenome (GOLD analysis project Ga0183100, IMG submission 127789) | Microbial communities from bioreactor (seeded with anoxic lake sediment) at LBNL, California, USA - Biofuel metagenome 2 | ecosystem: Engineered > Bioreactor > Anaerobic > Unclassified ...
CCCGTACAAGACCTGGTTCATTTGAAGGCGTCGGTTCAGAGGGACTACCCTGGCTGCAAAAAGTGAAGGCCCAATACGGCATGTACACCACCACAGAAGTAGCGACGGCCAAGCACGTGGCAGAAGCCATCAAATACGGCGTGGACATTCTCTGGATCGGTGCCCGTACCTCTGCCAATCCGTTTGCGATGCAGGAAATCGCCGACGCTCTGGTAGGAACGGACAAAATTATCCTGATCAAAAACCCGGTTAACCCGGATCTCGATTTATGGATCGGCAGCATCGAACGCATTTACGGTGCCGGCATCCGTAAAATCGGTGTCATCCACCGTGGATTCAGTTCAGCCGATCAAAAGATCTACCGGAACGTGCCTCAATGGCATATTCCCATCGAACTGCGCCGGCGTTACCCGACACTGCCGATGTTCTGCGATCCAAGCCATATCGGTGGAAAACGCGAATTGGTGGCTCCTATTTCCCAACAAGCCATGGATCTTAACTTCGACGGGCTGATGATCGAATCCCACTGTGATCCGGACAATGCCTGGAGTGACAAAAACCAGCAGATCACACCGGATGTACTCGATTACATCATAAACCTGCTCGTCATCCGTGACAGTAAACAATCGACCGAAAATCTGAGTGAGCTCCGCCGGCAGATCGACGAAATGGATGACCAGTTGCTTGAAGTTCTGGCCAAGCGTATGCGCATTTCCCGCGAAATCGGACTATACAAAAAAGAGCACAACATCCAGATCCTGCAAACAGCGCGATATAATGAAATTCTGGAAGACCGCATCAAACAAGCCATTAAATTCGGCATTGACGGAGACTGCATGCAAAAAATCCTCGAGCTGATCCACGAAGAATCCATCCGTCAGCAAATGAATGTCATGAACGAATAAGCCATTCACAGTTCCGATGAAACAAACCTTAAAAAATGATGATCATATGAAAATATTGATTATGGGAGCCGGCAAGATGGGCCGGTTTTTCGCCGATGCACTGAGTTTTCATCATGAGGTGTGCCTGTTTGACACCAATCCGGCTCAGCTGAAATTTGTCTACAACGCCATCCGGACCACAGATCCGGAAGAGGTCAGGGCTTTTAAACCTGAGCTGATGATCAATGCCGTGACGATCAGGTATACGATCGATGCCTTCAAGACGATCATCCCGTACCTACCGGAAACATGCATTCTTTCCGATATTGCCTCAGTAAAAACCGGTCTGAAGGAGTTTTATGCCGGAAGTGGGTTCCGCTTTGTTTCATCTCACCCGATGTTCGGCCCGACATTCGCCAGTCTGAGCGACCTGAGCACGCAAAGTGCTATCATCATCAAGGAATCCGATTTTCTGGGCAAAGCCTTCTTCAAAGATCTGTACAGTTCGCTGAAATTAAAAATTTTCGAATACACATTCGAAAAGCATGACCAAACAACAGCCTATTCCCTGTCCATTCCGTTTGCCTCGACGTTAGTCTTTGGCTCGGTGATGCGCCATCAGGAAGCGCCAGGCACGACCTTCAAACGCCACATGTCCATTGCTCAGGGATTGATGTCCGAAGACGATTACCTGCTGCAGGAAATCCTGTTTAACCCGTTTGCACCCGAACAGATCGAAAAAATACTGGGTAAGCTCGAAACACTGCTAGAGATCATCAAAAACAAGGATCCGGAAAAAATGCAAGCGTTCCTGAAAATGGTGCGGAAGAATATCGAATGATCTGTTTCACTACCTGATCCTGCCCATCAATCGACGAAGCAGTTGATTCATTTTTTGGTAAGCTCAACAAGTTTTCATGTTGATCCAACGTCTTTTTACCGTTTACAAAATAGTCAGCTCAATGCCTCTCATTTCGGCCGCCAGTTCGGAAAAGGACGAATAGTAGCTGCCGGCCAGCCTGTTGCAGGAGGCCAGGCTCCACAAATCGACCACAGCATCTTTCATACCTTGCAACGCATTGCGGTCAAGCACGGCATCGATAGCGATGACCCGGTCCAAAAAACGGGCTGTCAGTTGCTGTTTAATCTCGGGTGAATCGGTAGCTAGGTAAAAACGGGTCTTTGGGCGTTCAATCAGTTCCGCCTCCATGAACCGGACATAATCATCCACCGAATTTCGTTTGATGGACTGCAGATTGTCACCCCGGCGGATGTGAATACCGATGACATGGCTGTCAAACTGACTTTTCAACCAGTTGATGCGCGTCTGAAGTTCAGGTACCGGTCTGAATAGTTCAGTCAGCGGAAAATGCTTTGTCAGCGAATACCCGGAAATCACGTATATTTTTTGGCCTTTGACCTGTTCATAAACAGCGTCATCAAACCGTTCAGCGGTGCCGGTAAGCTGAGAATCGAACAACATCGACCTGACCAGACCCGGAACATACAAATTGCGTTTGCGACTGAAACGCAAATACCAGTCACACCGGCCGAAAGATTTCACGTTGACCCGTTCTTGGTCGACCGGCAAGAAAAGTTCCCCGAAATCAGCCAGACAATCTTTATTTTTTTCCCAGCAGACGGTGATGGTCCCATCCAGATGCTCAGCCATGCTTACACCCGAAGCCATGGCCCGCATGCGGTTGCAAAGCCCTCCGATCGGCACCAATGTGATGGAAACCTGTTTCATTGTCCATTCATGATAGGATTCACTGCCAATTATTCGTTCAATAAGAACTGTTTGAAGGAAGCAAAAGCGTTCGGCATGGGGACCGTTTGCTTCTTGCCACCCATAAAAGCCTTCAGGGTGGCCGGTATGGCTATGTCATGACCGATGATCGGTTCCACCGTAGCCTTGAATTTAGCCGGATGGGCTGTTTCCAGAAAGACACCAACCTGGCCTGGCTGAAGCTGTTCGCTCAAGGCACGGTAACCACAAGCGCCGTGAGGATCAAGCAGATAGCCTGTTTCGTCATAGACCTTTTTGATCGTGGCTGCAATCTGGTCATCATCGTACCTGGCACCGCTAATGTCGGCTATAATGGCCGCATGCGATTTGCCATACAAATCCAGGACGCGCGCAAAATTGCTCGGATCACCCACATCCATAGCGTTGGCAATCGTCGATACGGATGGACGAGGTTTGTATTCCCCAGTTTTCAGGTATTCGAAGAAGATGTCGTTCCGGTTATTGGAGGCGATGAAATGCCGGATGGGCAATCCCATCTTTTTGCCGAACAAACCGGCTGTGATGTTGCCGAAGTTGCCACTGGGCACGCAGACCACCAAATTGTCAGCCTTCCCGATTTTTTTCAACTGGGCGTAGGCATGAAAATAATAAAATGCCTGCGGCAGGAAACGGGCGACATTGATGGAATTGGCCGACGTCAGGTTCATGTGCCGTTTCAGATCTGCATCCATGAACGAAGCCTTTACCAACGCCTGACAATCGTCAAACGTACCGTCCACTTCAACAGCTGTAATGTTTTGTCCAAGCGTTGTGAACTGCATTTCTTGAATCTCGCTGACCAGTCCTTTCGGGTAAAGGACATATACATGGATGCCTTCTACACCAAGGAAACCATTGGCCACTGCACTACCCGTGTCTCCAGAAGTAGCTACGAGGACATTAACTTCTTTCTGACCTTGTTTTTTGATGTAATAGGCCAGTAACCTGGCCATAAAGCGGGCACCGACGTCTTTGAAAGCACAGGTCGGACCGTGGAACAGTTCCAGACTATAGATATTTTCCTTGACCCGGACCACTGGTGTGTCGAAACAAAGTGTCTCATAAACGATCTGCTTCAGGGTTTCTTTTTCGATGTCTTCACCGAAAAAAGCATCGGCTACCTGAAAGGCAATTTCCTGAAAGCTCAGGTTTTCAATGTGATCAAAAAACGCAGCGGGTAGTGCCGGAATGCGCTCAGGCATGTACAATCCTCTGTCACTAGCCAATCCATCGACAACGGCTACCTGCAGAGAGGCTAAGGGAGCCAGTTTATTGGTGCTGTAATAGTTCATCTTCTTTAAAACGTCTTAATTAACCAACTAATTGTTGAATGAATTCATCTTCCTTCAGCAAACCGTACGAGCCCTCAAAAGCGGCCAGTTCATTAAAAACCGTCACGCAGTCCGGTGTATTACCAGGCTTGTAAATCATGAACGGAACCGGTTCGCTGACATGTGTCCTGATGCGGCAAAATGTTGGATGATCCGGTAAAACGGCAATAGCCACCGGTTCGTCCCAATCTTTTACAGCTTCGTAAATCGGTCCAACGATGCGACGATCCAGGTACTCGATCGTTCGGATCTTCAAATCGATGTCTCCGTCGTGACTGGCCTCATCGGAAGCTTCCACATGCAAAAATACAAAATCCTTTTTCCTGAGCTCTTCGATAGCAGCCTTAGCCTTGCCTTCATAATTGGTATCGTATAAGCCTGTAGCACCTTCCACGCTGATTGATTCCAAGCCGGCATAAATGCCTATGCCCTTAATCAGATCGACAGCCGAAATCACACTTCCAGACCGGATATTCGGATACTGTTGCATCAGCGTTTTCATCGCCGGTTTATAGCCCGGAGACCATGGCCAGATGCTGTTGGCCGGGTCTTTACCGGCAGCCATCCTGCGTAAGTTGACCGGATGATTGGCCAGTAATTCCTGAGAACGGAGTATCAACTCATTCAGTTCTTCCGCAGTTGCCGTTGCCTCAGGCGCCATCTGCTTGATCATGACCTCTCTGAATGGTGTTCCCGGAACATCATGCGGTGGTGTACAGTTCAGCCATTTGTTGCCACCTTTCATAATCAGCAAATGCCTGTAGGAAACGCCCTCATGAAAAGCGATCCGGTCATTGCCCAGTTTGGTGTTCAAAAAACGAATCAGTTCAGCCGCTTCTTCATTAGAAATGTGGCCGGCCGAATGGTTCTTGATGCGTTCGTTTTCAATACAGATGAGGTTGCAACGCATGGCCATCTCGCCCGGATTCAGGGTGACCCCCATGCTGGCAGCTTCCAGTGAACCGCGACCTTCAAAATCAGTCCGTACATTGTAACCGAGCAGGCTCATGTTGGCAATTTCACTGCCCGGAGCAAAGCCATCCGGCACAGTCGCCAGCCTTCCGTTACGTCCCATCTTTGCCAGCTTATCCATATAAGGCGTGCCGGCTACTTGCATCGGCGTCTTGTCTCCCAACGCGGCGATCGGTTCATCCGCCATGCCATCGCCTAAAATGATGAGGTACTTCATATCACCGGATATTGGCAATGCTGATGATGTCGGCGAATACGCCGGCAGCTGTGACACTGGCTCCTGCCCCATAGCCCTTGATCATCATCGGATACTGCAGGTAACGTTCGGTCGTAATCAAAATGATGTTGTTGCTGCCTTCCAAATCATAGAACGGATGTGAGGGAGCCACTTCCTGCAAGCCGACCGAGCAGGTGCCATTCTCCATTTTGGCAACAAAGCGCCACCGTTTCGACTGTTTCTCCAAGACACTGCGTTTGGCTTCAAAACCGGCATCCATTTCAGGAATAGCTTTCCAAAAATCATCCAGGGTTCCCTGAAAATAAGCGTCCGGAACGAACAGGTTTTTCACCACATCCGCTTGTTCGACTTTATAACCAGCCTCACGAGCCAGAATAACCAATTTGCGGATCACGTCCGTCCCACTCAGGTCGATACGAGGATCCGGTTCTGAATAACGGGCTTCCTGTGCCATTTTGATGGAACGTGAAAGTGGAATGTCCGAACTGACCGTATTGAAGATGTAATTCAACGTACCGCTCAAAACTGCTTCCATCTTCAGAATCCGGTCTCCGGAATTAATCAGGTTGTTGATGGTGTTGATAATTGGCAAGCCTGCACCGACATTCGTTTCAAACAAATATTTGATGCCTTTCTTACGGGCAATATTCTTCAGGGCGGCATAATTGTCATAGGCCGATGAAGTGGCGATCTTGTTGGCTGCAACGACAGACACGTTGTGTTCGAGCAGATCCATATACAGGGAGGCAATTTGCGGAGAAGCCGTACAATCCACGAACACCGAATTGAAAATATTCATGTTCAGGATCTCGGTCTTCAGGCGTTCAGGGGAATTGGGCACCCCTTCGTTGTATAGCTTTTCTTTATAATTTTCCAGGTCAATGCCATTCCGATCGAAAATGGCCTTGTTAACATCAGCAATGCCAACGACATTGAGTTTCAGCCCATTTTGGGTCATCAGCATCGGTTGCTGTTGCTTGATCTGCTCCAGCAAGCTGCCACCCACCGTACCGATGCCGGTCAGGAAAATATTGAGCACCTGATAATCAGACAGGAAGAACGAATCATGAATCACGTTCAACGCTTTACGCAGAGAAGAAACATTCGTCACAAAAGAAATATTCGTTTCCGAAGCACCCTGTGCACAGGCTATGACATTGATGCCATTGCGGCCTAGTGTACCGAACAGTTTTCCGGCGATGCCCGGTGTCCGTTTCATGTTTTCACCGACAATGGCAACAGTTGCCAGGTCGTTCTCGGCAAAAATCTTATTAATTTCACCCATTTCAATTTCCTGTCTGAATTCTTCCAGCAAGACTGAAACGGACAAGTCAGCATCGGCAGAACGGACACCGATGGATGTCGTATTTTCGGAAGAAGCCTGCGAAACCAGGAACACCGAAATGCCGGCTTTTGCCAGTGCCTTAAATATCCGATAGTTGACGCCAATCACTCCGACCATACCCAGGCCTTCGATGGTAATCAGGCTGGTATCACCGATGGAAGAAATCCCTTTAATGGACTTCCCTTCACCGTTTACCGGTTTTTCATCCGAAATAAAAGTACCCGGAGCATCCGGATTGAACGTATTTTTAATCCTGATCGGAATATTCTTATGGTATGCAGGGAAAATCGTCGGCGGATAAATCACTTTTGCCCCGAAATTGCAAAGTTCCATAGCTTCAACATAGGTCAGCTTTTCAATGACATAGGCATTGTTGATCACTTTGGGATCGGCCGTCATAAAACCATCCACATCCGTCCAGATTTCCAGAATCGAGGCATTCAGTTCGGCGGCCAGTATAGCGGCCGTATAGTCGGACCCGCCGCGACCGATATTGGTTGTTTCACCCGTGAGGACATTACTCGAAATGAAACCTCCGACAACCGTTACGGTCGGAAGCGGATTGAATAATTCTTGTATCTTTTTGGCTGTTTCCTTAAAGTTGACGATGTGCTTTCCATATTTTGTGTCCGTTTTGATGAAGTTCCGGGCATCCTGATGGTCTGATTCCAGCAATTTTGAGATAAACAACGATGAAATGCGTTCACCATAGCTGACCACCGTATCGTACGTTTTGCCTGAACAGTCCTGGATCAGGTACAATCCTCTGAAGATGTTGCCAAGTTCATCCAATAAATGATCCACTTCACATTGTACAGCTTCCAGCGTGATATCGGAAAAGATACCTTCCAGCAATACTTCATGCTTGGCCCTGATTTCCTGAAACACGTTGGCATATTCGATATCACCGGCAGCTGCCAGTTTCGATGTTTTGATCAGAAGGTCTGTGACGCCAGCTACAGCAGATACGACCACAACGACAGGCTCCTCTTCCAATCCGACAATGTGTTTGATGGTGAGAATGCTGTTCACGGAACCTACGGATGTTCCGCCGAATTTCATTACTTTCATACTTTTGTGTTTTTTCGCAAACCTGTCAATCGATTGGCTGGCTTGCTCAGATTGTTGTTATACTTAGCTGAAACGTCGGACATACAAACGTCCCTAGTGTTGTTGACACCGTTTCAACCGATATTAAAATAAAAAATGATGTTGGAGAATTCCCTTAAAAGGGCGAAGGCGAAAGGTACGCACCGATACCTCATTTGCCAGATGGTGGAAACTAATTAAACCCCCCAAGGGGTCATGGTCGTTCGCATGCAGTGATAATTCAACATATGCGGGTGCTTCTTTTTACGAATAGATCGCAAAGGTACGTTATAAAGTTGAATTTCAAAAGTCTTAAACTAGAATTCTCAAAAAATCTCCATTTCACCGGTCTGCCCTGAAAGGCCGTTCATCAGAGACGAGCCATTCAATAGCTGAACCGGCCTTTATTGCGTTCTGAGTTATTTCTGGAGTAATCTTGCGAACTTTTGTTCTGAAATTTGACCGGAATCACATACGGAACAGAAACCGGTACACCATTCGCCACCCCGGGATTCCAAGCCGGCATAAGCTCGACCACTTTTAGCGCTTCTTTATCCAAATCCGGATGAATGCGTTTGATGACCTTTAGATTGATCAGCTTTCCGGAATCAGTGACATCACAATAAACCAGCACAATGCCGTCAATCGGTTTGACACTTGTTACCGGCGGATAAACCAGATTTTTACGGATAAAGATCTTCATCGCCTTGGCTCCTCCGACAAACGCTGGTTCTTTGTCCACTTTGAAGGCTTCGGAAAGGGTTTCACCGTTGGTGCCTTTAAACGTAAGGACAACGGCAAGTTGCGACTCGCCTTTTTCATTTAGTACCTGCCAACGCTGGATCACATTGTTGGCATAACTGATTTCCTTGTTTTTTCTGCCGCTGTTAAAATACCAAATAAAGACACCATCCCTGATTTCAGGATTGAGTGATTTATAGGTGCCAGTCCGGTACAACTGCCCGGTTGCATAATAATCCTGCACGATATACCGGTGTCCGGTCGAATCAAAATTGGAGGTACGGTAATAGGCTGCCTGATTTTTGTCGGTCGTTGGCTGCCAGTTTGAATCATACAACGTAACCGCTAATTTTTGGGCAGAAAGCTGTGCGAACAGGCACAGATAAAAAAGCGTACAAACAAGTTTAACTGTTTTCATAAAAACGCAGTCCGGATTAAAGGGAACAGTGACGCTACCTTTATGCAAATACAAGACGAAATGGTTAACTTTCATTCTGTCGAACCGGCATTTTACATAAAATGATGTACTTTTGAGTCCTTATAGATCAAGGTGATAAACATGAAAAATAAACTATTGTCAATGCTGTTGATCCTGGCGGCATCAGGTATCAGTGCCAAAAAAATCCCGGTAATGGATGTCCTTTATTATAGTGTACCGGCAGAGAAGCCAATCCTTTGCGACAGTGTCAATGTTAAAGGAGAGGCATTCGTGCCGTCGTCTTTGCTTGATCTCTGGATGGAAGGACAGGATGCTGCATCACCGGTCAACCGGTTTACGGTACTGAAGGCAGCATCAGATTCGACGTTCAGCCTGAAAAAGCCAGCCAGTGGTTACCTGCTTTCTCTATGGAAATACTACCTGATGCCAGATAATTACCTGTCGTTGAAGCTTAAATTCCAATCAGCCTGTGCCTTTGAAGTCTATGTAGACGGAGAAAAAAAGCTCACTAAAACAACCGTAGAGAACCGTCGTGAAAAAGCGATCGTGAAGACGGTTGAACTGGATGCCGATCCACGGCAGTATGTCGTATTGGTAAAAATGCTTGTTTCAGCAACAGATTCATGCCAGGTTTCCCTATCCTTAAACGTCGAAACGGAAGCCCGTGATTCCTTATCCGAACTTACTGCTTCGTCCTCTGACAAACGACGGCTGTATATTCCGGATATGTCAACTGGCAAACGGATTCTGAATACATCCGTTTCACCTAATGGGCAATTTGCACTCATCAACTATTCGTTGATCTACAAAAACGGAACCAGAAGTCAGTTCGCTGAACTGTACAGGTTGCCGGAAGGGAAACAATTGTGGACAGACAATTCCAACAGGAATTTAAGCTGGATGCCTAAGACCAATGCCTTGTATTATACAGTTAAAGGGTATGAAGGGAATGAACTGCGTCAACTTGATCCTGTCACCTTAGCAGAAACGGTATTAGTCAAGAACCTGCCAGAGGGAAATTTTACCTGGAGCCCCCAAGAACATTTTTTGATTTACACCATCGTAGAATCAGCCAAAGAAGACCAGAACGATCTTCGACGTTTTCTGTCACCGGAAGACAGGCAGCCAGGTTTCAGGAGTCGTTCATCCTTGTATTTATACGACCTTAAAACCGGCTTGCGAAAACGGTTAACGTGGGGAAAAGAAACCACATGGCTGAACGATATCAGTCCGGATGAAACAGCCGTCTTATTCGGGGAAAACCGGATCGCCATTACGAAAGAGCCTTATACGACATCCAGTCTGTTCAGGCTTAACCTGCAAACCATGAAAATCGATACCATCTGGCAGGAAGACAAATTTGCCCTCAATGCTCAATTTTCACCGGATGGCAGACAATTGTTCCTGACCGGAGGTCCTGACGCCTTTGGCGGTATCGGATTGAACGTGGAGCCCGGACAAAAGGCAAATCAGTTTGATGTTCAGGGCTTCATCATGGATCTGGCTTCAAAAAAGATCAGACCGGTCACCAAAACGTTCAATCCTTCCATCCTGTCGGCGGACTGGAGCAAAGCCGACGGAAAAATATACCTGCGGGTTGAGGATAAAGACTATCAGCGCATCTACACGTATGATCCTGCCAAAAGAACATTCACTTTATTGCCGCTCAGTCCGGATATGGTCAACACGTTTGATTTGGCAAAGACAACACAGCAGGCTGTCTACTCAGGATCTACCGTCAACTACACCGGCAAAGCCTATGCCATTGACCTCAAATCGAACAAAGAAACGCTGCTGGCCAATCCTGGTGCCCAACGGCTTGCCTCAGTGGAATTCGGGCAAATCAAAGACTGGAATTTTCAGGCTCCGGACAGCACCACCATTGATGGCCGCTTCTATTTACCGCCCAACTTCGATCCATCCAAAAAATATCCGATGCTGGTTTATTATTACGGAGGCACCTCTCCGACGGCCCGCAACTTCGAAAGCAGCTATCCGCTAACAATGTGGGCGGCTCAGGGATATGTCGTTTATACGCTTCAACCATCAGGCACAACCGGTTTCGGACAAGCTTTTTCCGCCCGTCATGTCAATGCCTGGGGTGATTATACCGCTGATGAAATCATCGCCGGAACAACGCAGTTCTATCGTGAACATACCTTCGTCGATTCGACACGGATCGGTTGTTTTGGCGCTTCGTACGGTGGTTTTATGACGATGTACCTGCTCACCAAAACGAACCTGTTCAAAACAGCCATTTCTCATGCAGGCATCAGTGCCATTTCCAGTTACTGGGGTGAAGGATTCTGGGGCTATTCTTACAGCGCAGCTGCCTCGACTGGCAGCTGGCCTTGGAATAATCCGGCACTGTATGCCGAACACAGTCCGCTGTTCAATGCCGACAAAATCAATACCCCCCTTCTATTGCTTCATGGTACCGAAGACACCAATGTGCCTATCGGAGAAAGCATCCAGATGTATACCGCCCTGAAAATTCTCGGTAAAGAGGTACAATTTGTCCGTGTCCTGGGTGAAAACCACGGCATTGTCACTTATGAAAAACGGAAAGAATGGCAACGGACTCAGATGGCCTGGTTTGCCAAATACCTGAAAGGGGACGATCGCTGGTGGAATGCCTTATATCCGTCAAGTGTGCTGGAAAAATGAGTTGAAATTATTTCAAAAACAAAATTTTAATGTATATTTAGTGCGACCTAACAGGCAACCATGAGAGTATTGCTGCTGACTATTTCTCTCGTATTGATTCAGGCGGCTACTTTTGCAAACAACCGTCAATCTAAAATAGCCTCAGTACCATTCGAGGTGGTTGGGACGTATGTCGTCGTAAAGGTATACATCAACCATTCCTCCTCCCTTCATTTCATTCTGGATTCAGGACTCGGAGCCACCATCATTACGGAATTGATGGCAGAGGACAGTCTTGAACTCAACTACACAGAGAGAACCACCTTAAAAGGCCTTGGCAATGGAAAGGTTATTGAGGCGATGATCAGTCGTGGAAACACGCTTCAAACCGGCCGGATGAAGTTCGTTAACCAAATGGTCAATTTCTTATCCGAAGATGTGTTCAACTTATCTCAGTACACAGGCAAAAAAATCAATGGGCTACTTGGCTCGGACTTCTTTCAGGACCAGGTGGTCAAGATCGATTACGATACCCAGCACATCACTTTCTATGAAAGCAGCTCTTTTGAAGTGCCAACAGGTTACATCGCCATTCCGTTGACGCTTAAGAACAATAAGATGTATGCCAGATTGCTGGCTTCTGAAGGGCAAGGCAAACCTGCCGAAGTGCTGATGCTCATCGACACGGGGGCAGAACTGGCCGCCTGGTTCCGTTCTTATGGTTCAAATGCCGTTCCTATACCGGATAAACGGGTCTATGGCTACATCGGTCAGGGGCTTAACGGACAAATCGAAGGCTATGTCGGCCGGTTGAACAAACTGTATTTCGGTGGACACTGTATTCACAATCCAATCGTTTCGTTTCCTGATTCGGCCTGCTTATCTGAAATCGTTCAGGCTCCTGACCGGGACGGCACAATCGGCAGTCAGCTTCTATGCCGGTTCAACCTGATTTTCGACGAACCAAACGAAATGCTTTACATCAGACCGAATCATAATTTCAAGAAGCCCTTCCGTTACAACATTGCCGGCATTGAAGTGATCAGCCAGCCGTTCTTTCCAAAACTGCCTGAAGTCTATTATGTCTGGAAAAACTCTCCGGCCGATCAGGCAGGCATAAAGCCAGGTGACCTCATTTTAAACGTCGATGGACTCAACGGCTTTGATGCTGACATCAATGCTGTCAGGCTTTATTTCACAAGGACTCTAAAAAAGCCGGTTTCAGTGACTGTACTGAGAGACGGCGCCTCCATACAGTTGAAACTGGATGTCAGCCGGTCTCTTTGAACGGTCTTAATGGAACACAGCAGCCGTTTTTAGCTCGATCAATTTTCCGAAAGCCGCCAACTTTGTCTTGTCGATCTGCGCTGAATTACCAACGATCATCCAGGCAATCGGCCGGCCTTTTACATACTGATCGTAAAACGAACTGATGTTGGTTATATCCATACCAGGAGCTGCTTCCGCCAGTTCCTTGTTCGGATCACTTAGAAACCCGTTGGATTTCAAGCTGGCAATTTGGGTTGAAATGGTTCTGAAATCCGGATATTTGTTACGGGCTGCATTGATCATGTCAAACCGGCATGTTTCCACCCGTTCGGCTTTCAAAGGCATTTCTCTGACCATTGAATCCAGCAAGCCCATGGCTTCGATGGTTTTGTCGCACTGAGTGGAAAGCATCATATACAGCGAACCAGGCTGGCCGGACCGGATGAAAGGAGCCGGTTCGTACATCGCACGGACCCTGTAAGCCAACGACCTGAATTCACGGATTTCCTGAAACAGCAGACTGCTCATGGAGCCGCCAAAATAATTGTTGAACAATGTTGCCTCATGACGTGATGTTCGATCAGGGTTGACTTCACCTTTGATATACCCGTAAACGATGCTTTGAGAAGCCTTCGGATCATTGATCAGATAAACAACGGGTTCGTTAACGGGTTGCAAGTCAAAATAAACCGGATTGTTGGAAGGTATGGTGCATGTTTCCGGTGACAAATATTTTTTAACCAGTGTTGCAACAACTTCGACCGGCTGGTTTCCACAGTAATGCATATCGCAGGCTACCTGCGTCACCGCTTTGAATTCACCGACAAGATCTGTTGCTTTCAGCTTCTTTAATTCTGCCATGGAAAAGCGGTTTAATTCATCCGAATTGTTCCCGAATTTGACTTTGTGAAACAGTGCTTCAGCCACATTATCCGTAGACTTCCGTTCAGACTTTTCCACCACTTTCCGCTCATCAATGATCGTCTTCAATTGCTTCTTATCCGGTTTCACCCGGTTAATAAACTGATTGGCCAATGTCAATGTCGGTTCCAGCTGTTGGTCAAATCCGGAAAGCGTTATCGTGAAGGCTTCAGGTGATGATTCAAAACTCATGGTGCTACCCAATTGCTGCAAACTCTTTCTGAAATCCTGAAGTGACAGGCTATCCGTCCCCAAATAGTTCAGAATGGTACTGGCCGGTGCGATCAGCCTGGATTCCCTGGTGCCTTTGCCATAATTCAATTTAAGGGTAAAGACATCGTTCAATGGATTCTGTGTAACATACAACGTCGCATGAGAAGCCAGGTTGATGGTCTTGACATCTTTTTCAAAATCCAGGAAACGTGGGGCAAGCGTATCGATAGGAACTGATTCAAGCGCTTTGGCATACGCCGATTTCGCTTCTCTGTTCGGAGGCACGATGGGTGCAAATCCTGGTTTCTGCAATTTATCTTTTGGATAGCTGCCTGTTTTTTTAGTCAATGATAAATAGTTCTCATTCAAATAAGTATTGGCCACTTTTACGATATCATCCTTGGTAAGGGACTCGATGCTCTGAACATCCTTCATGTAATCTTCCCAGCTTTTGCCGGTACCAAGTAGCATGATCATTCGCTGAGACCTGGAATCGATGTTTTCCAGCTCCCTTTCAAAATTCCGTTTGTACTCAAGTTTCAGGCTGGTAAGCGTTTCTTCGGAGAAGTCTCCGTTTTTGATGCGATTGATTTCATGCATCACCATCGCTTTTGCCTTTTTGTTTGAATGGAATGGTATCTTCGGTAAAACGATGGTGGCAACAACCCCTTCTTCTTTCATACCGTATGCCACGGCGACTGCTTCCGTCAATTTGTGGTCCGAAGTCAGTTTATCCAAACTACCGGTTCCATTTTCGTTATTCAGCAATCTCATGGCTATTTTCAGCTTCAACTCGTCCGGATGGCCGGCTGGAACCCCTCTCCAGATCATACCGCAAGCATTGATAATCGGTATATTGATCAAGACATTCATAGGAACGGCGCCTTCCAGCGGTTTTGGTGAAGGCACTTCCTGCCTTGGGGCAACGCCGGGCCTGATGCGGCCAAATGTCTTTTCAAGCAAAGGTACCATTTCTGACGTGTTGAAATCGCCACTCAGAATCAGTCCCATGTTGCCTGCCACATAATAATCGTCAAAAAAACGGCTCATTTGGGACAGCTGAGGATTCTTCAGATTTTTGGTACTACCTATGATCGGATAAGCGTACGGATGAGGTGCAAAAAAACGGTCCATGACCTTTTCCATCGCATTATTCAGCAAGTTGTCGCTGTACATGTTTTTCTCTTCATAAACTGTTTCAAGCTCGCTCTGAAACAGGCGGAAAACCGGATGGACAA
>Ga0183100_1001081_pt1 | contig 15112 bp, 9 predicted proteins | sample Biomet2_FD_127789 | JGI IMG/M metagenome (GOLD analysis project Ga0183100, IMG submission 127789) | Microbial communities from bioreactor (seeded with anoxic lake sediment) at LBNL, California, USA - Biofuel metagenome 2 | ecosystem: Engineered > Bioreactor > Anaerobic > Unclassified ...
CTACGCGGCAGAATCTGCGATTTTGCTGTGTAGCTGTTTCGCTTCGCGCCGGTAGCCTCCGGCGGCCGGGGCGCTTCGCCCCCGGACCCCAGACCGGCAGGGTGCCGGTGCCGGGTAAGGATCGCAGACGGACATACTTTTTAGCGGAAACGGCGGATTTCTCCGCCATTTCTCCGTTCAATCCATCGCCACCGCGCCGCCACCGCCCGCTTCCGTCGTTTCACCGTCGGTCTTGTTGAACTCCGGCGGGTTGACAGTCAGCTTGCCCGACCGGTCGCTCTTCGTGAACTCGAAATTGAATCCGAGCAGTTTCACCGGGTAATCCAGCTTGCGGTTCTTGTCGCCGCCGTAGACGACCAGCTTTTCCCCCGTCACAAAACGGGTCAGGTCGAAGCGGAGAATCTTTGTCGTATCGACCACCGGCGCAAAGCTCTCCTTGAGCTGGAAGGTTTCACCCTTCGCATCCTGCACCAGAAAACTCACCGAATGCACCCCGACCGTCTCCGGCCGAAACGCAATTTCAACGCTCTTCGGCCATGCCGTCTCGTCCTTCGCCAGCACCGGCAGCCGGGTCGAGAAGAGCGAGACGTAGGGCCGCGCATCCGGAGCACGGCCGATCACCAGCTCGGAATCGTTCGCCCCTTTCGCCAGCTTGAAGCCGTTCCCGTAGACCGTCCACGCCCCCGGTTCCCACCGGCTCAGCGGTTTTGCCAGATCGTATCCCTTGACCAGAATCGAACCGTCTTCCGCCGCGTCCGGCCGCAATTCGAAGTTGAACCCGAGCAGCCGCACCGGGAAATCCACCTTGCCGTCGCCGCCCTTGTGGACAATCACCCCTTTTTGCTGGATTCCCGCCGCGTTGAAGCGCAGCAGCGTCCACTTTCCATCCGGCGGATTCAAATCCTGCTTGAGCTGGAAGATCTCGTTGTTGCGATCCATGAAAAGGAGGTCAACCGCGTGGATGTTCGCCTTGTCCGGCAGAATCGGGAGCGTCACATCGGTTTCGAGCCCGGCCGCATCTTCCGCGAACAGTTTCGGCGTCCGCAGATAGAAGGTGGCGAACGAGGCGCGCTCCTTCTGCCAGGAGAGCCGGATCTGCGTGCCGTCGGCGGCGGAGGCGAGGCTGAAGCCCTTCGCGTAGGTGATCCACTCCTTGAGCGGCAACTGTTTCTCCGTAGCGCGGAAGGCGACCGTATCGCGAAATTCCATCTCCGGCTCCGTCGAGAAGACCGCGTCGAGGTAGAAGAGCGCCCCCGGCTTCGCTCCGGCGGGCACCGGAACCAGGAAGGTCGCCTCACCCATGCCGTCGGCCGGAATGTCGAGCCGGACTTCGGCGGGCTCCACCCTCCACGGCCACTCGCGCCAGTTACTCTTCGGAACCAGCCGCAGCACGCCGGAAAGCGGCTCGTGCTTCAGGTTGTAAACGTGGACTTTCACCGATTCGCGGGCCCCGGCGGTCAGCTCGAGCACGTAGCCCGACATCGTATCGCAGCCGCGAATCTCGGCGCCCGGCAGAATCTTCACTTCCGCCGCCGGGAGTTTGAGTTTGGGAACCGCGTGCGCGGTCGCCACCGGTTCGAGTTCGGGATTCAGCCTGCCGCGCACGAAGACCGGATACTCGTCGACCGGAATCTCCGCCACCCCGTTCTTCACCGGCAGCGAAGAAGCTCCGCCGGAGAGGTTGAAGCATTCGACCGACGCCCCTTGCGCCTTCAATCCGACCTTCTGCGGCGCGCGGATGGTGTCGAAGAACGGAATGTCGAACTCGCTGTAACCGTAGGGGTCGTTGCGCCAGAAGACGATCACGTCGCGCCCGGCGTCGTCGCGGAACACCAGCCCGGCGATTTCGCCCTTCTTCATCGAGTGCCCCTTGACGAATCCGCTGAACTTCGCCTTGCCGAGCAGCTTCGCGGTCGTCCGGAAGCTGGCGATGCCCGGTTTCGGGCGGCCGAAGCGGTCGAGCATGCCGAACTCCTCCTCGAGCGAATCGACCGGCACGTCGCGGTAGTTGTAGGGCAGCACCTTCGATGCGCCGAACGCCATGCCCCCGGCCATCACTTTGGGCTGGTGGATCGCCTGATACCGGCGCACTTCGTCGAGCGTACGCACCGGAATCATGTGCATCGAATTGTAGGTGCAGCCGCCGATTTCGGTGATCCAGACCGGATTATCCGGGATTCCGGCGGCGTTTTTCCAGCCGTTGAGTTCGCGCATCTTGCCCGCGATCCCCCAGAACATCGGCACGTAGAAGCCGTAGATGTGGCTGGCGATCGAGTCGCAGAACCCTGCACCGCCGGTGCGGAACACCGGCGCGTGAATCGCGTTGAGGTCACCCGCCATGACGTTGCAGCCGGGGTCGGCCAGCTTGGCCGCCTTGTACCCGGCTTTCAGAACCTGCGCATAATCTTCCGGCAAAATGCGCCAGTAGGTCGGCTCGTTGCCGAACTCCCAGTCATGCACCGTGTTCTTGTGGGCGGAGACCAGGTTGTAGACCTGCTCGGCGTACCAGGCGAAATCCGCCGGAACGCCCTGTTTCGCCCACTTCTCCACCAGCTCCGGGTGTTCGGCGCGGTTTTTGGCGATCAAATCGTAATTGCGAAGGCCTGAAGTGGAGATGATCGCCAGCGGGTTCAGCCCGGCGGCGCGAATGCGCTTCAGCACCGTCTGGGAGCCGTTGGAATCGTCGTGCCCGACATCCACCCGGACCTGGCTGACGCCAAGGCGGCGGAGCAGCTCGAAATCGAACTCCTCGAAACTGAACCGGCGCTCGCGCCGGGTGATGTGGCAGGTGAAGCCGAAATTCCCCGTGGCCCCGTTGTCGGCCGAATCGTACATCACCGCGAGCGGAATCACTTCGGACTGGCCGTTGAACGAAGCGTCCTCCGGCGTCACGGTCAACTCGTAGTAGCCGTCGGTTTTCGGCAGGTCGATGCCGAGCCCGGTCACGCCGGGCTTCAACTCCGGCTCGACCCGCTTCGACCAGACCGGCCGGTTCGCATAGTCGCGAAGTTCCAGCCTGAAAACCGCCTTGCGCGCCGGAGCGTCGGAGCGGATTCGAAGCATGGCCTTTTCCGCCGGGTCGAAGAAGAAATTGTTGTGCAAATTCAACCGGTCGCCGACCTGAAGCGACGCGGTCGCCGCGACGCGGAAGCCGGCCGCAGCGCTTCCCGCATATTCCGGCTGCTGCCAGAGCCGGGCGGTGTTGAGCGCGGCGGCGTCGGTCGAGGCGTCGTCGGCACCGAGCACGAAGGGAGCTCCGGCGTGGTATTTGTTCTCCATATGCTCGCGCAGTCCGGAGGCGTGTTTCACGATGCCGTAACGCGAAGCATCGTTCCGGTTCGCCTCGGAGAGCTCCCGATATTTGCCGTTGCCGTCATACCAGCCCGCCTTGAAAAACTCGTGCATGTCGGGCAGCATGTAGACGCGCGGCGCATCCGGGAAGGTCAGGTCGCGGTAGCCGACAATCGCCTCGTTGGTTTCGCCGTTTTCGCGCGGACGCATTGCGACGGTGTAGGCCCCCTTTTCCGGGTCGCCGGAAGTGAGAAAGTTGCAGTAGCGAGCCGCGTTGAGCCGACTGACGAAATTGACGCCGTCGTTCTCCGTTCCGGGAGCGGGGGCGTATTTCCACGCGCCCTCGCCGCCGCTCCGGACGATCTTCATGCGTTCGTCGAACAGCTTGTGCGGGTCGGACTTCGCGGCGCAGGCGTTGAGGAACTCCGCATATTCGGCATTCGACACTTCGGATTTGCCGATCCGGTACGGGTAGGCGACGCCGCCGCGCGGATACGGGTTCGGTACTTCCTGAAAGAACACTTTTTTGCCGGGATTCCCGGCGTCTCCGACAGTGACGAGTTCAGGGGACGCGCAGAGGGGAAGCGCCGCTATTGCGGCGCACAGCGGTAGGAAAAATCTCATTTCGGCTCCTCAGTCGAATTTGGAAGCATTGGCTCCGCTCCAGAGTACCGTCCCCCAGTAGCTGACGCCCTGCGTCGGAAACTGATTCCCGAGCCAATTGTCGCTCCAGAGGCTGGGGCGGCGGAGGATGGTCGCGACATGGCCGTCGAGAAACGCCATGTTGCCGGTGTTGTTATGCTCGAAACGGAACAGTCCGAAAGTCCCCGCGCCGCGCAGCCACTCCCACTGTCCGAGATAGCTGGCGGTTTCCAGGATGGTCGGGCAACGCGACGCGTTTTTGATGCGGCCTGGACGGACGGGTGTACGGAATTCAGCCGCCCCGTCCTGGAAATGCCTCAAAATGCCGATGTTGGCGGCATATCCGCCGGTCCCGTAGGTTTCCCGGGTCAGGTTGCTGGCGGTATTGCCCAGCTTGGTCGTCCGTCCCGGACAATCCCACAACTTGACCGAGGGACGCGCGGTGGTGGAGTCAAAGGAGTTCTTCTGCCACCAAGCTCCGCCGAGGTAAAGTTTATCGAGCTTGGCGTGCCACTGTTCGCGGCCCTCCCAGCTCCACGGCGGAACCGCCATCGGAAGTACGCCGAAGTCGGCGCTGTACATCACCACGGCGGCGCCGATCTGCTTCATATTGTTCTTGCAGTTCGATGTTTTTGCCGTGGCGCGTGCCCGGTTCAATGCTGGCAGCAGCATCGACGCGAGGACGGCGATGATGGCGATTACGACCAGAAGCTCAATCAAAGTGAAAAGTTGTTTCTTCATGGGCTTGCTCCATATGTTATGGTTGAGGTACTTTAACGTTTTTCGACGATGCATGACAGATCCCTGACGCTCTCTCGCTCGATCAGTTCCTGCGGAAAGAAGACGTTCCGGTTTTTCGGCTTCTGCGTTCCCAGCGCGATATCGACCGCAAGGCAGGAAAACTTGTCGTAATCGACGGTCACCACGGTCAGCTGCGGCGAGAGGTAACGGTAAAGGCTGCGTTCGCCCTCGCCAATCAGGCTGATATCCTCCGGAACGCGCAATCCGGCCTCCTTCAGGAGTTTCAGCGACACCAGCGCACCGGGGGCCGATTTGTAGATGAGCGCGGTGAGCCCGAGGCGGCGGATTTCATCGAGATGGGTCCGCGTCATCTGCACCGCGGCGTCCAGCGAGTTCTCCCACGAACGGATCGTCGAGCTGAAAATCCGCTCCGATCCGAATTCCACGCCTGCCCGCCGGAATGCACTCACCAGTGTTTTCTGGTAGAGATCGGTATATTCGCTGCGGGGCTCGTTGCGGATGAAGCCGATTTGGCGGTGGCCGTGCCGCAGCAGGACTTCGGCGGTCTTCTCCGCACAGTCGGCGGCGTCGGGCGAGAGCACGTAAATGTTGTCCGGCAGAAAGTTGGGGTAAAAGTACATGCTGTCGAGAACCACCACCGTCACCGGCAGGCGGCCGAGCGCTTCCAGCCGTTCGACATCCATCTGGTCGGAGCCGATCCGGAGGATCACTCCGGCGCAGTCCGGCTGCGCTTTGATGAACTCAATCAGCGATTCGGTCGAGGTGTCCGGATAGACCTTGCAGTCCAGCATATTGCACTTGTTCATCCGCGAATAGAGCGCGATCGAGTGCACCGTCCGCCACGTCGTTTCGTCGGGGTAATCGTTATAAGCGAAAACGATGTTCTTCGTCCCGTTCCCGTGCGTGTTTTCCAGACGGCGGACCGTCCGGTTATGGCCCGCCGCGACAATGCCGGAGCCCTGGCGGCGCACGATTACGCCGTCGTTCTCCAGCTCCGACAGCGCCCGGTTCACCGTCGCCAGCGAAACGTTGAACTGCCCCATCAGCTCCCGGACTGTCGGCATCCGCGTCGCCGACTCCGGCCGCACCGCCATCTGTTCCAGGTAGGATTTCACTTTCAGATATTTTAACGGAGGCATCTTCTTTTCCCGTTTTTTGTACCACTGTTGCGATACTATTATTATGATTGATTTTCTCCCGGATGTCAAGAGGCGAAGACAGGAAAATGAGAAATTATCCAAAAAAAACCCTTGATATATCAATAAATCATGATATATTGATTTATAAGATAACCCAAGGAGGAATGATCATGAGTGAGAATATCAAGCAGTTTACGAGTGAGAATTTCAAGTCTCAAACTTCGTCCGGGGTGGTCCTGGTGGACTTCTGGGCGCCGTGGTGCGGCCCCTGCCGGATGCAGTCCGGAATACTCGATCAGTTGGCCGATTCGGGAAGACTCCCGGTCGGGGCGACGATCGGCAAGGTCAACGTCGATGAGGAGCCGCACCTTGCGGCGCAATTCGGGGTGATGTCGATTCCGACGCTGGTGGTGTTCCGGAACGGAAAACCGGTAAGCCAGATGACCGGAGTCCAGAGCTCCGAAAAGCTGCTGGCCGAGATGCAATAACCGGGCCGGCCCCGGAAGAGCAGGAAGAAGAGGAGGTGAACGATGGAAAACTGTACGGTTTGTCCATTTGTCAAATACTGGTACATCGTCCTGGCCGTCGTTGTCGTCGGCTGGGCGGTCTACCGGTTCATGCAAGCCCGCAACGCGCCGCCGCCGAAGGAGATCGCCGGGGTGGAAAGCCTGACGAGCCAGACCTTTGGCGGCCACGTCGCAAGCGGCGTGACGCTGGTGGATTTCTGGGCGCCGTGGTGCGGCCCCTGCCGGATGCAGATGCCGATCATCGAAGAGACGGTGGGCACACTCCCGCAAGGGGTGAAAATCGCCAAGGTCAACGTCGATGAGGCGTCAGACCTGGCACAGAAGTTCCAAATCAGCGGCGTTCCGACCTGGATCGTCTTCCGCGACGGCAGAGAAATCTACCGGACCAGCGGCGTTCAGAGCCGGGAGGATCTGCTCGAACTGGCGAAGCGGGAGTGAGTATTCGGCACCGGCACCCTGCCGGTCGGGTTCCAAGGGCGAAGCGCCTTGGCCGCCGGAGGCATGGGCTGGTGCTCATTAACCGGCTCAACTGCCGAACAAGTTCGGCAATGAGCGGCAGCGGTGGAGTTGACCGGGAGGTCAACTCACCCGCTCGCGCCGGAGGCGGAGCCTCTCCAACTCCGGAAAACGATTGAAAAAAGCGCCACATGGTTCTTATGAAGCGAGTGTCCGCCCTACCGGGCGGACCGGCGAGTTGACCTCTTCGGTCAACTCCGCCTCGGCGCTACGCGGCAAAATTTTCAATTTTGCTATGTAGCTGTTTCGCTTCGCGCCGGTAGCCTCCGGCGGCCAAGGCGCTTCGCCCTTGGAACCCGACCGGCAGGGTGCCGGTGCCGGGTAAGGGCGGTCGGTTGAAATTGAGTTTTATGTGTTTTTACACTATATTATAACGGGAGAAATGTAAATGAAAGTCATTATCGTTGGCGGCGTCGCCGCCGGAGCAAGCGCGGCCGCAAGATTGCGGCGGCTCGATGAGAATGCCGAAATCGTTCTGTTCGAACGCGGACCCTATATTTCGTATGCCAACTGCGGGCTGCCCTACCACGCCGGCGGCGTGATCCCCGAACGGAAAAGCCTGCTGGTCGTCCCGGCGGAAGTCTTCTCCCGGCGGTTCAAAGTCGATGTCCGCACCCAGCACGAGGTGATCGCCGTCGACCCCGCGGCGCACACCGTCACCGTCCGCCACGACGGCGGGACCTCCACCGAAACTTATGACAAGCTGCTGCTGGCCACCGGCTCCAGCCCGGTGATGATGAACCTGCCCGGAACCGATCCGGACAAAGTGTTCCAATTCTGGACCATCCCCGATATGGACAAGGTAATCGCCAAAATCGACGCGGGCGCCAAACAGGCCATCGTCGTCGGAGCCGGGTTCATCGGCCTTGAAGTTGCGGAAAACCTCCGCCATCGCGGTCTCGACGTCACCGTCGTCGAACTCGCCCCGCAGGTGCTCCCCACCATCGATTCCGAAATGAGCACCTACCTCGCCCAGGAACTGACCGAGACGGGAATCCGGCTCGAACTCGGCCGCAAAGTGACCGCGTTCGAAGCGGACGGCGAATATCGCGCCGTTCTCGACGACGGCCGCAAGCTGGCCGCCGATTTCGTCGTGATGAGCGTTGGAGTCCGCCCCAACAGCGAACTGGCCAAGCTGGCCGGTCTCGAACTCGGTCCCCGCGGACATATCACGGTCGACGAGGCGATGCGCACCTCGAATCCGGATATCTACGCCGCCGGAGACGCCATCGAAGTCTTCGATCCGCTGACCGGAGCCAAAACCGCCGTTCCGCTCGCCGGCCCGGCCAACAAACAGGGCCGCATCGCCGCCGACAACATCGCCGGACGCGCTTCGGCGTATGCCGGGAGCCTCGGCGCGGCGGTCATCAAGATCGGCCGCCTCACCGCGGCCGGCGTCGGCCTCACCGAACGGCGCATCAAACAACTCGAACTGCCGTACCGCAAAATTTACACGCATCCGGGCAGCAACGCCTCCTACTATCCGGGCGGCTCGATGCTGCACCTCAAACTTCTGTTCGCCCCGGACGGGAAGATCCTCGGCGCCCAGGCGGTCGGCGCGAAAGGCGCGGACAAACGCATCGACGTCATCGCCACCGCCATGCGCTGCGGTAAGACCGCTCCGGAACTGGCCGGGCTCGAGCTCTGCTACGCTCCGCCCTACAACTCGGCGAAGGACCCGGTCAATTTCCTCGGCATGATCGCCGAAAACTGGCAGAACGGACTCACCGAGCCGATCTCCTGCGAAGAGATCCGCCCGGACGACTTCCTGCTCGACGTCCGCGAACCGGCGGAATTCGAAACCGGATTCATTCCGGGCTCGGTCAGCATTCCGCTCGGTCAGCTTCGCGGCCGTCTCGCCGAAGTGGACAAATCCCGCCGGGTGGTCTCCATCTGCAAGGTGGGGCTGCGCGGCTACGTGGCGGAACGCATTCTGCGCGAGAACGGATTCAACGCCGTCAACCTCTCCGGCGGCACGCTGAGCTGGGATGCGGCGCACTTCAAGCTGTGCAACCCGGACCCGTCGAGCACTGCTCCGTGCGGCACCCCGGCACCGGCGAAGGTGTCGGCGGCGAACGCCAAGGTGGTCGACGTCCGGGCGCTCTCCTGCCCCGGCCCGGTGGTGCGGCTCAAAATGGAATTCGACGCCCTCGAGCCTGGCGCCCAGGTGCGGCTGCTCGCGGCGGATTCCTTCAAACCCGACCTGGTCAACTGGATCAATTCAAGCGGCAACGAACTGCGCTCGATGGAGCGCAAGGAGGATCATTTGGAAGCAATCATCCGCAAAGCGGCCTCCGACGGCTCCTGCTGTTCGGGCGCGGTTGTGAAGAAAGCCGAAGACAGCGCGGCGATCATTCTCTTCAGCAACGACCTCGACAAGGCGCTGGCGGCGCTGATCGTCGGCTGCGGCATGGCGGCGGCGGGGAGCAAGGTGTCGATCTTCTTCACCTTCTGGGGGCTGAGCGTGCTGCGCAAGAATCCGGCTCCGGCGGTGAAAAAGTCGCTGATCAGCCGGATGTTCGGCTTCATGCTGCCGAAGGGGGCGAAAAAACTCGCGCTCTCCAAGATGAACATGGCCGGGATGGGCACCGCGATGATGAAGCAGGTGATGGCGCGGGAGAACGTTCCGACGCTCTCCGAGCTGCTGGTTCAGGCCCGGGAGCTCGGCATCAAATTCATCGCCTGCGAAATGGCGATGAACGTGATGGGGCTTCAGCGCGACGAACTGATCGAAGTCGATTCCGTCGCCGGAGTCGCCAGCTTTGCGGAAATCGCCAGGAACGCCGGAACGACGCTCTTCATCTGAGCACGGCGGAAAGGGGGGCTTATGACGGAAAAACAGAAATTGCCGGTCGAGTATCTCGAGACGATGGCCGAAGCGATCCGGGTTCTCGGACACGGCCAGCGGCTTCAGATTCTCGAATTTCTCGACCTTCACGGCGAGAGCAGCGTCGGCGACATTGTCGCCGGGGTGGGCGGCCGCCAGGGGGCGGTTTCGCAGCACCTGAACAAGATGCGGCTGGCCGGAATCCTCTCCTGCCGCCGCGACAGCCGTCAGGTTTACTACGCGATTGCGGCGGAGAGCCCGGTGACCATCCTCAACTGCCTGAGACGGAGGTTCGAATCCTGCGGTTGACCGCAAGCCGTCACTTTTAAGCAGGGACCATCCGTCGTTTTATCGAAACGACGGATGGTCCCGTCTATTTTGGGTCAATGACGGAGAATCCCCGGGGGGCGAAATACCGTTCCTCACCCGGCACCGGCACCCTGCCGGTGCCGGGTGGAAACGAAAGAAATGCAAGGGCAATTCTGCAGAAAGAAAAATATGTCCTGCGCCGGAGCCTCGCGAAACAGGAGCCTGTTCTAGAACCACCTCATTTGCCCCCTTGCATCCGCAGGATGGCGCGGACATCATCATTGCCGCCGTCATTGTCATGCCTGTCCCGGCCGGAGCCCCATACCTGAACGCCGGACACCGTGTTTTTGGTTGTCTCTCCCCCTGCCCGGGAGAAAGGCGAGCAATCTTCTGCCGCGCCCTCCTCACGGGAAGCGGGCACTTGCCAGAGGCAGTCTCCCTTCCGGTACCGCAATGGCTTGCCGGTCAATGGGTCGAGGGGGAGATCGGCCATCGTCTCCGGATAGTCGCCGTGTTCGCGTTTGTACAGTTCCGCCGCGATCAGCACCCGCTCCGCCCGCAGGCGGGCAACCAGGTTCCATATCGCTGTTCTGGCGCTGTCGATTCCGTTAACCCAACAGCAATAGTATGGCCGCAACTCATGCCAGCAGTCCTCATCCTCTTTGCCGGGGAGGTCGATGATTTTTCCGTACAACTCTGCCTTGTCCAATGCCAGCCACCAGCGGAATTGGGGGAGAAACGGAGACAGGGCCTTCCGGGAAGGCCGGTGTATTCCCTGATTTGCGCCTTCGGCCCAGGATTCGTTCCATTCATCCTCATCTTGCAGGAGAAATATATCCAGCAGGCCGACGACTTCGCTGTACCGCATCCGTTCCAGCATCCGGGGCAGCGTCTCGGTTTCGGTCCGCAGAAGCGCGTCGGAGGTGCGGCGCAACTCATCATCCGCAAGGAGGCCGGATTCCAGCAGCATTTCCAGAGCATCAAGCCGCCGCATTTCGCCCCGCACCCAAACCTGGGTTCCGAGCATGAAAATTTCCCGGCTCAACGCTTGATTGACATTCCCCAGCCGCTCATAGGCAGCCAGCGCCCCGATGAAATCGCCGTCTTCCAACGCGAACCGGAGCCGCCATAGCTCGATATAGCCGAATCTGTTCATCGGGTAGAAGTTAATGTACCGCAAGTCGAGCATCCCCTTGAATTGGAAGACGCGCGGCGGCGGGGGAATCGGCCCGGAGAACGCCTTTTCCAACTCCGCGAACGTCGCTTCGTTCCGCTTCAATTCCTGCCGAAGCCGGGCGTTTTCGGCGGAGCTCAACTCGTAACGGTCCGATGGATTCTTCGGCAGTTTTGTCCTGTCCCTCCAGTAGAGCTCAGTGATCCGCGCCCAGTAATCCGAGTCCGGCGGACTGTCGCGAAAGTAAAGCCGCCCCAACGCTTCCGGCGTCAGCGGTCCGGAGCGCTCTCTCACCGCATCCAGCCGCCACGCGGTTTCCCGCTCGATCGGAATCGCCAGGAACGTGAAGGTCAGATAAATCGCCGCGACTATCGCCCAGAGAACCCACACCGACCTCCCGAACAGGGAACGGAATCGGACCTCGCCGTATACGGCGAGGAGCTTGGCGCTCAACAGATATCCGCCAGCCAAAAGAAGCAAGGCGACGCCGATCCAGACCCTCCAGGCGACAATCCCCGGATTGGCGAAGGTGACGCCGTCCAGGGCAGCCAAGAGCAGGAAAAGCCCGCCGCCCCACGCGGCGAATGCTCCCGCGGCCCAGATCCGCCCTTTTCCGCAAAAACAGAGCGGAAACAGCAGAAGAGTGAAAAAAATACGTTCGGCCAAGTCGTTCTGCCATGCGGGAAACAGGCAAATCAACAGATTGACGAGCGGCAGGAGCAACACCAGCGCCGGAGGCCCGGCAAAAACCGCGAAGCACTTCCAGCCGAGCTTCCGGACTTGAAAAAAACGCCGCGTCAGACAGAAATAATAAATCGGGACAAGCAGAAACACCAGTACAGGAATCAGCATCCGAACGGGTTCCCATCGCAGCGTATTCACGCCATAAAAATAGTAGTTGAGAACGCCTTTGCACCAGAAATAGAAAAAAACAGAACTCAACAGATAGAACCCGGTAATCCAGAGCGTCAGCGCGAAGAACGCGCCCTGCGCCGGAGCGTCGCGAAACAGGAGCTTATTCCAGAATGACTTCATTTGCCCCCTTGCATCCGCATAACGGCGCGAATGTCGTCGCCGTTGCCGTCGTCGTTTTTGCCGTTCGGTCCGACGCTCCACACCTGCACGGCGGGAACTGCGGTTTGTTTGATCTCCTGCTCCCGGTAAGGCCGTTCATCCAGGAAAGGGAGGTCTCCTTCCTCCGGTTTCTCCGGCTGAATCCACCGCAGCGACTCTTCCTGCCACGGGCATTCGCCCTTTCGGTAGAGCAGCGGCTTGCCGCTGAACGGATCAGGAAGAAGACCGGCCAGCGTCTCCGGATAGTCGCCATGTTCGCGCTTGTACAGTTCCGCCGCCACCAGCCCCCGCATCGCCCGCACCTGCGCGGTCAATTCCCTGAATGCGGCGTCATAAGAACTCCAGACGGGTTGCATCATCATCGTCAGCGGCCGCGAAAACTTGCCGGAGAGATCATTTTTACCGAATGATTCCACACTGACGATCGTCTCGCTCATTTCCTGCGTAAAATACCACCGCAACTGCGGGAAAAATCCGAAGAAGGAATCCAGAGGAATGGCCGGAGTCCTCCGATATCCGACGAGCTGAAGGGAAGAGAGCGAGGTCAGCATTTTCATGGTATCCAGTTCAAGAACCGCCTCTGCATAATGTGACCGGGTTCGAATCTGAGGGATTTCGTCTTCCGTCTGCCGCAAGTCATTCTCCAATTCCCGTAGCTGAGGTTCCGTCAGCTGGCCCGATTCCAACAGAAACTGATATCCGTCGAGCCGCAGCCTCTCTCCCCCCAACCACACCAGCCCGCCGATCATGGAACCCACCCGACGCAAGGCCCGGCAGACATTGCCGATTCGCCGCTCGGCGGCGATCGCCGCCGCCGGGTCCCCGTCTTCCAGCGCATAGCGGATTCTCCACAATTCAGCCTGGATAAAACGGCGCATCGGGTTGAGATTCATCTCCAACAAACCGAGCAGATCTCCCTCTTTGAAACCGGGGTCATACCATGGGATCGGACCGGTGAACGCGGATTCCCACGCCGCCAGATTCGATTCCTGCTCCCGGAATGGACTTCTCAACAGCTCGGCATCCGCCCCCGGGGCGGCGGCACAGAAAACCGAAAAGTCACCAAACGGAACTTCATCCCATTTGGAATTGTACTCCATGATCCGTTCCCAGAAAGCCGCATCCGGCTGCCCGTCCCCGAAATAAAGTTTCTGCAACGCCTCAGCCGTTAAGGGACGGCCGAAAAAATGTTCCAACGCCTTCATCTGGCGCTCGACCTTCCGCTCCCCGACGATGGCCATAACGGAGAAGGTCAGGTAGACGGCGACCACCGCACCCCATGAAACAAGAACCGGCCTCCCGAACAGAGAACGGAACCGGACCTCGCCCCAGCCGGAAATCAGTTTTGCGGTCGACAGATACCAGCCGAAAAGCAACAGCAATGCAAGCCCGATCCAGAGTTCGCCGCAGCGGGAGGCCCCCGGCAGTTCAAGAAAGTGCCCGGACAATCTCCCGGATGCGACCAGCCACGGGTTCACCGCGGAGAACAAAATCAACGTCCCGGCCAGCCACATGGCGACACACCCGGAGGCCCAAAGCCAAGCCCCCCGGCAAAAACAGAGCGAAAAGAGAAGCACTGCGAGGAGAGGGACTACCGCCATCCAGTCAAAAGGGAGCCCGGTCAGGAGAAAAAGCGGCAGGGACAGCATCAATACCGGCGGGATGAGCAAAACAAATCCGCCCTGCCATTCAAGCCGCCGGAGATACAGAAACCGAAACGTCATAACCAGAAAATAAAGCGGAACCGGCAAAAATCCGATGACCGGGAGAGTGACATTCCGAACCCATCCTTTCACCCAGAGAAAAAAAAGCAGCGAACCAATGACATAGCCGGCGGTGATCCAGAGCGTCAGCGCGAAGAACGCGCCCCGCGCCGGGGCGTCGCGAAACAAGAGCTTCGACCAGAAACGCGTCATTTCCCCTCTCCCTTTATTCGCATGACGGCGCGGATATCGTCACCTACTATACACGGCTTTGCGGAAAAATGCAACGACGTCCCCTTCTATACAGAGATTGCAATCTGCAAATGGAATGATATAGTAATTTAAGGTTTGTTGCACCGGATTTCCAATCAAAATCGAAAAGAATATATGATTACAATCATCATTTTATTAATTGTCTGCCTGGGGTGTTATGTAGTCCCATTTCTCTGCTTGCGTCACAAGTGGAATATCATGCTGCATGCCATCTCGGCAGGATTGGCGGCGGTCTCTTTTGCTTGTCTATTCTCTATCAATTCGACGGGATACAGCAAATACAACGAGATGCTTTCAATGCTATGCGGATACGGAATCCTTCTTTCCTCCGTCGGAATTCATTGGAATTATCTCCTGGCGACAAAGCTGAAAACAGCAAAACGAAGTTTGCTGGTTGCTTCCATATTGTTTGACTTACCGTTTTTATTTCTGTTTTTTATCATGTACCACAATCCGGAAGGACCACCGAAAGAGGATATGGGGTTGATGACGGCTTGCTGGATTTATCTGTTCCTGGGTGCGATCGTTCCTTTGGCGACAGCGTTTGCATTGTCCACATTCAACAGAAACGCGAAATAGATATGGCAGGGAGCCATTAGCGGGTTCCCGTAATTCAAGCACAATACAGCAATCTGCACGCGAGACAGTGCAGATTTCACAAACCGTGAGATAGAGGGTGCCGCGCTTTTTCACCGGGCGGGCAATGTGCTGCCATCATCAACGAATGACCAGGCCACGCCGTCGCCCGGAAACGCCCGCTTACAACCGCTTTTTTTGAAAAGGATGGGGTGGGGGTTCGGGGGCGGGGGAAGGGGGGTCTTTTTTTTCCCGCACAACAAAGTCCCCTTCCCCGCCCCCGCCGCTCCTGCTCCCTG
>Ga0183100_1001082_pt1 | contig 15112 bp, 16 predicted proteins | sample Biomet2_FD_127789 | JGI IMG/M metagenome (GOLD analysis project Ga0183100, IMG submission 127789) | Microbial communities from bioreactor (seeded with anoxic lake sediment) at LBNL, California, USA - Biofuel metagenome 2 | ecosystem: Engineered > Bioreactor > Anaerobic > Unclassified ...
CACCCAGCGGCACCCCAGTCCAGACTCCCGCCACGTTTGGCCCAACCATATCGCCAAGCATGGCGCACCAAGCGGGTCCCCGCCCGCCTCCGCCGATTACGGATAGGCTCTTCACGGGTTTTCCTACCTGTTCCAGCCCCTGACGGATGGAAAACACAACCCCTTCCAGCATAGCGCGAGCCATATCGGCACGGGTGGTTTCCGGGGTAATGCCCATGTACGTGCCCCGAACCTCCGGGTCGGGCACCGGAAAGCGTTCCCCTACCAGATAGGGCAGCGCCATTACGCCATGGCTCCCCGGTTCGCTTGTTTCCAGCAGGCGGTTCATCGCCGCGTAATCCGCATGGGTGTCGCCAGAAAATAGACCGCTTACCCAATGGTGTACGTTGCCCGCATTTAAAAACGGAACTACGTTAATCACACGCCCCTGCGCCATGGCTGCCAGGTTAAAAACACCTTCGCCAGGCCTGAGCGCCGCCTCTGAAACGGTTGCCACCCAGCCAGATGTGCCCAGATTGATATTGTATTCCCCGGGCATGGCAATCCCGCTTGCGAGGGTCGTCGCGCCCGCATCCCCCACGCCGGCGTACACCGGCGTGCCTGCCGCATACCCGGTTTCCGCCGCTGCCTGCGCCGTTACAGCGCCAACCGCTTCATGGGAGGCAAACAGCCTTGGCAGTTTGTTTACGGAAAGCCCGCACGCGGCAAGCACTTCCACGCTCCACGCCCGCGTCTGCAAATCCATCGCCCCCGCGGTGGAGCAAGCGGTTACATCCCCCGCGCAAACGCCCGTCAGTCGCGCATTCACATAATCCTTGGAGCTGATCAGAAAACACCGCGCACGTTCAAAAAGAGCGGGTTCATGCTCCTTAAGCCACAAAATTTTAGGCAGGGAAAGCGTGCCATCCATAGCGTTTCCGGTTATTCGCGCCACCGTGTCCCGCCCCAGCCGTCGGTTCAGTTCCTCCGCCTGCGCAACGCCACGCCCATCTGAATAGAGGATGGCATTGCCCAAGGGTTGCAAATCTTCTCCAACGGGAATCACATCCTGCATTTGTCCGCTCATAACGATTCCGCTAATATCCCCGGCGGGGATGACCGACAGCAGCTGTGCGGACAGTGCAAGAAAAGCGTCCCACCACACCTGCGGGTTTTGCTCCTTGCGTTCGCCGTCAAATACGGTGGGAATTTCGCGGCTCGCGCTGTTTACCACGGTACCGGTTTGGGAAACCAGCACCGCTTTTACAGCCGTGGTGCCAATGTCAAATGTCGCGATGGCACGCATGGTTACACGCTCCTTACCGCATCCTGAATCCGCTCAATAAGCTCCTGCGCCGCTTCCGCCGAATGGGTGAGCTGTTTCATAATGGCGGAGCCGATAATCACCCCGTCAAAGCCGCTTCGCAATAGCTCCGTAGCCCGTTCGGGGGTCGCAATGCCAAACCCCGCGAACACCTTTGCATCACAGGTCGCGCGCGCCCGGCTGAGTAAAGGCAGGTAATCTTGATTGTCGTTTGCTTCGCCGGTCGGGCCTACATATAACTGTTGATAAATCAGCGGCAAGCCCTTAAAGCACGCTGCAAGCTCTTCCTCCGCGCTTTGCGGATGTATAAACCCCATGACATCCACCCCATAGGGCTTGAGCGCAGCAGCCAGCTCCACACGCTCGTGGTTGTGCATATCGGGCACAACCAGTACGTCAAACAGCGCTGCCTTCGCCAGCGAAAAGCAGGCCCCGCTGGCAACCAGATCATTATAGTAACCCATCAACCAGATGGGCGCGTCCACCGCCTCACGCAACGCTTGCCAATAGGTCAGGTCTGCCGCCAGCAAAGGGTCCACTTTCTCCTGCGCCTGACGAATTACTTCGCCATCCAGACTCGGATCCCTTGCAGGAAAACCGATCTCCAGCACATCCAGCCCCTTGTTACAGCAGGCGGCGGAAAGTTTCAGGCTTTCCTCCCGGTTGGGGTACCCCGCCACCAGATAGCCTATAAAGCTATGCCTGCGTTTGGCGAGCAACGCCCGCATCCTTTGGTTGTTCATGGTTCTCGCCCCTTTTACTTTGCGTCGCCCTTACCCAGTTTTTGCATGATAACCGCAAAAATGATAATGGCGCCGGTAATCATGTCCTGCATGTAGCTGGGCATCTGCAGCATGGTAAGCCCGTTGGCCAAAATCCCTAAAATAGCCGCGCCCACCAGCGTACCCACAATGTTGGGCACACCCTTGCGGCTTACGGTGCAACCAATAAACACCGCCGCGTAGGAGTTAAGAAAGTACCCCTCGCCCGCCGTGGTGTTGGCAGAGCCTACGCGCGAAGCGATCAGCATTCCCGTAATGCAAGCCATTACCGCGCAAAGCGCAAACGCGATGTTTTTATAGAGCTGAACGTTGATGCCGGCGATTTTCGCCGTTTCTTCATTGCCGCCAATCGCGTACATTTTCCGGCCCAGCACCATATGCCGCATCACAAACCAGAATATCGCCACAAACACAATCATCAGCACCGACAGCAGCGGAATGGCGCCGAACTTGAACGTCCCCAACCACGTAAACCCTTTGGGGATGTTCTGAAATACCGTCGCGCCGCCGGTAAGCCAGTAAATCACACCAGCGAGTACGGTGCTCATGCCAAGCGTGGTAATAAAGCTGAGCACCCGAAAACGGGCCACAATCCAGCCGTTGATCCAGCCTATGACCAGGCTGATCAGAATTGGCAGAAAAAAGCACAGCGGAAGCGGCAAGCCGGCCACCGCCAGCAACGCCGACATCACGCCGCCGAGGCTGGCCATACTGCCAATGGACAGGTCAAACTCGTTAATGCTCATCACCAGCGTCGCGCCAATGGAGATGATTACCAGCAGCGAAATCTGCCGGGTAATGTTAATGAAGTTCGTGAGCGTAAAAAACGATTTGGGGCTAAGCACGCTGAATATAACGATAATCAGCGCCAGCGCCAACAAGGTTCCGTAGGTTTGCAAAACCTTTTTCACACGTCCGGTTGTCATGGTGAGTTCCGTCCTTTCCTAACGGTCGTAGCAGCAGGCCAGCACCTGCGGCGCGGACAGGTTGTTGTTTTCCAGCAGCTCCCGTGTGCGGCCGCCGGAAACGATCAGTATACGGTCGGCCACGTCCAGCACTTCCTTCAGATCGGACGATACAAACACCACCGCGCTTCCTTCTCGCGCCTTTTGCCTGAGCAAACGGTGAATTTCCCCGCGCGTGTTCACATCTACCGCCTGTGTGGGTTCATCGCACAACAGCACGCGCGGCTGCGTCATCAGGGTTTTCGCGAATACAACCTTTTGCTGGTTGCCGCCCGACAGTTCCACCGCCCGCTGCTCCGTGTTCGCCATTTTAATGCGTAAGGCGTCGGCCATTGCGTCCACAGCCTTCTGCTCCCGCTTTTCATTCAACACGCCCGCATTGGCAAAAGTACTGATGCAGCTGAGCAGGATGTTATCCTTGATGCTCAGGCTGCCAATCATCGCTTTGCCGCGGCGATCTTCGCTGATCAGCGCCATCCCCCTGTGAAGCGAGCGCGCAGGGCTAGGGTTCTGGTACGGCTCGCCGCACAGCGCAACTTTACCGCCGATCGCCGACCGGTACCCATAAATACACTCCAGCATTTCCGTGCGGCCGCTGCCGCCCAAGCCAAACACACCCAATATTTCGCCTGCGTGTGCGTTCAGGCTGGCATCCTTCACAACGCCATCCCGGCTTTGCAGATGATCAACCTGTAAAAGCGTTTCTCCGATGTGCTCCGCACGGTCACGCGCCTCGCCCACCCATTGATCTGTCATTTTACCAATTAGCTGATCCTTGTTTGTGTCGGCTGTGCGAATCGTTTCCACCAGAGTGCCGTTTTTAAATACGGTAATCCGGTCCGTCAGCCGGAAAATTTCATCCATCCGGTGCGTCACATATAAAATAGCGGTGCCTTTCGCCTTCAAACGCGCCAGAATGGTAAACAGCAGCTCGCTTTCCCGGTCGGTAAGCGAAGCTGTGGGTTCATCCAAAATCAAAAGCTTGCAGTCGTTCATCATTGCGCGCACAATTTCCAGACAGGTGCGCTGCGGGGGCGACATCTCCTCCGCCGTTTTTTCCGGGTCCAGATCAATGTGCAGGGCGCTGGCGGTATCCGTAACCCGTTTGCGCATGGCTGCCCAGTCCACACGCCCGGCGCGAGTGGGATACGCTAGCCCAAGGTACGCGTTTTCTACTGCAGAAAAAGTGGGCACCAGCACCCGATCCTGATGGATAACGCTGATCCCGATAGCGCGGCTTTCCACCGGATTGTGAATATGCACTTCCTGCCCGTTCCACAGCACACGCCCTTCGTCCAGGCTGTACACCCCAGTCAGCAGTTTAATCAGCGTGGATTTCCCCGCGCCGTTTTCCCCCACCAGCCCGTGAACTTCGCCCGCTTCCAGTTGAAAGCCGATGTCTTTGAGCGCATAGATGCCGTTGAACTGCTTGCTCACATGCTCGGTTTGCAGCAACAAAATGGTTCCCTCCTTGGTAACGTCCCCGGATAGAAAGAGGACGCGGCATGGCGTCCTCTTTCCCGGCGGACCGTACGGGTTATTTCGCGGTGATAAAATCCTTCACGTTTTCGGCAGTAATCAGCGTTGCAGGCGCGTACATCTCGCCTTTTTCAATGGTTTCGCCTGCAAACAGCTTGGTCATTTGATCCACAACGATTTGCGCCATGCCTTCAAAGTTCTGCGCTACCGTCGCCTTGAGATTCGTGCCCTGATCGATCAGCGCCAACGCCTGCTGATTGCCGTCCACACCGGTCACAATGACTTCGTCGCGACCCGCTTCCATAAGCGCTTGCGTAGCGCCGATAGCCGGTTCGTCCCAAGCGGCCCACACAGCCGTTACGCTATCCTTGTCGGGGTTGGCGAGCAACAGGTTTTCCACCGTGGTTTGCGCATCGTTAATCGGCTGTTCGGCGGGAATGTGCTGCTCGGTAATCAGCTTGATGTCCGGGTATTCGGTCAGCAGCTTGTCAAAAGCTTCGCAGCGCTTTACCACGCCCGGATGCGGCCGGTGGGTCAGGGCAATCACGGTGCCTTTGCCGCCCATAAGCGTGTCAAACAGGTAACGGACAATCAGTTCGCCCATCTGATAGTTATCGCTGGTTGCGTTTACCTGCATCCCTTCAATAAAGCCGCTGTCGCAGCCAAACACGGGGATGTTGGCGTCAAATGCGTTTTGCAGCTGATTGGCAACCTGCGTGGGGTCGGCGCTCACCAGCACGATGCCGTCGGTCGAGGCCGAAACCACATCTTCAATCCGGCTGGCCAACTCTGCAAAGTCGTTGTTGGTGTTGATTACCGTTACCGTAGCGCCCTGCGCTTCCAGTCCGGCCTTCAGGTATTCCACCATTTGGTTGGTGGTAACAGAGGCAAGATAGGGGGTCATAACGGAAATTTGTTTGCCCGCGATGCCTTCGGCGTTAGCCATCGGCATAAGGGCCAGGGTCAGGATCAGGGCCAGCGCAAGAAACATACCAAGTTTTTTCATGAGGCAGTCCTCCTTTGTCTATGGGGTGATATTGCATTAGCGTTCCCGCTAAAGTTACCGTGACTCTTCCTGTGCGGTTCCGGTGAGCGCCCGCGCCGTTTCCAGATCGGTCAGCAGCATGTCCAGTTTCCCGGTCAGCAGTGCCGAGTGAATCGCCGCCACCTTGCTTAGCCCGATGGCGCACGCAACCACCTTGCTGTGGCGCAGGTCGCTAAGTCGCTGCCCGATGGAACGTTCCTGCAGCACGTCGATCTCCGCGCCGCTCGCGTCAAAATACGAATTGCATACCGACGATACCGCGCCTGCCGCCCTCAACGTTTGCAGGTCGGCAGCCGTCAACCCGCCCGCCTGCGCCGTGGTGGAGGAAGCCTCCACATTGCCGATGCCTACCAGCGATACGTCACAGGTGCAACCCCTGTCCAGCACCGAGCGAATGCTTTCCTCTTCCCTAAGCATCCGCGCCGTTTCCGCGCCGGACACCATCAGCGGCGCGTTGAGCACCATGGCCGTACCGCCGTATTCCCGCGCTAGCCGCATAGCGATGGCGTTTGCGTGCAAATCCGCCTGTTCACTGCCGATACCGCCTACCAGCGGCACAGCCGCGACAATTCGCTTGCCGCTGTTGTGCATACCCTCCACAATGGCCGCTACGGTCGTACCGCTCATAACCCCAACCGTTTGCCCAGTGCCCAGGCAAGTATCCACGTATACGGCAGCTTCTTTGCTAAATTGGGTCATGCGTTCTTCGCTGGTAGCGCCCATCGTGCGAACCACCAGCGCGTCCTTGAGATGAAAATCTGCCATCAGGCGCTGTTCCAGGGCGGTTTCATCGCTGTACGGATTGGCAATCTTGATTTCCACATAACGGTTTTCCCGCGCCTGCGCAATAATCCGGCTGATTTGCGGCCGGGAAATGCCAAGCCGCACAGCGATTTCCTTCTGGCTCATATCCAGCAGATAATACATTTCGCACACCTTTACCATTAAGCGGTCGTTATGAATGGCTCCCACGGGCATCCCTCCGCCGAACATAATTTCATTGTTTACAATTTCGTTCTTCTTCCCCATCAGCATAACACCGCATGTCTATTGTGTCAATATTTCAACCACTGAAATGAATTTCAACGTATGCCGTTCACGTTGATCCCATTGCTTTTCCCGCTGTAGGGTCTGCACGGCAACTCGTTATCGGCAGGGCGATGAGCGCGTGGCAACAGGTGCGGGCCGCGCCCTGCCAAAACCAGCCCTTGTTCGCAGGGCACTGCTGCAACGGTCTGGGCGAGGGCTGGCTTTCGCGACTCCTTTCCCAACATATTCGCAGCGCAAAAACCCCCGGCAGCGACCGATTCTCGCTGTCGGGGGTAATCAAGCTACAGCATTCGCGTATGCGTTTGCCGCTCACACGGTTCTATTTCAGGATGCTCCTTGCCAAAGATGCGCAAGATCGCCACGCAGTCGCGCCTTTTCCCTTATTTCCCCGGTTGCAGAATGTTTGGCACAGACACCGTAAGCATCTGCGCGATAGATTCCGCCACCATCTGGTGGTCGTGCGTCTGTGGCAATCCGGACACCGTCGCCGTGCCGATTACGCCCTGCCCTTCCACCCAAATTGGAAAACTGCCCCCACTCAGGGCGAACTCTGCCGTGCTCATGCCAAAGCCCTCCAAGGTGCGGTTCGCCATTTCCATTTCAATCGTTACGCGCAGCGAGCTTTTCCAGTTTTCCAGCACCGAGTTCATCTTGCGGCGAATCCAGCGGCTGTTGTTGGGCGTAGGCACGCCAACCGCGCAGCGGAAAAGCTGCACGCCGCCCACCGTAATGTCTACCGCCGCGTTGCCGCCATGTTCGGTCACCCTGTCGCGGATTATCAACCCCAGCTTCCAGCCGTCTTCCATGGTAAAGCTGGCAAAGCGCAAGCTCTTTTCCTGTTGCAATACCAAATCCAGCATCGTATTTCCATCACCGAACTCCGGATTCATCCGCACACCCTCCCATCCAGCATCGCGCTCGCCCATCAGCCTTGCAGCACGCGCGCCATTTCCGCCATCAGTTCCGGCACAGCAATGCTCTGCGGGCAATGCGCCGTGCAGGCGCCGCAGCCAATGCAATCCGCGGGCCCTGCATTCCATTTTTTCATGGGCGCAAGGTCGCCGATGAACCGGCTCAACTGGTAACGGTTGCAGCATTCCAATACGCGGGGAATATCAATATGGGCAGGGCAGTCGTCGCAGCAGTAACGGCAGGCGGTGCAGGGCACGGTAATCTCCTTGCGGAAAACCTCCGCGGCTTTTTGGAGAACGGCGTCCTGTTCATCCGTCAGCGGTTTAGCGGTTTCGAAGGTATGCACGTTATCCTGCATTTGTTCCAATGTGCTCATGCCGCTTAATATCACCTGCACGTTAGGCAGGCGCATCAACCAGCGGAAAGCCCAAGATGGAATGCTCCAGTCCGGCTGCGCATCTTTCAGGATTTTTGACGACGCTTGTGAAAGCTCCGCAAGCCGCCCGCCCCGCAGGGGTTCCATCACCACGACCGGGATGCCCAGTTCGGTAAGCGCCTCATATTGCCGCTTCATGCCGATGCCTTCCCAATCCAGATAGTTTAGCTGCAACTGCGCAAAGTCCCACGCATGGTGCGCGGCAAATGCTTTCAGCGTTTCCAGCGAACAATGCGCAGAAAACCCCAGATGCCGGATGCGCCCCAGCTTTTGCTGTTCCAGAAAGTAATCAATGCAGCCGCATTGCAGATACTGCGCCGCGCTGTGGTCATTGATGGCGTGAATCAGGTAAAAGTCGATGTAATCCGTTCGCAGGCGCTCCAGTTGCTCCGCAAATACGGCGCGGAAATCGGGGTTGGCCGCATACAGAAACTTGGTGGCGAGCCGAAAGCTCTCCCGTGGGTACCGCTGCATCATTTCCCCCACGGCCGATTCGGACTCCCCGCTGTGGTACACATAGGCGGTATCCAAGTAGTTCACGCCGTGGCGGTATCCGTAGTCAATCATCTCGGCAGCTTTCACCCGGTCTATCGGCCCATCCGTGCCTTGCAGCGGCAAACGCATATTGCCCATTCCCAGCAGCGACAGCTGATCATTTTGGTACGGTTTGGTAATCATGGGTTCTCCTCCTCACGGGTGCGCGAACCGCATGGGGATACGGTGCGCGCCTGGTAGCCCTACCTTACCACTTCAAGTGTACTTGAAGTCAATACCCTGCGCATAAAATCCCGTTAATCAAGCCATGCAGCCTGTTCTGCGCCGTAAAACGCATTTCTTGCAGGGAATCCACACGTTTTTCGCGAATGCTTTCTCGCACGATGGGAGGTGTTTTCATGGCCGCGAAGGCAACCGCCGTCCCCCAACTGATGGACACCGTCAGCGATACGCTGGAAAGCGCCGGGCAAACCGCGGGGCAAATCCTGACGAATTTGCCCATTTGGTTGAGTAAGCTGATTTTAGCGGCGCTGGTGGTACTGGTAGGCGTCATGGTTATCCGGTTGGGCCGCGGGTTAATCCACCGTATGGTGCAAGGTCGAAAAGGCGCGGGCGCGCGTACGCCCGGGCAGCGCGAGACGCTCCATTCGCTGGTAATCAGCGTGTTTAACTATACCATGTATTTTATTGTGATTACCGTTGTGCTGGGCGTATTCGGCGTCAACGTCACCTCCATGATCGCCGTGGCGGGCGTTGGCGGCGTAGCCATCGGTTTTGGCGCGCAAACGCTTGTAAAAGATGTGATTTCCGGCATCTTTCTATGGGTGGAGGGTAACATCACCGTAGGGGATATTGTCGAGGTGAACGGCCTTTCCGGCGAGGTGGAGGCTATCGCAATCCGCACCACCACCATACGGCATTTCAGCGGTAACCTGTATGTGATTCCCAACGGCGACATACGAACCGTTACCAACATGACCCGCTCCTACAAGCGCGCGATTGTGGATGTGCGACTCCCTTACGACGAACCGCTGGACACATTGCTCAACATCCTGACCGATGAAATGACCAAAGCGCCCGCCGATTTGCAAGGCCTGTCCGAAACGCCGCAAGTGCTGGGTGTGCTCAGCTTTGAATCCGACGCGATTATCGTGCGCATCGCGGCTATGTGCAGCGTAAAGGAAAACTGGGGCATTGAGCGGGAGCTGCGCAAGCGTATTAAAGAACGGTTTGACCGCGAAGGCATACAAATGCCCCACCTGGTCCGCGTATCCTGAATCCCGGCTGTCACAGCGCAAACCACGGCTCGCGGCGGCAGCCCGACCAAAGAAGAGAGGCGCCTTATGAAACGGCTGATTCTGGTAACCTCACCCCCCGCCAGCGGTAAAACCTACGTTTCCAAAGCGCTGGCGCAGCGGCTCAAGCATGTGGTGTATTTGGACAAGGATACGCTCATTGTGCTATCCCGGCAGATTTTTGAAGTGGCGCACGAGGAGTATAACCGCAGTTCCGCGTTTTTTGAGAAATATGTGCGGGATTATGAGTATAAGGCGATTGTCGCGCTGGCTATGGAAGCGCTGGCTTATGACGATATTGTGCTCATTAACGCGCCCTTCACCCGCGAGATACGCGATGTCGCCTATATGGACGCGCTTCGGGATCAACTGGCCACCAAAGGCGCAAGGCTCACCGTGATCTGGGTGCAAACCAGCCCCGAAGTTTGCCGCGAGCGGATGATCGCCCGCGCCAGCGATCGTGACGCATGGAAAATTGCCCATTGGGACGAGTACATCGCCACCATTCGCTTTGATGTGCCCGCCGAGCTGGACCGGCCGGATGTGCCCGATGATTTGCTGCTGTTTCAAAACAACACGCAGGAAGAGTTTGAAAACTCCATGCAAAGCATTCTTTCCACCATCGAAAGCTGAACCGCGGGCCTCCCCGTTCCTGCCCGGAAAACAGCCCGAGACAAGGCATGTCCACGGAAAAATGCTTGACATTCAATCCGGTTTCTGGTATCGTATTTCGGTAAGCCGCACAAGCGGGGTTTAAGCGCGCTTTTCAAGGCGCCGCCTTACGTTTGGCGAGTATGGAGTATGGAGGTGCTTAGCCATGTACGCAGTAATCGTATCGGGTGGCAAGCAATACCGCGTCACCAAAGGCGATACCATCTATGTTGAGAAACTCGACCAGGACAATGACAGTGTCATCAGCTTCGACGTTCTTCTGCTGGGTAGCGACGAGGGCGTGAAGGTTGGTAACCCCACCGTTGCGGGCGCGAAGGTGGAAGGGAAAATTCTCGGCCAGGTGAAGGGCGAGAAGATCATCATCTACAAGTACAAGAGCAAGAAGAACTATCACCGCAAGGCCGGCCACCGTCAGAACTATACCAAGGTGGAGATCACCTCGGTCGGCTGATGACCCGCATTACGGTAGCGTTCGAAGGTGAACGCATACAGCGGTTGGAGAGTGAAGGCCACGCGGGCGGGGCACCCGCAGGGGAAAACATCGTATGCGCCGCAGTGAGCGTACTGATGCAAACCTGTATCAACGCCTTGGAAGCCGTAGCCGGCGTTGTGCCCATCACCACAGTGGATGAGCAGGCGGCTAAAATCGCCATCACCCTTCCCCCCGTTGCCGGGCAACAGGCCCAGGATGCGCAAACCATTCTTCGAACCACAGTTTTAGGACTTACGGATATCTCCCATGAGTATCCGCGACTGGTGAAACTCAACATTTTGAATGGGAGGAACCTACCATGATGAAGCTGAATTTGCAGTTCTTCGCTCATAAAAAGGGCGTTGGCTCTACCCGTAACGGCCGCGACAGCGAAAGCAAACGGCTGGGCGCCAAGCGCGCTGACGGCCAGTACTCTTTGGCTGGCAACATCCTTTTCCGTCAGCGTGGCACGCACATCCATCCGGGCCTGAACGTGGGCATCGGCAAGGACGATACCCTCTATGCCCTCACCAATGGCATTGTGCGTTTTGAGCGTATGGGCCGGGATAAGAAAAAGGTCAGCGTGTATCCTGTGGATAACGCGCAGTAATTTTAGTCCCGCGCCGCAGGAGCGTGGGGCATACGCCCCCGCTCCTTTCTTTTATATCCATTCGCAAAGACTACGTTTGCGCGCGCAAACATGCAGCGGCGGAAACAGAAAGCCCGCTGCTGGGTGGTAAGCCCGCCGTTTGTCCGTTGCCTGCCTGTAAACAATCTATAGCCTCGTCTCCCGTTTGCCAATGGATTCACCCATCATGGGAGGGATTTTCACATGATCGGTACCCTGATTAATGTTGCGGCAATCATTGCCGGCTCCGCGCTGGGGTTATGCATCAAGCGCGGATTTCGCCAGAGCATGGCCGATGTCGTCATGCAAGGGCTTGGCCTTTGTGTGATGCTGATCGGGCTCAGCGGCGCGCTGAAAACGGGCAATGTGTTGCTGATGATCCTCTCCATGGTCATCGGCGGCGTGCTTGGGTCGCTGATCGGTATCCAAAAACGCGTGGAGCAGCTTGGCGAATTTGCCCAGCGCAAGCTCACCCGCAACAACGAGGGTAGCAATAGCACCTTCGCGCAGGGCTTTGTAACCGCCAGTCTGGTGTTTTGCGTAGGGGCAATGGCCGTCGTAGGCTCACTGGATAGCGGCATCCGGGGCGATCATAGCACACTGATTGCGAAAGCCGCACTGGATGGCGTTGCGTCGGTGGTGTTCGCGGGCGCCCTTGGCCCGGGCGTAATGTTATCCGCCTTGCCGGTACTGCTGTACCAAGGCACCATCGCCCTGCTGGGCAATGTGGTAGCTCCGTTACTCAGCGACACGGTGGTGCAGGAAATGAGCGCTGTCGGCGGTTTGCTGATTGTGGGCATCGGCCTAAACATGCTGTTAAAGTCCGAAATCCGGGTTGCCGATCTGCTGCCCGCCATCTTTGTTCCGTTTCTCTACTACCCAATCGTCAGTCTCTTTGGTTGATCGGATTGTTCCGTTGCCCAAGCCGCCACGGCTTCCTTGCGCGCAGAAAACGGAATGAATCCAAACGCACCATAACAGGTTTCGTCTGGCATCATCCTGAAGGACGGATGCAAATCGAATCGTACCAAACCATTAAAGCGATACAGCGACACTCAAAACATCCTCCGTCACAAGAAGCATGTTACCCGGGCAGAGGATTGCCCCATAGTACCAAGCAACGTAAAGCGATCACTCGGCGTTCAAAACACCCTCCGTCACAGCCGGATGCTCCCGGCAGGTGACAGAGGGCGTTTTCATGATTTCTTCTTTCGACCCCGGCGTGGGCAGGCATTGCCCCCATTGTCGCAGCAGGCCGCGGAGGTTTGCGCCCATCCGCCGCCGAAGCGTTGTACAGGCGCGTTTCGAATACCATTGCGTACTTGCCGCACGCCGCATGTGTTTTACGCGCCAGCGTTACTCGATGCCGCGAATCTTATCAAACGGGAACACCACACAGCGCACATGCCCGATAATCTGGCTGCGCGTAAGCGTCGCGGGTTTGCCGTAGCCATAGTAGTTACGGCTGTCGTGGCTGTTATCGCGGTTGTCGCCCATCACAAAGTACTCATCCGGCCCGAGCGTCATTTTTTCCATGGAGAAACCGTCATTGTTGCGGTCTGGCGTCAGGTACGGTTCCGCAAGCGCTTCGCCGTTACGGTACACCACATTGTTAATGACTTCGATCGTATCTCCCGGCACGCCCATCAGGCGTTTTACGAAATTCTCGGTACGTCCGGGGTACTTGCAAATCACAACGTCCCCATCCTGCGGTACGCCAAACAGATACTCCGGCTTGGTTACAAACATGATTTCGTTGTTTTGCAGGGTATCGCACATGCTCTGCCCATCCACGCGGATCGGTTCAAACAGGAAGGTGCGAATCAGCAGCGCGATGACCACGGCAGAACCCAATGTCAGTACCCAGCTGAGAATTTCCTTGCCCACGCTTTTCTTTCCCTTCGCGGGTTTTGCCCTCTCGGCGGCTGGCGTAGCCGTTTCCGCTGCGGCGGTTTCGACCGGGGAAGATTCCCCGTTTTGCGCCACGGGCGCCGTTTCGTTTTCCGTTTTTATTTCCTCGTTTGTTTCGGTCGGTTTCTTCTCGTTTTCCGGTTCCATGTTCATAGCCTCCTCACGGCTGATTCATCATTTGTTGCAAGGTTTCGGCTTCCGGAATCGGGCCCTGTGTAATCACTTTCTTGCGTCGCTTTACAAAAACGGCGCGCTCCAGCATGACGATTCGCCCACAACCCAGGCACTTCATTTTCACATCCGCCCCGATCCGGATCACCTTCCACTGATCGCTGCCACAGGGATGCGTTTTTCGCATTTGCACCACGTCGCCAAGACGAATCTCATCCATATGACAACCTCCTTTTTTGAAACACTAGCAGCATTATACAACCTGCCGCGACAAGTTTCAAGCGCACAAACGCCCGCGGCGAGCCGGAAAGGCCCGCCGCGGGTAAATTAACTGTGAACTTTTCAGCGCTGCCCGCACACGGGGTCAGGCTTTCAGCGTACTCAGGTATGCATGGCAGGCCGCGGCGGCTTCCTGCCCCTCGTTCATAGCCCGCACCACCAAACTCTGGCCGCTGTGCATATCGCCGGCAACAAACACGCCTTTGCGCTCGGTCTGGTATTCCTTAGCAACCACATTGGTACGCGCGTCACGCGGCAAGCCAAACGCGTCCACAAGCGTATCTTCCGGGCCGGTAAAGCCCATGGCAATCAGCACCAGATCCGCGGGCCAGCGGCGTTCAGTGCCCGGCACAACCTCGAACGTCATACGCCCGTTCTCGTCTTTCACCCAACGAACATCATCGGTAACCACTTCACGAATCGCGCCTTTTTCATCACGCTTGATTTCTCGGGCGTTCACCAGATAGTTACGGGGATCGCCCCCAAACCGGGCAATCGCTTCCTGTTGCGCATAGTCCGTTTTCAGGGTGCGCGGGTATTCCGGCCACGGGTTTTGTTCCGCACGGTCTTCCGGCGGTTTGGGCATAATCTCCAGTTGATGCACACTGCGGCAGCCCTGCCTGAGCGCGGTACCAACGCAGTCGGTACCCGTGTCGCCGCCGCCGATAATCAGCACATGCTTATCCTTGGCGTTCATTTCTTCCGGCACAGGGCTTTGGCTATCCATCAGGTGCTTGGTGGCGGTGGTTAAGTAATCCACCGCAAACACCACGCCCTTCCCTTCGCGGCCTGGAATGTTCAGGTTGCGGGCTTTTCCGCTGCCGCAGGCCAACACCAGCGCATCAAAGGAGCGCAACAGCTCCTCGGCAGGCTGATCTACCCCGACATGCGAGCCGGTCACAAAGGTAATGCCTTCCTCCCGCATCAGTTGAATACGGCGGTCGATAATCTTCTTGTCCAGCTTCATGTTAGGAATGCCATACATCAGCAGGCCGCCAATACGATCGGCACGTTCATACACCGTTACCTGATGCCCATAGCGGTTAAGCCGCGCGGCACAGGCAAGCCCCGCGGGGCCGGAGCCGATCACCGCCGCTTTTTTCCCCGTGCGGGTTTTGGGCGGACGCGGCTTCATGGCCAATCCGGAACTGACCTTTGTTTCCTTTGAACAGGGCAAGGGCTTTGACATCGCGCTGGAAGATACGCAAATCTCCGTA
>Ga0183100_1001084_pt1 | contig 15104 bp, 11 predicted proteins | sample Biomet2_FD_127789 | JGI IMG/M metagenome (GOLD analysis project Ga0183100, IMG submission 127789) | Microbial communities from bioreactor (seeded with anoxic lake sediment) at LBNL, California, USA - Biofuel metagenome 2 | ecosystem: Engineered > Bioreactor > Anaerobic > Unclassified ...
GATAGCCACCGCCCCCGAGGCCTCGACCTCAATAGTCCCCTCGGTGTTGAGCAGACGGACGCTGATCCGTTCGCCAGCCGCATTGGCCGGGTATTCGGTCACACCCAGCAGAGGTTCACCGGGATCACACAGGGCCAGCTCCCCATTGAGCAGCGTGACAAGCCGATAGCCGACGATAGGCACCCCGGCCGCAAAGACGCGGCGGGATTCATTGCGGTACGCCATGGCCTATTCCCCTCCCCGTTCGTTGTGCTTTTTCAGCCACGCGGCATGCGCCTTGGGGTGTGCCTTGACCACATTGCCAAGGGCCTGTCCTTTGCTCAGGCCCTTGGCTTCCTCTGCCGCGACCAGGGCGTCGAAGTCCGGAGCGGCGGCAGTGGGATCCGCCGCCGGGCTCAGAGGCGACTGCGCCGCACCGGCCAGCGCGCCGAGAGCGGCCTTGCCCGCCTCCGACAAGGGAATGTGGTCGGACGGGATCAGGCCGGCGTTGCCCGACTGCTCCGCCTGTCCGGACGCAGCCGGAGCCTGGGGCAGGAACGCGCCCATGGCCGTGGCCTGCTCGGCCGTAATGCCGGTGGCCACAAGCGCCGCCACCTTGTCGCCCATCTCCTTGCCCATCAGGGCCGCCATCACGCCCAGGCAACGGCCCCGTTCGCTGTCGACGGCCGCCTGAATGGCATCGGCGTACTTGGCGGACAGCTCGTTTTCCACCTCGGCGCGATGCTCGGCCGCCACGCCCGAGTGTTCCGCCTTGAACTTGGCCAGATCCATGTGCACCTCCTGCACAATGTGGTTGATGAAATCGGCGCGGCTTTCGATGCGGTCGACCAGCCCCAGCTCCAAGGCCTGCCGTCCCAGAAAAACCCGGCCATCGGCCATAGCCTCGGCGGCGGCCCGGTCAACCTTGCGCCCCTGGGCTACAGCGTCGAGAAACAGGCCGTACACTTGGTCCAAACTCTCCTGGAGATAGACCCTGGCCTCATCGGAAAGCGGTTCATCGGGGTTCCCCATGGCCTTGTATTTTCCGGCCGTGAGGTAGGTGACATCCACGCCCATCTGCTCGTCCCGGCCCGACCAGTCCGTATGCGTCAGCACCACGCCGATAGAACCGATCTGGGCCGAAGCCTGGATGCCGATCTCCCGGGACTGGGAACCGACCCAATAAGCGGCCGAACACATGAGGTCCGAAGCGTAGGTATAGAGCGGCTTTTGCGCCCCCACCGCCCAGGCGATGCCGGCCAATTCCTCGGTGCCGTCCACCGTGCCGCCGGGCGAATCCACATCCAGCAGGATGGCCCGCACGGCAGGATCCTGGGCGGCATGGACAAGGGCCGCGCCGATCTGGCGCATGGAAGAAATTCCCAGCCAGCGGTTGCCATTTTTTGCCAGCGGCCCGGCCATGCTGACGATGGCCAGGGAACCGGCGCGCTCGTAGAGGCGTTCTTCCTGGCCGGACGCGGTGGCCAGAGCGGCCATGGTGGCATCGGGCTGGCCCCTCCCTTTCATGTCGCGAAAAAAGGCCGCCAGCCGTTGCGGTTCCATGGCCCACAGTTTTTGCGTCTGGAGAGTCACGCGACCTCCTCCGTGGCATGCTCGACCGGCACCGGCTCTTCATCCTGGCCGGGAACTTGGATAGCCAGGGACACGGACGAAGGATTCGGGACCAAGCCATGACGGGCGTACGTGCGGCGCTCCCTGGCGATGGTGCGGGCCATGGTCTCCGGATCCGTACCCCGCGAGTACAGAATCCCAGTGAGGGACTCGGACAGGTTGTCCAGGCCAATTTGTTCGGCCGTACGCTCTTTGACCGGATCGATCTGGCCACGCGGCGGCCGGGTCCAGGAGGCGGCGCACCATGCCCGGCGCGCTGCATAAAAATCTGGCTTGCCTTTAGGCACGATCAGGTAGCCGCGCAGCCATGCCTCCTCCAGGACCATCTCCCAGACATGGCGGAGATAGCCACGCACGAACCAATCCTGGAACAGCGTGTAGAGCTTCCAGACTTCCAGCAACGCGGCCCGGGCCGAGCTGTAATTGGTGCGGGAAAAATCCTTGGCCACCACCTCGTAGGGCTGGCCGGTGGAGGCGGCAGCCACACGCAGAAGACGGGTAAAAAACTGGTCGAAACTCTGCGGCGGGCGGGGATTGGCCAGCAAATGCGGCTTGTGGCCGGGCTGGCCCACGATCATCGTGCCCGGTTTCAGTTCCTCCGGGTATGACGTGGGCCCCACTTTCTTCTTCCCATCCAGCCCCACGCCTCCCCCGAATTGATCGCCAGCGGCTTCCATGAAAACCGTAAAACTGGCCGCAATAACGGCGGACACCAGCTCGGCATCCGCATACGCGGAAAGATCGGAGAGCTGTTTCATAGCCGGTGCCAGAGCGCTTTCACCGCGAAACTGCTCAGGCATCTTGCCATGGCGACGGTGCAGGCACCCCCAGCGGTGGCCAACCTTCCGAGGTACGCGACGAAAGTACGCGCTGGAGAGTCCGGCCAAAGGCCGGCCATCGGGCGGTTCGGCCAACCAATAGGCCAGCGGCCGACCATTGGTCCCCATCTCCACGCCGCGCCGGAGCATCGGATCCAGGCTCAGGTCTGAAGGGGTACGCAACCGGGCCGGATGCAGCGTCTGGAGAGCCAGGCCAAAATCCCGATCGGGTGCATCCAGCCAAACCGGCACCTGGATGAATTCGCCCAGGACGAACATGGACCGGCACACCTGGAACTGGATGTCGTCAAAATGGTCGGTATCAGCGGCGTCGGCCTCCCGGCACCAATTTTCCCAGGCCTTTTCCGCGCTGTCCGCGAAGGCATCGGCCTCATCGTCATCAAGACCAAGAGCGGCCATGTCCGGAGTGGACTGGGGACGCAGGCCCGGGCCGGCCACATTGAGAGCCAGAGAATCGACAATGGACGTGGCGTGCCCGTCGCTGGCCGCCAGCGATTCGGCCCGGGCCGCAACCAGATCCGCATCGCGTTCTTCGGTGTAGAGGTTGATGCGCGCCGGGGAAAAATTGGCCAGCGTGCCCTCTTTGCTGGCCGCCGTCCGGCGTACGGGAGCCACCTGCCCACCCAGCGCGGCAAGAGCGGACATGGCCGCCCGGGCCTGGACACGGCGCAGACCACGTTCCGGCGAGACGTAGCCGATGACTCTATCCAGCAAATTGGCCATCAGGAGTACCTCCCCGGGATCAGGGAGATAAAGGCGGGGCTGCCGCAGCCGGCAGCCTGATCCTCAACCGTGGATTGCCCATCCAACCAATCAAGATGCGCCTGGATGGCAGGCAGATCGGCGCGCCGCAGACGACGGGTGCCGATGGTGTATTCCTGCCCCTGGGACACGGCGATGAGGGCCGCCTTCCAGGCTTCGAGGTGCTGCTGTTTTTCCGCTCGGGTGAATATGGCCATGCCCGAGGGCTACCATAGTCGTCTGGGCCAACTGGTGGACGCTGGAGACAATAGAGACAATGGAGACACTTTTTTCAGGGGGGAATTGACCAGTCAGCAGAAGGTCAGAGACAAGACACGCGATGAAAAAGATGGAAAAGATTTACAAAAAAAGACTTAAACGGCGGGCAATTGAAAAAAATATTCGGTATAAAGCAAAGGCAGCAGTCCATCGGTTATAGACCAGCGGTAGAGGGCTAAGGTTTGGGTTGCCCGGCACGGCATCGTTAGGTATAAATCTCTGGTTCGAGGGTTTGGTTTTCAATTTTGTGCGAACAATAGAACTTTTTGCGGGTAATGCGCAATGAATCATCTTGAAGATTATTTTCAAAACGAATTCAATATCGACTTTTCAGAGCTCCAGGACGTTGATACTCTACTCGGAAAAATCCTTCCAGATTTTATAAATACATTTGATGAAGAGAAAAGTTCTTGGCCGTATAGTAAAAGCGCTGGCAAGGAACAAGACAAAAATAAACCACTTGATGAAGGGGGAAAAACTGATTCGTGCAGTGAAAAAGCCAACACAGAACAAGACGAAGATGAATCATACTCGTTTAGCACAAACTCAATGATTTTAAATATGATGTTTATGGCTCTAGAAAAAGCAACAAGAGGGACTCTTTTTCCAAAATTTATAGCAGAAAATATTATCTCAAAAATATTAAAAGATAGCGAGGGAAAATGGATCAAAATAACAAAAAAAGGTCTTTCAAAATACATAGAACAAGTATGTTCTAAAATTAAAAAAAATGGAGAAATTACGTATTCAAGAACTTATGGACATAATGACCCTCTTTCTTTATTTTGGTGTAATGGATTGGTAGAAGTTGAAAAACGAAATAATCCTCACAACCCCTCTTTAGGAACAATAGAGCAAAAAATAAAAGAAATTGCAACTGAATTTCGAGAAAAATTTAAAAGAATATGTAACCAATTTTCATGCGAAGAGAACACTCCCATTGCTATTTTAGATTTTGGTGATAATCAAAGCAAATACCAGCAAAACATTCATCCTTTTTTGGTTCTTAGATTACTTTATTTAGAGCTTGAACTGTTCAAAAATGACCAAAAACATTCTATCTATAAAAATGACTTCTTTAGATTTTTTGAAAGGAAACTCCATCTTCAACTTTCATATAATGATATACCAGATAGCCGATTTGACCCTGCAGAATTAGTCTTAAGCCTTGAAGGTGCCTTACTAAGCGGCGGGGATAACTCTGTAAGCGACCAGACTATTGAACGGGCATTTCACGTTATTGAAAAATATCAAGACGCAACACCATATTGGCGCCCAGTTAACCCTTTATATGCAACGCCTCAAGGACAAATATTACTTCCACTTAGTGTGGAAGTGGCCAATTCACTGCTGCGTATTTGTGTTAAGAGAGACGATATAGCTCAAAAGGAATCTCCATTCTCCAAACATGCAAGTTTATTTAAGCGCTATTTTCAATGGCTCAAAGCTCGAGTCAGGCAGATTCCAAAGACTGACACGGACAGCAACGTTTATTTTGGATGGGAATCTGAACATGTTGGCAGTGAGAAAAAAATAGATATGTTCCAAACTAGTGAGATAGCATGCTTTCTCATAAACTACCGGCATATGCTACAAGATCGCATAGCACGTCGAAGCCTCGCCGTTTCCGGTTTACAAGTTGACTGGTCGACAATGACCAAGCGTATAGATAGTGAATCATCTTCAGACTATTGGGATAAAAACATCGGAAATCAAGAATCATTACTTGAGCTAGATGAAGATTGTGAATATAGAATATTTAGCCATATTAAAAAAAGCTTTATACTACCACGTGAAAAGAATGAACTAGAAGATGCAAAATATTCTATGTTGCTGTATGGCCCTCCAGGCACGGGGAAAACAACTGTTGCAGAAAAGCTCGCAGAGTCATTAAAATGGAAACTTATCACTATTACCCCTAGTGATTTCCTAGCAGGCGGCTCTGGCGAGGTCGAAGCAAGAGCCAAAGCAATTTTTAGATGTCTTAACGAACAAAAAGATGGGGTTATATTATTTGATGAGATTGATCACTTTCTTTTAGACAGAGAGTCAAAGGAATATCAAAATCAGCAAGGCATATTTCAATTTATGACACCTGGAATGCTCCCAAAAATAAAAAAACTGCATGACAATAAGAGAAGTATTTTCATCATTGCTACAAATTATGAAGAACGTATAGACCCAGCGATCAAACGGAAAGGGAGAATTGATATTAGCTGTGCACTTATGCCCCCTGCTTTTAAACAACGGTACAAAATTATAAATAATATTTTATCAAAAAAAACTGTAACTGGGTCCAGTAAAATTGCTAGAAGAGTTATCGATAATTTTATCAATTATTTTTGTCAAAAAACAAATTTATGCACATACACTGATATTGCCACAATAAGTGACAAGATAAGCAAAAATTTTACGGCGGACCAATTAAATAAGCTAATGGAACCTTCCCAAATTCCAACTCCATCAATTACAACTCAAGCATATCACTCTAAATTTTTTGAACCCACTTCTAATAGCGGAAAGGATGATCCAAAAAACATAGAAAAAACACCATTGATTGAATTTTTTCTTGCATGCCTAATAAAATATCAAAAAAATAATAAATTTAGTATACCAAAGACTATCTCCTCAGAGGATCGAAGTATAATTCGTCTTTATAAGACTAAGAAAGACTTCAAATTAAACTGCACTCAACTACAAGACTTATTTAAAAAACTATTACAAGAAAAGAATCATTCTAAAACTAAAAAATAAAATATGGACAAGACAAAAAATAATTTTAGACCAAATTTAGTCTTAGCATTAGGCATTATATCGTGCCTGATTGGTGAGAAAAAATGTATATATCTAAGCACACCAATAACTAACGGTAAAAGATTATTAAATTGGTACCAAAACAATCTACAAGATTCACCTAAAGATACTTCTAACTATCAAAATAATCATCTTAAATATGTTATCAACCCAAATTGTAATGATGGGAAAAAATTTGCGACATATCTACGGGAGACAACATCTTCTTTTGTTTTGGATCCATCCTGTCTCCAAATTGATAATTGGTCACAATCTGACTATCTGGAGCTATGGGATAAAATAATTGAAAAATTCGCAGAGGAAGTTCGATTCAACGACGGATGGGAATATAGCAACGGTTGTGTACATGAATTAATTTTAGCAAAACGATATGGAATTCCTACGAAAAACAGGCTCGGTTTTCCGATATCGGTAGATGAAGCCATAATGTCTTTAACGGCTTCAATCTCACGACTGAAAGAAGTTGGCATCAATACCCAGAAAATTGAAGCTTCGCTTTCAGAAATTATTCAACTCAAGTATCATTGCGAGTCGTCTATGTATAAAGATCAAGTACTGGACAGCCTAGCCTCTACTGCAAACATTGCTCAATTTGTTAGCTTTTCTCCCGAATTGGAGCAACGATTCTCTTGTGTCTTTGGATTTGAGCAAAATCACTTATTTTCTTCAACATTAGAAGCAATTACTGCGCTTTTGCAAGCATCTCCAGAAAAATCAGTAAATGTACGCAGCTTTCGCCCTGATCAACCGCAGGGCAATGAATTTCATTACGGATTAATCAATCCACAAGATGCGCTTGCTCATGTTAAGCGTCTTGCCGGTATAGGTTTTTATACAATTGTAAATGAGACTGTTGATATTAATGACGGAGGCGTTTCTGGTGTCCTCCAGGGGGGGTGCATGGAATTTGCCCCTGGAGTTGTGCCAAGATTTGTTGAGAAAGACTCGGCAGAACCAATTCCTGCTCTTCCGCGCGTGCTCGCTATGAATATGTTGCGAACAGTATATGGGTTCAATCCTGCACTTGACTATCCAGAGGGATTTCGTGTCGAATTTAGCATTCACCCCAAGCCGCGTGGCTGGAGAAATACACACACTATAATCTGGGAGGAAGAGAGAGTCAGTGAGGTCCCCATTCACCCATTTTTCACTTGGCCAAACAAATTCAGCCTTCTACTAGGCGATAAGGCATATGGTCTACTTCTAGCTAGTTTGTTAGATGTGTTTGTACCACGAACAACTGTCTTTGCTCGTAACAAACATATAGGGATTTTTACCTTTGGAGATCCAACTGGCGCTGGAAAATATTGGACCCGTACGTGCCCACGTGTTCAGGAACCTGGCCATTTTTCAACAATTAGGGGATGGAATGATCCCTTCGGGCTTATGGATAGTGAAGACCCTCACAATCAAGCACTTGCTTCATGTCTTGTACAGGAAGAAGTTTCTTCAATATTTTCAGGGGGTTTAATTACTGACGCCAATAATAAGATTATTATTGAAGGAGTTGTTGGTTTTGGCGATCGTTATATGCTTGGTGATGCCAAGCCCGTTAAACTTCCCCAATTTATTCTTAATGATATCCAAGATGTTTACATTAAATTGTCAAAAACTCTTGGAGCTACACGTTTTGAATGGGCCCACGATGGGCATACCGCCTGGATACTACAGTTACATATGGGGATTACCAGTAGCTCTGGAAGAATCATTTATCCTGGGAAGCCTGACAATTGGATCGATTTTAATGTCAAGGACGGCTTATCATTGCTGCGTACTTTAATTGGTTTCATAAAAAAAACTAATAAGGGCATACGAGTTCATGGCCATGTAGGTATGTCGAGCCATATCGCAGATCTTTTAAGAAAAGCTAAAATACCTTCGATACTGGTCGATACAACAAATAAGTTTAAAAACAAAAAAATATTTTTTCCAGTTGGTAACTTTAATTTGTGACAAAATACAATTCAATACTATATGCACAATACCAAACATAGTAATTTACTGATATTATTTTGTATGCATCAAACATTTTTTTGTTTTGGAATTTTATTTTTTTTCCTTTTAATATAGCGTTCTACACTCTTTTCCAACACGCGCATTCCTTTCACATCACCTAAGCGAACATGCTTCAATTCTCCCTGTGCGATGAGTTTATACACAAAGCTCCGAGAACAGTTGAGACGCTCCCGGACCTTGGGCACGGTGAGGAGTTTCCCTTCGGCGGCGCGATCATAGGGCAAGTTGGTATTGCTCATGGGTTCCTCACAATCTGCGGCCGGCCAGAATGCCGCTCGCACGGCGGGCAGCCTGGGCCAGGGTTGATTGTTCATCCTGCCCCGTGCGGCCAGAGGACGCAGCCGAGACGGCATCTTCGTCCTGGTCCTGTGAGGACAGATACCGAAGGCTTGGAGTCCAGGAATCGTCCACACAGGCGTGGGCGATCATTGTCGCATCAAGCAGATGATTTTCCCGATTGAGCTGCTCCCACACAAACCTGCCATCGCGGTTGCGCACCAACCGCTCGGCTGCAAGCTGGCGGGCATAATCCTCGCCGACTTGGCTGTGCAGCAACATAGGCTGGCGGGCATCGGGCATAAGCCGCTTGAACAGCAGTATTTTCAGATAATTGACATCCAGCAAAAAGAGCTGCAGGCCGCCGGGGATCGCGCGACCTGAATGAGGCAATTTATCGATTGTCGTCCAGGAGACAGGGACATGGTGATCACGAGAACGTCCCTTAATCGGAAAAAGCCGACCATCACCGCGCGCCCGGCACCAGGAATAGACCTCCTCGGTACGGGTCATGACTTGGTGCTCCGAGGCGTTCCCCCCTGAATCAATACCGGCCCGCCAAATGCCCATATCCGCACCGGCCCGGCCCAGCACCGGATATCGGGCCTCATGGATCAGGGCCATGACGTCCTCCCACGTAAAGACTTGGCCGTAGTCGATGAGCCAGCTCTGCATGGAGGCCCCCCAGGCCAGGACCGAAAACCAAAAACTTTTTGCCTGGGTGTCGATGCCGCAGGTCAGGGCAACGGCTTCGGCCGGCACAACCTTGGCCGGCAACCACATGGCACGGCGAGTCAGTATCTCCGTTTCCTGGGTGGCCAACTCCACCGCCTTATGCGGCATGGCACCACGGCCATTGTAGTATTCCCGCTTGAGGCGATCATCATCGGAATCTTCAGCCGCCAGCTTGTCGGCGGCAATCTCCGAAAGAGACACAAACCGCGACACCAGCGACGGCAAATGGAAACCAACCGAACGAGGCTGCAGCACCGGGGCATCGGCGCGCCATTCACCGCGTGACACCGCCACATCCCGGGCATGGTCGGTCCAGAGGTATTTGCAGTGGGGGCATTTATAGCGCCCCAGGCGACGACGCTTGACCTCGCGCGGATCCGTGCAACCCTCCAGCGCCACCACCCGATCCAGAGTCATTTCCTGCAACGATCCACACGCCGGACAAACCACGTGATAATGCCGCAGCTCGTCGCATTCCTTGGTGATGATTTGCCAGATGGCGCTGGACTCGTCCCCCTGCGGCTTGGAGATCAGCAGATGCTTACGCTTCTGGCTGTAGCTGATCGTACGTTCCCGAAACTCGTGGATCGGTGCGCCCTGCCCGGCAATCTGTCGGTAGAGATCAACCTCGTCGAGGAATTCATGCATGACGGATACAGATGCCCGCTGACTGGGAGACTGCGCCGAGGCCAGATACAGCGTGGATCCATCGCGCAGCTCTATCGCCCCCCTGGTATCGCGATGGTAGAGGCGGCGCAGTTCGGCGCAGCCCCGCATCCGGGGCAACAGTTTTTTTTGGACGGCCCGGGCCAGCGTGTCTTCGTCAGGCATGCCCAGCAGCTTGGGGCCTGGAAAAAACTCCATGCTGTAAAACATGCAGGCGAGCATCAATTCCGTTTTGCCAATCTGGGGACTGGCGCAGACATCCACCTCCTCAATGTACGGCAGAAAAAGCGTGTCCATGATCCCGGAAAGATACGGCGTGGCGTCAAGGCGCAGGCGCGACCCGGCATAGGGCCCGTCCTGCACGACGATGTTCCTGGCCGCCCAAGCAGATACGGGCGGTTTAACGCGTTTACGGAAAACGCGGCGTTCGGATTCGGTAAAAGCCAGATTCACAGATCCACTTCCGGCAAGCATTCAATCATTCGCGGTCGGATATGGACCGGCCGCGCCCCGTCACGCACGGCCTTGCGCCGGCAGGCGTAGTAGCCGCACGTCACTTGCCGTCGAAACTTTGGAATAAAAACCTTCCCGCAATACGGACAGGTCTTTTCGCCGCCAAACGGGAAGTAACCATTTCGGTGCCGCCCGCTGCAGAGATTCATGCCGCCACCTCTCGCAGCTCCAGACCAAACCAATAGATCTCGCCAAAAGCCCTTACCTGTTCCGTGAAGGGTCGCTCCCCCAACTCGTCGCTAAAAAGCTTTATCGGCATGATCCCGTCGTCAGGGATTCCAGCCACCTCCCGGCACCAACGTTGAAAGGCTTCATACAAATCCTTTGCCGTGACCCGGGCCTGCGTTGAGCGATCGCAGCAATCACGCAGGAAACGGGATACAGGGTCGGTGTCCTGCGCCAGCGCCACGCCCTGCTCTGCCGCGCAAGCCGGGCAAAACACCACGCCCTCGCCATCCGAAATGGCATCATCCGCCCAGACCAGATGCCCGCCCTCGCAGTATTCGAGCTGCCCGCTTGCATGGAGTCGGTCCAAACGCTCGACCTCGGCAACCAACATGGCCACAGCGACGATCAGGCCGGCACGCACGGGTTTATTCGGGGTTTCATTTTCCAGCGCATCGCCAAACGGCCAGGGAATTGGACCTGGAAACCCCGTCGGGAGAGCTTGGCGCAACTCGCTTTCCTGTCGCGTGATTGCTGCCAGAGCCAACGCGGCACCGGCCTGGGCTAACTCGCCCCGACGGTGGCCATCGTCGAGGTCAGGGTCAAACCCCTTGCCGATCTGCTTCATGCGTTCGTCGAGGACTTCGGCCAGGATGCCCATGGTGTCTTTCGAAATGGCCATGTCTTTACCTCCCTGGTTTATGCCGCCCATTCGGCAAACCGTTCCAGGCAGCTCGAATGGTTACAGGTTCATTCCGCATCGTCAGCGTGGGCATCGGCAGGCCCAGACACGAACTCCCTGTCCGCCGACCATGCATCCATCAAATCCGCCGTCGCTTCTTCCCAAAGGCTCAAGAACTCCTGGAGTTTTGCCTCCTCGCCGCCGACTGCGGAGATAATCCGCGCGCCCATCAGCGGTCCGAAGTTCTCGAGCTGGGCTTTGAAAAACTGTGCCCTGGCCGCCAGTCCACGCTCCACGTCGGCCTTATCAACCAACTTGCCCTCGGCTTTTTCCCGTCGGAGCTTTGCCCATTTGGCCTGCTCGGCCTTGTGATCGGCATCCGACTCCAACCGCCGGCGTGCTGCCGCTGACAGCTTGCCATCCTCCTCCTTGGTCACCGTGGGCAGGTTCGCGGCGTAGGCCAACAGCACCGCTTCCTCAAAACGGCCACTGGCATCCGCCGGCAACAGGCCGGCTTTGCAGTCACTGTAAAATTTCGTTTTTTGGATGGCGAAGCCACGCCCCTGCAGGTAGGCCAGGGCGTCGCCTTTCTTTGCGAACAGCCGGCCGTCGCCGGCAGGGCGTCCCGCGTCATCCGCCGCGCGCTTCACCTCGTCGCGAACCTTTCGGAACGCCTCGACATTTTCCTTGCTCGGGTTATCCTTCATGCGTTTCTTGGCCTCTTCCTTGGCCCGTAGCAGCACAGGCAGATCCGTGGAGGCGCTGCGCTCGATGTAGGGAGTCAGATCCTCAGTCATGCCGCTCCCCCTGCCCCACCGAATGGCCGCCCATCCGTGGCCAGAGCCACCCGGCCGGTGTGGTCCTGCCAGCGCCGCACGATCACATCACAAAATCGGGGATCCAGTTCGAGGGTACGACAGACGCGCCCCAAGCCCTCGCAGGCCATAAGCGTGGATCCGGATCCGCCAAAAGGATCCACAACAAGACCGCCGGGACGGCTGGAATTGCAAATGAAGCGCTCCAGGAGCGCTATGGGCTTCATGGTTGGGTGGGCGTCGCTACGGGTCGGCTTGTTCACGCTCACCACTGACCCGGGGACCACCTCCACGGTGAGATCCTGCCCAGAAATCAAAAACAGATCGTCGCCGGCCGGGATGCGCACCCGGCCATCTTCGAGAAGGACCGCGCCGGGGATGCCCTCAAGGATCGTCGTTTGACGCCGGCCGCCAAACCACGTGTGGCGGCCGGTCGGCTTCCAACCATAGAGGATCGGCTCATGCTGCCAGTGGTAGTCCGCCCGGCCGAGCACATGGACGTTCTTGCGCCAGATCAGACAGGAGGCCAGCTTGAAGCCGGCCGCCTGGAACGCCGCGCGAAAGGCCAATCCTTCGGTGTCCGAGTGGGCCACATAGATGGGCGCGCCATCGGCCAGCACGCCGTAAAGCGTCGCGAACACCTGCCCCAGGAAATGCCGGAAGACGTCGGACGCCATGTCATCGTTGAGGATCTTGCCGGCCTTCCCCTCAACGGCCACATTGTAGGGCGGATCGGTGACAGCCAGCTCCGGACGCTCATCGATGAGCAGCGCCGCATAAGCCTCCGGGGACGTGGCGTCGCCACACAGCAGCCGATGCCGCCCCAGTATCCAGACGTCACCGGGACGGGTGACCGGCGTTTCAGGCACCGGCGGCGCATCGTCAGGATCCGTATGGCCGGCCAGCGGCAACAGATCGAGCAACGCGTCCAGTTCGGGCACATCGAAGCCGGTCAGGGACAGGTCCATGTCCAGATCCCGCAATTCCCCCAGCTCCACGGCCACCATTGCATCATCCCAGGCCGCCCAGGTGGCCGAACGGTTGACAAGCAGACGAAACGCCCGGACCTGGGACGTGGAAAGATCATCGGCCAGGAGCACGGGCACGGTCGAAAGTCCTAGACGCTTGGCCGCCTCGAGGCACAGGCGGCCGTTGACCACCTCACCGCAGGAGCGGGCCAGCACCGGCACCCGGAATCCGTATTCCCTGATCGAATCCATCATGCGCTCCACAACCGCCGTTCCGTATTTTCTCAGGCCCCGTTCGTAGGGCCGCAGCCGATCAACCGGCCAGTATTCGAGTTTCAGCTTTTCCATCCGATGGTCCCCGTGCTACCTCCTCCGGGCCATGCATGGCTGGAGGGTTGGGGTTTCCTGGTCGGATGCCCGTTCATCCGGCCGCCGGTCGGAGCGCCAACTCCGGTCGGCAGCCCTCCACTTATCCCCTGGCCGTCGACTGGCCGCGCCAGTAGTCCAGGTTGGTCCAGCCGGCGAACCGCAACCCGACGCGATCCGGGCCATGACGCCGCACGATGGCCGCCCAGTCGCCCGAGGCGTCGGCGCGGCCATGCACAAGCTCCAATCGCTTGGCCTCCCGCAACCCGCCAAGATCGACGAACCACAGCACAGCCTCGAAGCAGGCCCCAAAAAACAGATCCCGCAGCCGGGTCCATTCCCGCGCCGGGATGCCATCGGCCGCCGGCCGCAGCGCCAGCACGCGTTCATTGTCGCCGGCCACCCCGGACACCAGCACAGGCTCCACCCGGTGCCGCGCCATGGCGTCGAGCAGTTCCCCAAGCGGCACAGCGTCGAGTGCCGTCACATAATCGGCATCCAACCAACGAACAGCCGCCAGAGCCTGTTCCGGGACGGGCTCCGTCTCGGTAGGGCTCACGTCGGCGCTCACGGCTGTCGCTGCCCCGGTTGGCTCCTGTTCCCACTTCCCCCCCTCAAACTGCGACCGTCCAGCCGGCAAAAGTCCTGGCTGTAATACCGGCGGCAGACCGGCAAGGATCCAGGCTCGCAGATTCGCGCCGGCGGCGAACGCCTCGCCCGGATCCTTGCCCACCGGACACGGCCAACGCTTGGCCCGAGGGAAAGACGCCGACCACCGCAGCCAGCCTTTGGCCCCGGCCCCACCGACACCTTCCGCGTCCAAAGCCACCAGGATGCACAGCGACCGGGCCAGGACGCCATGCACGCCAGCCTCGATTTTTTTCACATTGGCCATCATCACCGAGACGGCCCCGACCAGATCCCCGACCTGATGGTGCAGCATGAGCGCATCCAGCTCGGATTCGACCACGACAAAGGCCCGGGCCTGCGCCCCCAGGATCATGGCGTCCATGGAGCTGCCCGGGATCACGTAATACTTCGTGTCTTCCTTGAACTCTTTGCGATCAGCGTCTGGCCGGCGGATGCGCAGCCGCAGCACCGGGCCATCGGAATCGACCGGATCCAACTGGGGGATCACGATGCCGCGCGGGATCCAGAAGGTGGTTTTCGGCCGGGCCGGATTTCCTGCCTTGTCCGGCTTGGCCGCAACAGGCGGCAGCCCCCAGGCCGCACGCGGCCGGATGAGGCAGGATTTGCCACGATCCCCCGGGTTCCAACCAAGGCGGTAGCGTTTCACGGCCTCCAGCGGCAGCCCCCGCGTAGCCAGCCAACCGAGCTGCTCGACATTGCCCAGAAGTTGCTGGTGCGCCCAATCGGCAAAGGCCGTGGCCTTTTGAGTCCAGAGTTCCGCCGGGGGTATCGAGGCAACCGCCTCAAAGGCATCCATGCCGGCCGCCGGACGCGGCGGCCGAGGAAGCGCCGCAGTGGCCCGGGCCGCCTCCACTCCAAGATGCCGGCAGGCGTCGGCATAACCCATGTCCTCAAAGTCACGCAGGAATTGGATGGCATCGCCATAGGTGCCGCACTGGCGGCACCAGTAGCCGCCGCGCCCGTCATG
>Ga0183100_1001085_pt1 | contig 15090 bp, 14 predicted proteins | sample Biomet2_FD_127789 | JGI IMG/M metagenome (GOLD analysis project Ga0183100, IMG submission 127789) | Microbial communities from bioreactor (seeded with anoxic lake sediment) at LBNL, California, USA - Biofuel metagenome 2 | ecosystem: Engineered > Bioreactor > Anaerobic > Unclassified ...
TTTCATCTCCAATACATGTAAAGGAAGATTCTCAGGAATCAAAGGTGCCATAACATTCTCAAGAACACTGAGATGGGCTATGAGGTGATACTTTTGGAAGATAAACCCAATTTTCTGGCGACGAAGGGTGGCACTGAAATGCTCAGGGAGTTTGGAAATCTCTTTACCATCCACACGCACTTCACCCTGACTTGGTTGCATCAGTCCTGCGATTAAAGAGAGCAGTGTGCTCTTACCACTGCCACTGGATCCTTTGAGAACCACACACTCTCCACGCTTTACATGTAAAGAGATATTGGTAAGGGCATGAATGCTCTCATCGCCTTGAATAAAGCTTTTACTCACCGATTCAAGCACGATCATCGCATCACCTCCTCAGCATCTAAACTGGCCGCTTTCCATGCGGGAATCAGTGTGGCTGCGATATAAATAGGCACAGAAAGTAAAAAGAGTAAAACGAACATCGAGCTATCCACGCTAAAAGGAAGCACAAAGGAAGGTTTGAGTTCGGAGTAACCCATAAAGACATTGCGTAACAAAGGTGCTTGCAAGCTATAAACGTAAAAGAGTGACAAAGAGATTCCCACCAAAAAAGCACCTAAGGCAAGTAGAAAGCTCTCATAAAACTTCTCTTTTAAAATGTCATCACTGCTCCAGCCAATCGCTTTTAGTATGCCAATTTCTTTTTTCTCCTCTGAACTCAAGCCACTGGTTTTATCATAGATAATGATAAAAAAGGCAAAAGCGCAGACACTAAAGAGGGAGAGGAAGAAACCACTTTTATAATCAAAAATATTCTGATAACTGACTCTAATGTCATCTTGGGTAATGGCACGCAGATCAGGGAAGCGTTCAGTGATCTTCTGCACGATGGTGGGAATCTCTTTGACATTGGCTACTTTAACCACAATGTCGGTGGCTTTGCTCTCATCCATACCAAAAATGGCGTAGGCGAGTTTTTTAGGTACAAGGATAAGATCATTGGATTCTAAAGCGAGGTCTGCGTTAAACACACCTGCGATAGAGACACGCTGCCATTTGCCCTCACTGGTGACAAAGTTAAAAAAGTCGGTGTAGTAATTCTCACTCAAGACTTTCTTTACCCCAGCCCCGATGATCATTGCATGTTCGCTCTCAAGCAGTTTGGGATCAAAATGCTGTGTGAGTTTCGAAAGTGTTTGAGAGTATTGCTCGTCATACGCATCAATGCCAACCACCGAAAAGTTAACACCCGCAGGTTTAAAGTAGTAATACCCCCAAATGCGAGGCGTCATAGAGCTGATACCTTCAATATCCAAAAGGGTATCCACACGACTGATGGGCACCTCACTCTGTTTTCCTGCCACAAAGCGTTGCAACGTAATCTGCGGTAAGGTTTTAAGGGTGGTGTTCAGTTCCAGTTTAATGGCATCTGCGATCATCAACACCGAAGAGAGTAAGAAGATGAGCAGACTCAAAATAAAAAATATGAAAAAGCTCTTACCTGCACGACGAAGGAGCGAGCGAATCGCGTAATCGAGCAATAAAAAATTGAGTTTAAAAGACACGTTCAATCCTTGAAGGCTGAGCGTTAGGGGCATAGTGGTAGACAAACGTGGAGGGGAAATACTCTAACAGTTCAGGAGATTCATTAAAGTACGAAAAAACATCACTCAGGCTCCGGTGGCGCACATAGTGTGCTTCACTGACTAAGGCAAGGTCTGGTAAGCCTACCAAGGCTACCAATTCTTCTTTACATGTCATCATGGAAGGTGTGAGCCCTTGTGCGTTGGAGAAGTATAATAGTTGTGCTATTATCGTGACGCAAAGCGTTAAAAAGAGTGTTAACATAAGATGACTATTGAGGTGCATCATCATTTTCCTATTTTAATCACTCTTTTGGAAACTTCTTCAAAGTCAATAATCTCTTGAGCTTCTTTAATGTCTTCTTTAACGACATGAGCACCAAAACCGTACGCCATTGGTGTTACATTTAAAACATCGTAAAATGCTTTTCGTGCATCTATCCATGCGCCTGTTTTGGCATCATTCACCCAGATAATAGCGTGTTCTTTCCACTCAATCTTATTTCCTTGAAACCATAAAATAGCACAGCCGATATCATCAAAGAGATAGTATTTGCCATTGCTGGGATTAATAACTTGGGCAGAGAACTTACGATCACTTAAAACCATTTTGCATCGTTCACACATATCGCGATCCCAATGAATTTTCTTGGGGCTCAAGTCTATTTTTGTGTCGCATCCAAGCATGAGAATCATCACGAGAAAAAGAATAAGTGCATTAAACTTTTTCATCGGTCAGTACCTTTCCTAAATCCATATAAATTTGTCGATTGACAAGTTCTTTCATCTCATCAAGGCGGTGCGTGACGAACAAGGAAATTTTAGAGCGTTTTTCATTTTTAAGAAGGCGATAGAAGTTATCTCGCGCTTTTGGATCAAGATTGGCGGTTGGTTCATCGTAAATAATAATATCACTTTGGCGTGCTAAGCTGATGGCTATCAGCATTTTTTGTTTCATTCCCCCACTGAGTTTGAAAAATGATTTATTTAAATTAGGTTCGATATCGAGCTCCATCTCTTTTGCAAAATGGATGATAGCTTCCTTCTCAACATGGGTGCTTTTGCACGCATAACTCATCAGCTCATCAAGGTTTAATTTGATTGGCGGAGGAAGTTGGGGTACAAAACTAATATTTTGCAATACATGAATTCTCTCTTTGATCGGATCCAGTCCATTAATCAGAACAGTGCCATTGTTGGGGTGGTAATAGCCTAATATGAGTCTAATTAACGTTGTCTTTCCTGCTCCATTAGGACCCATTAACGCAACACAATCATCATTGTGTAACGTTAATGTCAGATCATCTAATGAGAGGACATTGCCAAATTTCTTGCTAACATTGCGAATTTCTATCATAAAAGACTCTTTAATCTAAAAGTATAATGCAATGCATCGGCATGGCACACATCAATACAACGTCCACATAACGTACAGTCTCCACTGGCAACAATTTCTTTTTTAATGCCCAGTTCTTCGCGTTGTTGATCGTATTTTGCTTTTGTAATCTCTAAAACTTGATTTTCAAAACAAACATTATGGCAAACCATGCAGTGGTCACAACTATCATTCCATTCTACTCTTGAGGCACTCACAACGCCAACAAAACCATACGTTGTTCCAATAGGACAGATATATTTACACCATGCGCGTCTCGCGAAAAAAACTTCAATTAAAAAGACCGTAAGAACCCAAGCAAGAGCCGCACTCCAGCCATAGGCTATAAAGCGACTCAAAATTCCCACAACATTAAAGAGTTCAAAGACTAAATACCCACTGGTAAAGGCAAGAGCTAAAAAAATCCCCCAAAAAATATACTTGATACGATAATCAAAAATTCTCTCTTTAATGATCTTTTTTTGAACTAAGGTACTATGCAGTTTTTCACCAATTTCACTGAGCAAACCATAAGGGCATACCCACGAACAATACGTCCTTCCTCCAATGAGTAAATAGACAGTCAAAATACTCACCGTTCCAATAATCATATTGATTGGCATATGATAGGTTGCCGCAAACATTTCTAATGTCGTAAAAACGTCAATCAGATGAAAGCCTAAAAAACGTGACCCATTCAGTGTTCCTTCAAGAATTTGAATGTCAATTTTAAAGGATAAAAAGAACAGAAGATGAATACTAATAATAACAATCCATCGTATAGCTCGGATACTGAGTGTTTTTTTACCATCTTTTGATTCATTAATAAATGTCGAGAAAAACGATGTCTTTTCAATCGTTTTTCGCTCTTCGTATTTACTACTCACGTGATGTCCTTTGGTTATTTCAGCGCTTCTGCTCTATTTTTAAAGTCGCCAATTTCTTGTGAAAGTTCTTTAAAATCTTCTTCATTTAGATTCATAATGGCGCTCATCATAATAGGATTATTCCGTTTGCCACTTTTGAATTCAAGTAATTTAGTATAAAGTTGCTCCGCGCTTTGCCCAAAAAGAGGAAGACCAACAATACCCTCCCCACCAGCGCCATGGCAAGAAGCACATTTCTTTTTATAATTATCGCTGACTTTAAATGAAACAGCATTACCAGCTTTATCTTTAAGCGCTTTGATTTTTTCTGCTTCTATATCTCTATCACTTTTTTCGCTAATCGCTTGAGTCTTTTGTTGAGATACTGTATTTTGAGTCTTTGATACATTCTCAATAATTTTAGCTGCCTGTCCACCTTGGAATGCAGTACCTTGGCTTATTGTATAACCCATAGCTCCAAAAATCACAAGAGTGATTACTCCTACAATAATATTTTTCATTTTTGTCTCTCTTTTAATTTTTTAACTTCTTGATTAAAGGTATAAATTTCATCCGCTAATGCTTTGATCTCTTTATCATCCATTTGCTCAACTAATTCTTTCATTAAAACGTTCTTTTTCTCTCCCGTTTTATACTGAGAAATCGTTTTAAAAATATAGGCACTATCTTTACTGAGAAGCGATGGGCCAATGATGCCATTGGCATAATGGTTATGGCATGCAGAGCATTTAACAATAAAATTTTTACTGAGTTGATTAATAAGAAGGTTTATTTCGACATGTTCATAAGGACTTCGTACTTTAAGTGCTGCACCAAGGGGTGTGTAATTTTTTTCTTCTTCATCAGGTTGCTTATGTGCCTTTACCTCTTGATGATAATCGTAATAGAAGTTTTTGCTCTCATTGCTATCATCTTTTTTGACTTGAACTTTTTCTTCTTTGAAGTTATCGTTATCAAGAACTTCAATTTTTCCTGTTTGTTGTGATACATTTTTTTCAACTGCTTGAGTGCTTTTTTCTTCTTTTTTATCAGAGCAGGCAGTGAATACAAGTAAAATAAATAAACAAAGAATGGAATATTTTTTCATCTTTGATCCTTCTTGTAGAATGTTTCATAAGTCTCTCGTGGTTTAATGACAATTGAAGGAGATGAGGCTGGGCAAAGCTCCTCACATACACCACATCCAACACAATTATGGTTGATTTGTGGTTTTTTAATGCCTTCTTCTGTGACAATCATCTCAATAGCGCTCAAAGGGTTAGGAAATGGACACATATCTGCACAAATAGTGCAGTTTTTGCCTTCATAGGTTGAGAGTTTTTTGAGAACATCCTCTTCTAAATTACGAGTATGAGGATGGCTATAAATTCGTTCTATTTGATTTTTAGGTACGATTGTTCTTGTTATGGCTAAACATGTTTCTGGAAATGCAAAAACGGCTATTCCCATTTGAACATCTTCTGGTTTTTCCGCATGATGATCGAGTGCCCCTGTTGGACACGCTAAAACACATGGAAGCGCTCCACAGAGATAACAACCTCTCTCTCGTGCTTCAATATAAGGCGTACCCATACCATATCCTCTTGTAAAATCTGATAATTTGATAGAATGATAGGGACAGACTTGTAAACATTGTCCGCACTTAATACAAAGCGATAAAAACCTGTCTTCTTCCACTGCTCCAGGAGGTCTTAAATGCGTTTCTCTCGCCTTAAGATACGGTGCTCCTGCAACTCCTGCACCAAGCACTAACCCTAAAATACCCAGTGTAGAATATTGGATAAATTCTCTTCTTTCTTGTTTTACATGTAATGCCATCTTGTCTCCAATTAATGTGTAAACTTAGGTGTTTTGTCTTCCAATAAGAAAATTGGTTCTGAAAAGGGAGCCAATTTTGACAAAAAATTTAATAATGTCATAACGGGTGAACCGTAAAAGAATTTGACAGAGGGATTGTATGCCCATAGCTTATCAGCATACTGATAAACACGATAAGGGTTATCCCCATAACCATCCATATTTGTATCAAAACCTTCATAATTGTCCCAATAGTTTTTTGTAAATTCATTTTTAAAATTATCGCTACTGCGTGAGTCATTAACAACATCTTCAATGTTGCCTTTGACGACATTATTCTCAAAGATTCCATTTTCACATAGAGAATGAAAATGCAACGCTTCGGAGTTAAATAAAAATTGATTATTTCGAATCCAAAGGTGTGAATCTGGTTCAAAGGGAGAACGATCAATATACATGCCTTGTGCATTGTAGACAATCGTGTTGTTTTCAATTGTGAAGTTAGAAGAGTCTTTGAGCCCAATACCAATACCCGTAGCACCAAGTGCATTGGTAATGACGTTTCCTGTTGCAATCGTATCATTAGAATACATGAAAAAAATACCGACAGAATTGTACTGGAAGACATTATTGTGAACAAAATTTTTGCCTGCATACATAAAATGGAGTGAATATCTTCCATGCTCCGCTAAATTTTCCTCAATCGTATTGCCATGAGAATACCAAACGACCATATCACGGGATCGATAGAGATGGTTTTTCTGAATCATATTGTCGTTGCTATACCATAATCGTATTCCGTCGCCTCGAAGCCCAAGCTCATAATTTTTAGAAGTAATATAATTATTCTTAATGAGTGAATTATTGACAATTTCCATATTAATACCCAAAAGGGAGTCTAAGATTTTGCACTGACTTACTTCATTTTGAACCAGTGCCCCCGTTGTTGTATCCCCTGTCATATTAATCGCAGCATCTAATACGTCAGAGCGTTCTCCACTATTTTGAATGGTTAAATTTTTGAGCGTCACATAAGAGCTTTTGACTGTTATAACACTTCCTACTCCCATCCCATCGATAATAACGCCTTCTTCGGCTCCAATAATGCTAATAGGCTTGGTGATAACAATATTCCCTTCATAGATACCCGCTTTAAGCTTGATGATAGAACCTTCTTTGGCATTATCAATGGCATCTTGAATAGAGCTTCTATGTGTTTCTTTAATGGGTCCTGTATAGGCTACGACTTCTTCCCTCGTTTCGTATATAAAATCACTCTTCGCGTAGAGTAATGAGAATGTTAAAATACTGAGAAAAAGAAGTTGTTTCATAATAATTATTTACCGCTCTCTTTGTTTGCCTTGTTTCTTGACAAAAGGGCCAGTAACGAAAATATACCAATGAGGGCTAGACAATAGAACCCAATAGTTGGATAAGAATGTGTTGTAAACTGTGCTACTTTTCCATCGCCAAAAACGGTAGGCATGAATGGTTTGATTTTAAAAGCACCCCAATCATGAAGATTATGGCCAAACCAATAGAGCCAATAGGAATAATCTGCTATAAATAACAATGGTAAAGAAGTTGGAATAAGCATAAGATAATTATATAGTTTATTATTATAAGCAATAAAATAAACCACAATTAGACTCAAAAATAATAATGCATAGATTCCAATTTCACGTTCAAGTATGCCGCCCCTCCACATAGGATCCATACCAATGTAATGGTTTATCGTATTCATTTCATGCACTTCACCACTAAATCCATCAAAGTGAAAAAAGACAGGTATGCCTTCTGGGAATGCTTCTTTTGGATAGTTTGGGGCTTCAAGAGAACATGACCAAATAGGAAATGAAGCTACGCCGATTTCAGAAGAACTCCCAATCATTTTTTCCAAATTATTATGAGCTTCTTTGGGGGTAGAAGTACTTTTATACCTACCTTGATTGTAGATTCCCCAAACCATTTTTTGGAAAGATGAAATGTCTTCTTTTTTTCCGCTATCAATTTTGTTCAGTACCCCATGAAAACTGATCATGGGAAATGTAAATGATAGCGTCATAATCACCAATGCAATACCCGCAAATATTTTTGATTTTAGTAAACTTTGATTCATTTTTTCTCCTTAATATCCTTAGCTAAAAACTAAAGTTAAATCTTTAGATAAAAATAGTGTATCTTGAATTCATGTTTTTAACATTGACACATATCAACCCACAAAGATGTAATTCTTTGTGGGTTGTAGATACAAAACCTAGAATAAATTAGCGTTACTGTCAATCCATTTTAGATATTCAATAATACTTTTTATTTCAGGATCTTTCATGTTTTGGTTTGGCATCCTTAAGTTAAAGTAGTCAATCATCGCTTTGACATAAGGGTCTTCAAACTTGTCTTTTGGGCTCTTTATAAAATCAGCCACCCATTTCTCGCCATTTTCATGGCGGCCTAATACACCGGTAAGATCAGGACCTGAACTTACTTTTCCAATAACGTGACAACCAGAACAGCCACCTTCATTGAATGCAACTTCGCCTTTTGCAGCTTCGGGAGATTGTTTTGTTGCAACAAACTTAACCAGTAAGTCTTTTGCACGAATTCCAACGTCCGCTGTTTTTACCATGTATTGCCAGATCATATTTTCAAATAAGACAGCTTTTTCAAAATCGCCTTCTTTGATAGCAGCATCTGAGAGTTTTTTCTGCTCAGGAATTTTGCCGTATTGATCAAGCGCATCGGTTACAAGGTTTTTGACAACATCATGTTTTTCATAATGGTTATCTTTGAGGAATTTCACAACACTTTGAATAACATCATCCGTTGCTTTATTGACTGCAACTGTTTTGTCGTATTCAGATTTGAGTTGTTCTTTACTCATGGTTGCCATTTTGAGTTTTTGTGCACTTTCATACTTTTTATTTGGGTCTTTAACCATTAAATAGCCCATCATTTCTAGGTGAAGTGCAGAACAGAATTCTGTACAGTAATAAGGGAATACGCCTTCCATATCTGCTTTAAACTTGACCGTTGCGACTTTACCTGGCTCTACTGATGCGTGAACATTATAGTTATCCACTGTAAAACCATGCGTTTCATCTTCTGCTCGTTCAAGGTTTGTCATATAGATTGTGACGTTATCACCTTTATTGACCGTAATATGTTCTGGGTTGATATGAGAACGTACAAGTGTCGCATAGACTTTGACATCATTGCCTTTACGTTCAATTCTCTCTTGTCCAGCGAGTGTTTTCCCCTCACTGATTTGCTCTGTTCGAGAGTTTGTACCCATTTCGTAACGTACTTTTGGATTGAGCTTATCCGCACGAATACCTACGGCATCATGTGGCTCTCCAAGAGGAATAGGCATATCGACAAGAAGGTCCATTTTATTGCCATGAATATCAATTAACTGATGATTCTGAGGATGGAGTGGTCCAACATTATTAAAGCGATCAATGGATAATTTATTGAGTGCAATAATATACTCACCTTGAGGGTCAGCCGTATTACTTTCCATACCCGCTAAGTGTCCAATATTGTAGTGAACATTGACACGATCTAGCACTTTTAATGTTTTAAAATTCCATTTTACAACTTGGCTATCGACATACAAAGAGGTATAAATCTCCCCATCAACAGGTGAATATTGGTTGTGCAATGGTCCTAGGCCCAACTCTACTTGCCCATGTAAAGCTTTTTTCATATCAAGAATAGGAATACCATAAGGGTCGGTACCCGCATAATCTTTATTTTTGATCAATGCTTGAATCTTTGAGAAGCTATAGACTGAGGCATGTGTATCGAGCTTGCCACATACAACAATATATTCACCTGTTGGATCCACATCAACACCATGTGGAGATTTAGGTTCAGGAATCAAGAAAAGAGCGTCATTTTTGACAGCAATATCCATTGGGACGACTCTATGTCCATTGATAACTTTAACGTTTTTTGGATCTTTTGCAACTTCTGCAAGTTTTTTCCAATTGTATACATGAAGGTAATCTGTATCATTTCGGCTCATACCTGCTTCATTAGGTGGCATGCCTACTTCAATTCCGCCTGTATACATTTCTGAGTTAAATGAATTGGTAAAGCCCCAACCATGGCTTACTTTTTTACCAGCATCACTTAAATCTTGCATATATGGAGGAAGCTCGATAGTATAGGAATCTTTCTCTTGAATTCTTCCTATTTTAGGATCAAATTTCCACATGGTTACACCACCACGATAACTCTCTTTATAGTCTTCTATCGGGTGATAATTATTGTCAAATGGCGCTGCATATTGCGCTGCTTCTATGATCCATTCTGAGTCTTGAGTAAAGAATGACCCGCCATGTTCAGATTTAAAGACCGGGTTAACAACAATTTGTTTTGTCTCAAAGTCACTCAAATCAATAACCGCAATTCTTGGATTTGCTTTATCATTGATGATAAGCCATTTTCCATCGACTTTGGCGTCTGTTTCAGAAAGAGAAGGGTGGTGTGTATCACCCCAAGTCATATCTTTACCTCTGATTTTACCTTGATCAAGAACTTTCTTGCTTTCTTCATCAAAACCATATCCTTGCCAAGGTTCTGGTGTAAATACAGCAATATATTTTAGTATCCTCATGGAAGGAACACCATAAACTAATACCTGTCCAGATTGCCCACCTGAACTAAAAATGAGGTATTTATCATGTACACCCGTTGGATTATAAGTCTTTGCGGCACGAACAACATCCGCTTCGCTCAGACCTCTATCTTTCATAACTTTATCTAAAGTACCATCTCCACCAGCAGCAATGGAGACTGTTGTTAGTAGGGTACTCGAGAGTACAAGCGATGAAAGAAGTTTGAAACCTCTTTCCATATTTCCTCCTTTAAAAATATAAGATGATGTTAAATAGATGTTCTAAAGAGCGATGTGGCCAGTATCTTCTTTATTCTTTTTATTTAACATTAATTTAACACTTTAAGTTGACTATGGAATTCTATAATAGAGTTAGTTTCTTTTCAGTCGCTAGAATTTTATGTGTTAAAAATATGGCATAACAGGCATATTTTTTATAGGTTATTGGAGTAAAAAGGCAGTAAAATACTAAATTGTGCACCATCATTGGTGTTTTTAGCATTTATTATTCCATGAAATTGATTTTCTATAATTAATTTTGACATATAAAGACCAATTCCCGTAGATAACTTATTTTTATTACTATGAAAAGGTTTGAAAATATCATCAATTAAAGGAGTTTGAATGCCTCCCGCATTATCTGTAATGGTTAGGATAACAAATTTGTCTGAATTCTCGAGTGAAATTTGAATAAAAGGATGTTTGATTTCGGAAATTTTAATAACATCAATGGTGTTTTGTATAATCGATAAGATAACTTGAGAAAGGCTATTGGAATTGCCAAAAATATTCATTGTTGAGTCAATTTGCTGAATAAGTTTAATTTGATAAAGTTTTAATGAAGATTCAAGAAGTACAAGAGTCTGTTTAATGGAGATGATAGGATTAAAAATAGTGTTATCAACGTGTTTATAAAAATTTTCAAAATTTGTAATGGTTTCTGACATAAATTGAATAATTTCTTCATTTTTAGCAGTTTCTTCCATCAACTCTGGGTCAGTAATTTTTTTTCTAATATACATACAATTAAAACTGAGTTGAGCAAGAGGTTGTCTCCACTGATGCGCTATAATAGCAATCATCTCCCCGAGTGCTGCAAATTTAGCTTGTTGCATCATAATTTTATCTTTGAGGATTTCTTTAGAAATATCCTGCATACTGATGATGAGCATACTCTTTTCTGCACCACTAATACCAAATGAAATTCTAATAGGAAAGGCATGCCCTGTTTTATTGACGGCTTTAATTTCTCGTACTTCTTCTTTATTTTCAATCTCGAGGATTTTTTTAAAATTTAAAACACCTTCTTGGTCGACAGGAAGAGATTCTTTTGAAATTATTTTTTGAAAAAATTGTTCACCAATGATTTCTTGTTTGGTATAACCAAAGATTTTTTCTGCCATATGATTATAGGTTTGCACATTGAGCCTTGAATCCAGTGTGACAATAGCATTTGTATTAGACTCAATAATAGTATTAGCATAATCATGCTGTCTAATAAGCTCTTTCGTCACTTCAATGATTTTTTTCGAGGCAGGTCTAAAAATAAAGATTGCTTCAAAAAAAAGTGTTACAAGTGTAAAAATAAAAATAAAAAATTCAACATTTTTAAGCTTTATCGTATTGGATTCTGTTGTTGCAACATAGATTGCGGTTGCTAAGTCTAAATTTTCCAACAGCTTTTGAGAATTTTGCAAGATATACGTTAAGCTTCTTCCATCACGATTTTCTTCAAAACGCTTTGCATGATATAAATAAGTTCTGATATTTTTATCTAATAAAAACGGTTCTTCAAAATAGATTTTTTTTAATTCATTTGACATAGGAAAAGAAAGGAGTAAATTATGAGAGTCTTCCATAAGTGCAATATTTGTTCGTAAATTTTCTGTTTTATAATAAATGGCGTATAAAGCAATTTGTTGAGAAAGCATACCTTGTTTACTACTAAGATTAATCGTTTTTCCATCGTTTGATTGACTACTAATAAGATGATTCAGATTATAATAAGCCAAAATGGAGAGTAACGCTATAAGTGAGAGTGCAGTAATATATCGTTTCGTAAAGCTGATAGTTTCGACCATTGAAAATTTCCTTATGAGACCAATATGACGAGGTACGCTTGGGAATTATAGCTTTCTTTTAGATAAAAAAGTGTTACAATTGCCAGAAGCAAGATTAAAAATGGAGGGGATTTTTGTTAGATAAATATGAATTTGTTTTAAAAAATAGTTCGTTATTGCTTGCTGAAGATGAAAAAAATCTTAGGGATAGTTTTGCAAAAGTTTTATTATTGTATGTTGACAAAGTCTATACAGCGTCTGATGGAGAAGAAGCCTTAGCACTTTACAATCAGCATCATCCTGACATTGTTATTACGGATGTTAAAATGCCTAAATTAAATGGACTTGAGTTAATCAAGCTCATTAGGAAAGACAATCATACTATACCTATTATTGTTACAAGTGCCTATACCGATAAAGATTTTTTACTAGAATCTATCAAACTTTTATTGGTCGATTATGTTGTTAAGCCGATTAAAGAAGGAGATTTAACAAGACTCTTAGAAAGCAGTGCAAGTATTTTACTTGAAAAATCAAAAACTATTGTCAAAATTAACGATACAAATTTTTATGACTATACGAATAAAACTTTTTTACAAGACAACATCTCCATTACATTAACACAAAAGGAAGTAGAATTTATTGAAATATTATTGGCACATAAAGGCAATTTAGTGACACGACAAATCCTCGAAGATAAGCTTTATATTTATGAAGAAGCTCCTCCTTCAGCACTTAAAAACCTTGTTTTTAAATTACGCAAAAAAATAACCAATGATGTCATCAAAACAATCGGTAATCTAGGGTATGCAATTAAAGATTAAAAGATTATTTTTTCATTAAGCGACTAAAAAGAAACTCACACTGTTATAAAATGTCACTCTATTATTAGATATACATTAAAATATTAAGCAATGGAGGGACTTAAGAATGAAAAAGGTAGCGTGTATGCTTATATCCGTAGCTGCAGTATCTCTGATGGCTGCGGATGGTGAAGCAATCTACAAAAGTAAATGCTTTTCATGTCATGGAGAGAAGGCTTCAAAATCTGCATTGAACAAATCTCAAATCATTGCTGGTTGGGATGCATCTAAAACCATTGCTTCTGTAAATGGTTATAAAAATGGTGAAGGTGGCGCTATGAAAGGCGTTATGAAACCAATTGCAGTCGCATTAAGCGATGATGATTTAAAAGCAGTTGCTAGCACCATAGCTTCTTACAAATAATCACGTGGTGGTGATAAAATTCACCATCACATGACCGCGTTTTTTAGTACCTAAGTATTCATAAATTCTCACTATTTAAAACAACACGAAAGGAAAAAGAATGGCTGTTGAGACAAGCAGAAGAGACTTTATAGGCATGGCATTCGGCGGTTTTGCAGCGGCAGGTGGGGTCATAGCCCTTGGCGCTATGAAAAAGACTTGGGACCCACTTCCAAGTGTACAATCTGCTGGATTCATCACCGTTGATCTCTCTCCAATGAAAGAGGGAGAAGTGCAAACGATCCAATGGAGGGGCAAGCCGATTTTCATCTTGAAAAAGAGTGCAGATATGCCAAAGAATGAGAAACGTGACATTGTAGCGGGTGGTAGTAGCTATGCAGTCATGATCGGACTTTGTACGCATCTAGGATGTATCCCAACATGGACACCAACAACGAAACAATTTAAGTGCGCCTGTCATGGTGGCGAGTTTGATGCCAGTGGTGTCAATACGTTTGGACCACCTCCAAGACCAATGGACATTCCTCCTTTTAAAATAGACGGAGCAAAGCTTGTTCTTGGTGAAGAGGGACCAGAGTATAAAAAACTTGTTCCTAAGAAAGCGTAAAGGAGACAAACGTGGCAGAAATTAAAAAAGCAACTGGTCTTATCGATTGGCTCGATCAGCGATTAGCCGTCAATAAATTCATCAAAGTGATGATGACTGAGTATTGGATTCCTAAAAACATCAACTTCCTTTGGGCAATGGGTGTTGTTTTAATGGTTCTTTTTATGGTTCTGATTGTTTCAGGAATCTTCCTTTTAATGTACTATAAACCAGACATTAAATTGGCATTTGACAGTGTCAACTACACTATCATGCAAGAAGTAGAGTACGGCTGGTTGTGGCGTCATATCCACGGTGTTTCAGCTTCCGTCATTTTCCTTGTGATTTACATTCATATGTTCACAGGTATCTACTACGGTTCATACAAAAAAGGGCGTGAAATTATCTGGTTAACCGGTATGGCACTTTTTGGTATGTTCTCAGCAGAAGCGTTTAGTGGTTATATGCTTCCATGGGGACAAATGAGCTACTGGGCAGCCCAAGTTATTACCAACCTTTTTGGTGGTATTCCGTTCATTGGTGAAGCTTTGGTCGTTTGGATTAGAGGTGACTTTTTGGTTGCAGATGCGACATTAACACGTTTCTTCATGCTCCATGTCCTTTTACTCCCATTGGTTATTCTTTTACTCATTGCCGTTCACTTCTACTCTTTAAGAATGCCTCACGTCAATAATCAAGATTCTGAAGAGTTCGATTTTGATGCTGAATCTAAAAAATACCTTGATGGTAAAAAAGTTGAATCTAAAGTAGTACCTTTCTGGCCAGTGTTCCTCTCCAAAGATTTCTTTGTTGTAGGCGTTGCCCTTACCATTTTCTTCTATCTTGTCTGTTTCCATTTTGACTTTGCCATGGATCCTATTAACTTTGAGCCAGCTAACAATATGAAAACACCTCCTCATATCTACCCTGAGTGGTACTTCTTGTGGAGTTATGAAGTGCTTCGTGGTTTCT